>Ga0163162_10004425_pt1 | contig 13527 bp, 7 predicted proteins | sample S55metaG_FD_115310 | JGI IMG/M metagenome (GOLD analysis project Ga0163162, IMG submission 115310) | Switchgrass rhizosphere microbial communities from Kellogg Biological Station, Michigan, USA - S5-5 metaG | ecosystem: Host-associated > Plants > Roots > Rhizosphere > Soil | place: USA: Michigan...
AATTTTCGCGATTCGCGGATCACTCACCGATACATCGTGGTCAATCCCGCTCTTGCCGCGAAACTGGAAGCGCAGCGTGCCGGCGCTCATCTTGAGGTGCTTCTTGCGCAGCGTCGTGAGGCCGTACGAGCGGTTCTCGCGTGCGTATTCCTCGCTGCCGACGCGAATGAGCGTCGTGTCGAGCAGGCGCACGACCGTGGCGAGCACCTTGTCACGGGTCATGCCGCCGAGCGCCAGATCGCGCGCGACGCGTGCGCGCAGCTTCGGCAGCACTGCACCGAACGCGAGCAGGCGCTCGTACTTGGTGGCGTCGCGCGTCTCGCGCCACTGCGGGTGATAGCGGTACTGCTTGCGCCCGCGCGCGTCGCGGCCCGTCGCCTGAAGATGGCCGCGCGAATCGGGGCAGATCCACACCTCGACGTAGGCGGGCGGAACCGCGAGCGCGTTGATGCGCCGGATCTCGGCTTCGTCCTCGATGCGCCGCCCCTGCGTGTTGAAGTACGCGAACGCGCCGCCGATCCATTGCCGCGTGTAGCCGGGGCGTGAATCGTCGACGTAGCGCAGGCCGGGCGGCAAATCTTCGGGGCAGCCATCGAGGCCGCCCTCCGGGCCGCCGTTCGCTTTCGATGCGTCTTGTCGTTCCGTGGATGCCACCGCGCACCTCGCCGTTGCGTTACCGAAGTCCCGACGAGACGAGCAATACGCGTGCCGCCCCCTGCGGGCGGCACGGGATGTCAGGGCAGCGCGAGTTCGCGCGCGCCTTCCGAAGCGGCCCAGCGCTCCTTCACCGACCAGCGCTGGCCGGTGCGCGGTTCGACGATCGTGAGACGGCCGTCGGATGAAAACGCGCCGGTGTCGATGAACACCTGCGAGCCGATCTGCTTTACCGCGCGCATGGGCGTATGGCCGCAGTACGTGAGCGAAAGCCCCTGCTGGCGCAGCGGATTGGCGCTGCCGAGCGCGAGGCCCCGGCCCCACAGCAACTGGTTGCGCACTTCGTCGGGGAAATCGGCGACTTCGAGATCCGCGTCGCCGCCGAAGAACTCCGCGTGCAGCACGTTGAAGCGCTCGGGACCGTCGCCGACGATACGCACGAGCGGCAGCACCGAAAGCCGCGCGGCAAGTTCGGAAAGCTGATCGTCGGCGAGGGTTTCGGCCCACGCGCCGCCGATCGCGTACCACGCCTGGCGGCGCATCTTGCCCGCGGCCACCGCGATAAGCGCGTCCTCGTGATTGCCGAGCACCGGAAAGAACCACGGCTTGTCGACGAGATCGATGGCCGCGAGCGAATCGGTGCCGCGATCCACCAGATCGCCGACGGAGAACAGCCGGTCGCATGAAGCGTCGAAGGCGATTTCCACCAGCAGATAGCGCAGCGCATCGACGCAACCATGCAGGTCGCCGACGACGAAGTCGCGACCGGTCTGGTTGGCCGGATGCCAGCGCACAACGGGATGTGTCAAAGCGTTATTCATGCGACCAATCTTAGCGTCATAAACATCAAGCATGTGCGCGCTCGGTCGCTTTCGCAACGCTATTTCGGCGCAACTTTTCACTCGCGCAAACGTCAACCCGCGAAAGCGCGGGTCATTCACGTAAAACGTTCCACATGAACCGCTTATTCCCGCCCGCGCGAGCAGATATTGCCCGCAGCGGTTACCGCGGATTACCGCGCCTGACGCAGTTTCGCGACCTGCTCCGCGCTCGTCGCCGCCTGCGGATTGCCGAAGCGATTCGTTACGTATCCGGCGATCGCGGCGATCTGCGCATCGGTCAGCACCGGGCCGAACGCGGGCATGAACGCGGCGGCGTCCTTCGTGGTGCGGTTCACGCCGTGCAGGATCACGAGCGTCAGGTTGTTCGCGGCATTCGCGCCCGTCGCGCTGTTGCGGATCAGCGGCGGATACGCGCCCGGCGCGCGCCCTCCGGCGCCCTCGCCCGTCCAGTGGTGGCAGCTCGCGCAATTCGCAATGAAGAGCCGCGCGCCGTCCGCGGTGTTTGCCGCGGTGCCGCGTATTCCGGTGACGTCGTCGAGGGCGGGCCGGCCGAAGCTGTCGCGTGGACGCGCCGCACCGCCGCCGATCGCAGGCACCGAGCGCAGATACACGACGATCGAGCGCAAGTCCTCCTGCGTCAGATGCTGCGTGCTGTTCACGACCACATCGGCCATCGGCCCGGCGGCGTTCGCGCGGCCGGGCGCGACGCCGGTCGCGAGATAGTGGATCAGGTCGTCGTCGCTCCAGTGACCGACGCCGCCGTTCTTGTCCGGCGTGATGTTGTACGCCTGCCAGCCCGCGACCGCGCCGCCGCCCAGGCGCTCGCCGGTGCGCAAGCCTTGCATGACGTTGCGCGGCGTGTGGCATTCCCCGCAATGCGCGAGCCCTTCGACCAGATACGCGCCGCGATTGAATTCGGCGCTCTTCTTCGGATCGGGGACGAACCGGCCCTCGCTGAAATTGAAGAGGTTCCAGAGCGCCATCAGCCAGCGCTGATTGAACGGAAACATCAGATCGTTGCGCGGCGGCGTGCTGTGGATCGGCGCGACCGTCGTCAGATACGCGCGGATCGCGAGCACGTCCTCGGTGGTGACGCGCGTGTATTCGACGTACGGAAACGCGGGGTATAGCCGCTCGCCGCCCTTGCCGATGCCTTCGTGCATCGCGCGCAGGAAATCGGCGTCGGTCCAGCGGCCGATGCCGGTGTCCGGGTCGCTCGTGATGTTCGGCGTGTAGATCGTGCCGAACGGCGTCGCGACCGGCACGCCGCCCGCGAAGGGGCGCGCCGGATCGGCGGTATGGCACGCGATGCAGTCGCCCGCGCGCGCGAGATACTCGCCGCGTTTCACGAGCTCGGCCTGCGTGACCGTGTCGGTCTTGACGACCGCCGGCGGCACCTGCGCGGCCACGGCCACGCGCGCCGGAAGGTTCGCGGCGGCGCCATGCGTGGCGCCATACGCGGCGGCAAGCACCGCAAGCACGACGAGCGCCGCGCTGGCGAATCGCGCCATGCGTTGCCGGACCGGTGCGTGCCGTCGCGCGGACATCAGAGTTCCTGCTTGAGCCTGCCGGCGAGACGCAGCGACAGTGCCGCCAGCGTGAGCGTGCAGTTCACCGACCCCGCCGACGGCATCACCGCGCTGCCCGCGATGAACAGATTGGGATGATCGTGCGTGCGGCACTGGTCGTCGACGACCGAATCCTTCGGGTCCGCGCCCATGATCGCCGTACCCATGATGTGGCTGTTCGGCGCGAAGGTGTCGTCGAACGAGACCTCGGTGCCGTTGAAGAGCGCGGCGATCCGCGCGTATTGCTCGTGCGTGTCGGCGGCGCTTTGCTTCACGTAGTCGTTGATCGAATAGTAGATCTCGGGCCGCGCGATGCCGAGCGCATCCCGGTGATCCGGCGACGGCACCACGCGGTTGCCCGGCTCCGGCAGATGCTCGTGAAAGCTCGCGATGCTGACCGGGCGCGCGGCGCGGTTGCGGATCTGGCGGTCGAGCTCGCCGCCCGTCATGCCGCGTGCGAGCAGGTCGGCGGTGATCGAAAGCGTGGGCGTCGCGTTCGACACATGCAGCTTCTTCGCCGCGTACTGCGAACGGAACGCGCCGTCGCGGAAATTCACGACCGAGGTCATTTCCACCGGCCCGCGCCCCGGCCAGAGCGCCTCGCCCGCGAGGAACGTGACGCCCGTGCCCGGGTGGTCCATCAGGTTGCGCCCCACCTGGTCCGAGCTGTTGCCGATGCCGCCGCGAAACCGCTCCGAGGTGGACTGGAGCATCAGCTTGGGCGTCTCGATGCCGTTCGCGGCGATCACGAACAGCCGGCCCGTCACGCGCGTGCTGTTGCCGTTCGGGTCCTTGTAATGGACGGCGGCGATCGCGCCCCGGTCGTCGGCTTCGATGCGGTAGACCACCGCCTGCGCGATCAGCGCGGCGCCCGCGCGCTCGGCCTTCTCCGCATGCGTGACGCCGTTGTACATCGCGCCGATCGGGCAGATCGGCATGCAGCTGTTGTTGCCGCAGCACGTCGGACGCGCGTCGTACGGCCGGCTGTTGCGCGCGACCGGCTCCGGCACGACGCGAAACGACTGCGCGTTGAGCACGTCGGCGAAGCGCCGGTCGAGCCAGGAAAGCGGCAGCATGTCCATCGGATAGGGCTTCGCGCGCGGCGAGCCGAGATCGACGTCGCTGCCCGGGCCCGACACGCCCAGCTCCACTTCGGCCGCGTAATACCAGGGTTCGAGCGTTTCGTAGGGAAACGGCCAGTCGCGGCCGACGCCATAGAGCGTCTTCAGCCTGAAGTCGGACGGCAGCAGGCGCCACGCGGCCGCGGCCCAGTGCCAGGTCGTGCCGCCCACGAGCCGCAGATACTGCGAGTTGTACGGATGCTCGCCCTTGTGAATGAGGTAGTTGTTCTCGGGCGAGTACATCGGATGCGGCGCGTACGGCGTCGACGGATACGGCGACGTGAAGTCCTGCTTCGCGGGCGAATTGCGAAAGTTTTCGACGATCTGCCAGCGCGCCATGCGCGGCCCGGCTTCCAGCAGGATCACGGACGCGCCCGCGGTCGCGAGCTGATGCGCGACGAGACTGCCCGCCACCCCCGATCCGACGACCACCACATCGGCCGACCTGGAACTAGCCATCGTTGCTGTCCTTCCGGTTTGGCGGGTTGCGGCGGCTCACGCCGCGGACTCGGGCTTTTGCGTCCAGTAGAACGGCACGTCGCGGCAATACGAGGGAATTGTCAGGACGTCGTTCACGGGGTCGAACATCAGCGCGCGCTCGTAGGCGATCACGGTGGCGCGGGGCGCCTCGCCGACGATCCCCAGATACCACGCGCGCATCACCGTGCCGACCGTCGCGGCGAGCTTCGGATGCTCGACGCGCAGCGCCGCTGTGATGACATCGGACGGCGTGCCGCCGTGCGTCGCGATCCATTTGTCGAGCGCGGCGACGTTCGCGGCGAATTCGCCATCGGCCTTCGAAAGCGCGCCGTACACGCGCTGCGCGAGCGGCCGGTCGAAGCCCGGGCGGCCCGTGAGCTTCTGCGACAGCGCGAGAAAGGCGTCGAGCCCCGAGGGCGGCGTGGCGGCCGCCGCCGATCCTGCCGATCCTGCCGATGCCGGTGCACCGGCACTCCCGGCCGGACCGAACGCAAGCACGGCCGCCGACGCGCACGCGCCGAGAACGAAGCGCCGGCGCGGCGGACGATCCGCGCGCGCCGTGGCGTGGTGAAACTGTGTCATGTGGGCTCCCGATGAGCGGCGCTCCGCCGGACGGCGGCGCCCGGTGCACGCACGAGCCAGGGGTCGCCGCGCCGTCGCCCATACCGCCTGGCAGGCGACTGAAAGGCGCATGGGCAATAATCGGCGGGGCATCGCGCATCACGGTTTTCTTACACACCCCTTGGCCGAGACAATGAATTTCATCCCGCCTGTCTTTCGCTACCGCCCGCGCGCGCTCATCGCACTCGTGATTGGTGTGCTCGTCTCGATTTTGGTTCCGATACGCATGTCCGCCATCGCGCGCGGGCTGATCGGCTGGGACACGGCCGTGTGGCTCTATCTCGTCCTGATCTGGGTGAAGATGGCGCGGGCGCATCAGGCGAGCGTGCAGGAACTCGCCGAACGCGAGGACGAGAGCGCCGCGACGGTGCTGATGGTCGTGAGCCTGGCAGCGGTGACGAGCCTGGTTGCGATCGTCGTGGAACTGGCGGCGGTGAAGAGTCTCGGCGTCGAGAGCGCGCTGCCGAACATCCTGCTGACCGGCGCCACGATGCTGGGCGCGTGGTTCCTGATCCCGACGATGTACACGCTGCACTACGCGCGGCATTACTACCGTTCGCCGGAAAACGAGACGTCGCTGAAATTCCCCGACCGGCACCTCAAGCCCGACTACTGGGACTTCCTGTACTTCTCGTTCACGATCGCGGTGGCCTCGCAGACCTCCGACGTCGTGCTGCGTTCCACAGCGGTGCGGCGCACGGCGCTCGCGCAGTCGGTGCTGTCGTTCTTCTTCAACGTGGCCGTGCTGGGCCTGAGCGTGAACATCGCGGCCGGGCTGGTCGGATCGTAAGATCGTGAGGCCGCAAGGCCGCGTCCTTCGCGCAACACGACTGTAATATCCGCCGCCTAAGCTTTTCAAAAGAGACCGTGTAAAAAGGCGCCAGGCGCCGCTGTCAGTTTTACACACAGCGCGAGGGTCTTTTTTTTCGGCATCGCCGCCGGGTTCGAGCGCCAGCCGCTTTCCCCTGACCAATCCCTCCGGTGACGCATGGCACGAGCCTTGCTGTTTGCCTCCGGCCATTCCTGAAAACAAACTTGATGAAGCGTCGCGCGGCCCGCTTCGTGACGCGCCGCCTGCACCGCTTCCTCTCTTGCACGGGAGCCAGACTTTGTCCTTGAACGTTCTGCTGGTCGCCTCGGAGGCGGTCCCGCTTGCCAAGACCGGAGGCCTCGGCGACATGGTGAGCGCCTACGCCGCCGCGCTTCGCCAGGCCGGCGTCGATGCAACGATCCTCATGCCTGCCTACCCCGCGGCGGTCGCGCTGGCCGAAGGCCTGCACAAGTTCGCCACGCTGCCGGGGCTGCCCGGCGGCGACGGCGCGCTCCTGCGCGGCCGCATGCCCGGCACCGGCGTGCCGGTCCTGCTCCTGCGCTCCGATGCGCTATACGCCCGCGCGGGCCTCTATCAGGATGAACAGGGACGCGACTACACCGACAACGCAATCCGCTTCGCGGCGCTTTCGACGGCGGCCGCGCGCATCGCGCAGGGCGTTCGCGGCGTGAAGACGCCCGACATCGTCCACGCGCACGACTGGCATTGCGGCCTGACGCCGCTGCTCATGAAGCACGCGGGCGTGCACGCAAAAAGCGTGTTCACGATCCACAATCTGGCGTTCCAGGGCAACTATTCGCTCTCGCTTGGTGCGGCGCTCGGCGTACCCGCCGCGTGGCTCGTGCCCGCGCTGACCCGGCCCGAGAGCATCGAGTTCTACGGCGCGCTGAGTCTGATGAAAGCGGGGATCGTGCATGCCGATCACGTCACGACGGTCAGCGAAACCTATGCCCGCGAGATCCTCACGCCGCGCTTCGGCCATCTGATGGAAGGCGTGCTGCAAAGCTGCGCCGGCAAGCTGACGGGCGTGATCAACGGCATCGACGGCGAGACCTGGAACCCGGCCACCGATCCGCTCATCGCCCGCAACTATTCGTTCGACGACATGCGCGGCAAGCACGTCTGCAAGCGCGCGCTGCAGCAGATGTTCGGCCTGCCGGCCGATCCGTTCGTGCCGCTCATGGCCATCGGCAGCCGGATGACGGGCCAGAAGCTCGCAGACGTCGCCGTCGACGCCATTCCGCCCTTGCTGGAAAAGCATCCGCGCCTGCAGATCGCCGTGATCGGCAAGGGCGACGCGTACATCGAAAGCGGCTTCAGGCGGCTCGCGCAGGCGTGGCCGGACCGCGTCGGCGTTCATATCGGCTACGACGAGCGGCGCGCGCACGCGCTGCACGCGGGCGCGGACATCCTCCTGCACGGCAGCCGCTTCGAGCCCTGCGGCCTCACGCAGATCTACGCGATGCGTTACGGCACGCTGCCGGTAGCCTCGCGCGTGGGCGGGCTGGCCGATACGATCGTCGACGCCGGCGGCGAACCGTGCACGCAGCCGGCCGGCCCCACCGGATTTCTCTTCGACGGCGACTCCGCCCACGATGTGATCGCCGGCGCAACCCGGGCAATCGATGCCTTCATGCGGCCCCAGCAATGGCGCACACTGCAACGCAACGCGATGTCGCGCGACTACGGCTGGAGTCGGGCCGTCGAAAGATTCGTCGGGCTGTACGCCGGGCTGACCGGCGCCCGCCCGGCAAAGAGCGCGCTCAGGCCGCGCCGCGCGCCGCAGGCCGCCGCGCCGGCATTCGTGGAGCGCACGCCGGACGCCGCAGCGCCGCTCGTCGCGCGAAGTGCTTGAGGAATTGCGCCAGGTGCGGCACGCTCCATGCTGCTACCCCCCGTGCGACCCTGGCGCCGCACCGGACGGCGCACCGCGAAAACGCGGTGCGCGCCGCACGCGTGACCCCGGAAAGGTAGATCGAAGTTTTGTCTGAGGCTCGCCTGCCGCAGCCGTTCGACGCGGACTGGCTCTTTGCCGCCCGTGAGCGTGATCGCGACCGATTGCCCGCATCCCCGCCACCGCAGGACGACTCTGGAAAAGACGAACGATGGAAAACCATCCCGCCCACCATGCGTACGCGCCGCGTATTTACTACATCGACCCGCTTCTCGTCGGCCCCCTCTCCCGCTGGCCCGCTCAGTTCGAGCACGCGGCCGCGCTCGGCTTCGACCACGTTCTGATCGGCTCGCCGTTCGTGCCCGGCGCGAACGGCCACCGGCAGGCCGTCGCCGATCACCACCGGCTGCATCCCGTGTTCGGGCACGAAGGCAGCGCGAGCGACGGCCTGCGCCAGCTCGCCGACGCCGCGAAAAAGCACGGCCTTGCGCTTCTCGTCGACATGGTGATCGACCGCGTGAGCGCCGACGGCGGCCTGTATCACGAGAACCGGCACTGGTTCCAGCCGTTCGAGAGCGCCGACGCGCGCCTCGACCCGCGTCACGCGCCGCGCGAGGAAAACGTGGCCCATGCGAACTTCGGTGACGGCGAAGCGGCACAACACCTCACCGAATGGTGGTCGCGCGAACTGCTGCTGCTCGCCGACGCCGGCATCGGCGGATTTCGCTTCGACGCGCCCCACAAGGTGCCCGCGCACGTGTGGCGGCGCCTCGGCGCGGCGGTGCGCGAGCGGCACCCGCAAACACGCTGGCTCGCGTGGACGATCGGCATCAGCCGGCACGACCTGCACGGCCTCGGCGACGCCGGCTTCGACGCCGTGTTTTCTTCGTCGCGCTGGTGGGACTTCAAAAGCTCGTGGCTCTTCGACGAGCACGCGGCGCTCGTGCGCATCGCGCCGCCGATCGCGTTCCCCGAGGAGCCGTTCGGCACGCGTCTCATCGGCGATCTGCCCGATACGAGCGACACGGCGCTCGTCGAGCGCGCCTATGTCCGCGCACTCGACACGGCCGCCGCGCTCGGCACCGGCATGCTCGTGCCGATGGGTTTCGAATACGGCGTCGGGCTGCCGATGTCGTACCAGTACGGGGTTGCCGCCGAATACGAACGCGCGCGCGAGCAGGCGCGCTTCAACCTGTCGGCGCAGGTGAAGCGCGCCAACGCGTTGCAGCGCGACACCGGCGCGCTTTCGAGCGCGGGCGAACTGCGCCCGCTCACCGGCGCGGGCACGCCGTACGCGGCGCTGATGCGCGCGAACGGCAGCGTCCTCTCCCACTCGGGCGCCGCCGTGCTCGTCGCCGTCAACCCGGATCTCGCGACGCCGGTCCACGTCGATGCGCTGCATCTGCTCGACGGCGTGCCCGGCAACTTCACGCGCTTTCGTCCGATAGATGACCCGTCCGCCACGCCCGCGCCGCTCGCGCCGTTCACCTTGCGCGCGGGCGAAGTGCGCCTCTTGCGCGGCGCGGCCGAGCCGTTCGTGCTGCTCGCGCAGCCGCAGGTCAAGCGCGGCTCGAAGGCCGCCGACAAGAAAGCCGTCAGCGAAGCGGTCACCGCCCCGCGCGTGGCGATCGAGAGCGTGACGCCCTCGGTCGATCACGGACGCTTTCCGGCGAAGCGCATCGTCGGCGAGGCGACAGAGATCCGCGCGGCGATCTTCGCGGAAGGACACGACAAGATCGCGGCGGCCGTCCAGTGGCGCGCCGCCGACGAAACCGACTGGCACGAAGCGCCGATGGTCGCCGTGCAGCCGGCCGGCAATGACCTGTGGTCGGCGCGCATCCCGCTGGAGCGCGTGGGCCGTCACGAATTCACGGTGATGGCGTGGCGCGACGACTACGCGTCGCTCGTCGATCACATGCAGAAGAAGCTGAAGGCCGGGCAGACGGTGGAGCTGGAGATCGAGGAGGCGCGGCATCTGTTCGCGCTGATGCTCGCCGAGGTGCAGACGGCCGAGGGCGCCGCGAAGGAGCCGCTCGAAGGCATCGTCAAGGAGTTCACGAAGGCGGACAACGGCAGGAAGCTCGAGATCGTGCTCGCGCCGGCAACCGCGCAGGCGGTGGCCGCGGCGCGCCACCGGCCGTTCCTGTCGCGCGACCCGGTGACGTACCGCATCGACGCCGAGCGGGCCGCCGCGCGCTTCGCGAGCTGGTACGAAATCTTCCCGCGCTCGATGAGCGACGACGAGAACCGCCACGGCACGTTCATCGACGTGATCGGCAAGATGCCGCGCATCCGCGAGATGGGCTTCGACGTGCTGTACTTTCCGCCGATCCATCCGATCGGCGTCGCGAACCGCAAGGGCAAGAACAACACGCTGACGGCCGGGCCGGGCGACGTGGGCAGCCCCTATGCGATCGGCGGCAAGGAAGGCGGGCATACGGCGGTGCATCCGGAACTCGGCTCGCTCGAGGACTTTGGGCAGATGCTGGAGGCCGCGCAAGCGCACGGGCTCGAAATCGCACTCGACTTCGCGGTGCAGTGCTCGCCCGACCATCCGTGGCTCAAGGAGCATCCGACATGGTTCGCTTGGCGTCCCGACGGCACACTCCGCTATGCGGAAAATCCGCCGAAGAAGTACCAGGACATCGTGAATCCGGACTTCTACGCGCAGGACGCGAAGCCGGACCTGTGGGTGTCGCTGCGCGACGTGTTCCTGTTCTGGGTCGCGGCGGGCGTGAAGATTTTCCGCGTCGACAATCCGCATACGAAACCGTTTCCGTTCTGGGAGTGGGCGATCAACGATGTGCGCGCGCGCCATCCCGACGTGATCTTTCTCTCCGAGGCCTTCACGCGGCCGCGCGTGATGAACCGGCTCGCGAAGCTCGGCTTTTCGCAGTCGTATACGTACTTCACGTGGCGCGAGTCGAAGCGTGACTTCATCGAGTACATGCACGACCTCACGCAGACTGACGCGAAGGATTATTTCCGGCCGAACTTTTTCGTCAATACGCCGGACATCAATCCGCGCTTCCTGCAGAGCTCGGGGCGGGCGGGATTCATGATCCGCGCGGCGCTTGCGGCGACCCTGTCCGGACTGTGGGGTGTCTATAGCGGATTCGAGCTGTGCGAGGCCGCGGCGCTGCCCAACAGCGAGGAGTATCTCGATTCCGAGAAGTACCAGTTGCGCGCGTGGGACTGGAACCGGCCGGGCAATATCGTCGGCGAGGTGACGGCGCTCAATCGCATCCGGCGCGCGAATCCGGCCTTGCAGACGCATCTGGGCGTGAATTTCCTGCCGGCGCACAATGAGCACATCCTGTTCTTCGAGAAGTCGAATGCGGCGGGCGACAACGTGGTGCTCGTCGCGATCAATCTCGATCCGTTCAACGAGCAGGGCGCGGATATCGACTTGCCGTGGCAGACGCTCGAACGATGGGGCGTGCATGAATGGGACGCTGTCGCGGTGGAGGATCAGGTGACGGGCGAACGGTTCGAATGGCGCGGACGCCGCCAGCACGTGCGGCTCGATCCGAACTCGCTGCCGTTTGCGATATGGCGCATCGCGCCTGTTTGGGGTTTGCCGAAGGCTTCCGGGTGAGGACCGGTCGGAGTTGCTGGCGCGCGGGCCCGATGGCTATGGCGGTTTGATGCGCTCGCGCCTGGGCACAAGGGGGTCGCTGGCGCTTTGGTTGGGTTGGGCTGGACTTGGGTTGGGCGTTAGTTGTTTGAACCCTCTGATGCGCTTGTGCTCCTATGAAACTTGTTTTGTCTTTGGTCTATTCGCTTCGCCCCTGTGCGGGGCGGCAGTCACACAGGGATGTCGCTGGCGCTTGGGTTGGGCGGTCGTAGAACCGTTTGATGTTTTTGCGCTTCCATGAAACTTGCTTTGTTATTGGTCTATTAGCTTCGCCCCTGTGCGGGGCGGCAGTCACTTTCTTTGCTGCTGCAAAGAAAGTAACCAAAGAAAGCAGCTATGGGGTCAGCGGTGTTAGGACGTGACCACGTTTGAGCTTCTCAGAGTGGCCCGACCGTGGGAGTGTCCACCTCTGTTTGTCGAGCAGATTGGTACGCGGACCCACTGCGTCATCGCACCGTTGAACGGAGTGGTAAGGCAGTCATTCATCCGTCCCGGCACTGCGTGCCCGACGAAGGGTCAATCGGGTGGGGGATAAGCGTAGTGCGTAGCCTGCATAACGTGCGGCGCCCTGGATGGTAGCGAAGCGATGGCTGGAGTGGACCGTGCCTGCGAGCGAAGCGACGGTTGAAGTGGACCTTGCGTCCGAGCGAAGCGAGGAGGGAGGAATGATTGCTTTACCACTCAGTCGGGTGGTGCGATGGCACGGTGGGTCCGCGGACCTGTCCCCTCAACATAGCGAGGTGGACACTCCCACGGTCGGGCCACTCTGAACGAATGGGGCATGGCTACGTCGTAATACTGTGGGCCTGATAGCTGCTTTCTTTGGTCACTTTCTTTGCAGCAGCAAAGAAAGTGACTGCCGCCCCGCACAGGGGCGAAGCTAATAGACCATTAAGAAAGCAAGTTTCACAGAAGCACGAGCGCATCAAACGGTTTGAGAAACACCAACCCCGAGCGCCAGCGACCGAGCAAGAGCACCGGCTGCCAAGCCAAAAAAACGAACGGAGCGATATTGTGAAGCGCAACAAGACCTCGACTCTCAGCGACGATCCGCTCTGGTACAAGGACGCGATCATCTATCAGGTTCACATCAAGTCCTTCTTCGATGCGAACAACGACGGCATCGGCGACTTCCCCGGCCTGCTCGCGAAGCTCGACTACATCGCGGAACTGGGCGTCGACACGATCTGGCTGCTGCCGTTCTACCCGTCGCCGCGCCGCGACGACGGCTACGACATCGCGGACTATCGCAACGTGCACCCGGACTACGGCACGATCGCGGACGTGAAGCGCTTCATTCAGGAAGCGCACGCGCGCGGCATCCGCGTGATCTCGGAACTGGTCATCAACCACACCTCCGACCAGCACCCGTGGTTCCAGCGCGCGCGGCACGCGAAACCCGGCTCGAATCACCGCAACTACTACGTCTGGTCCGACACGGACAAGAAGTACGAAGAAACCCGCATCATCTTCATCGATTCGGAACCGTCGAACTGGACCCACGACCCCGTCGCCGGACAGTACTACTGGCATCGCTTCTATGCGCACCAGCCGGACCTGAACTTCGACAACCCGGCCGTGCTGAAGGAAGTGCTCCAGGTAATGCGCTTCTGGCTCGACATGGGCATCGACGGGCTGCGGCTCGACGCCGTGCCGTACCTCGTCGAGCGCGAAGGCACGAACAACGAGAACCTGCCCGAAACGCACGCGGTCCTGAAGAAGATCCGCGCGACCATCGACGCCGAGTACCCGAACCGCATGCTGCTCGCGGAAGCGAACCAGTGGCCGGAGGACGTGAAGGAATATTTCGGCGACGAAGACGAATGCCACATGGCGTTCCACTTTCCGCTGATGCCGCGCATCTACATGTCGATCGCG
>Ga0163162_10004426_pt1 | contig 13527 bp, 1 predicted proteins | sample S55metaG_FD_115310 | JGI IMG/M metagenome (GOLD analysis project Ga0163162, IMG submission 115310) | Switchgrass rhizosphere microbial communities from Kellogg Biological Station, Michigan, USA - S5-5 metaG | ecosystem: Host-associated > Plants > Roots > Rhizosphere > Soil | place: USA: Michigan...
AAAGAATTATAAGCAGAAGCAATATGAGGAATACGCATAACATCCATACCTGCTAATATATCAGATTTGGTAGTTCTTAGTTCTTCAAACAATTGCATTTTATCTGCCATTTCTTCTTCCGTTACAGGAAGTTCTTTAGCAATCTTAGTAGCTTTAGTAATTCTATTAATTTCAGAACCAACTTTCTGTGCTTTCATAAAGTCTTTTAAAACTTTAAATTGCAATAAAGCAAGTTCTTTAGTAAATTCTGAAAAAGGAGTTACAGCTAATACTTCTAATTCAGCCATAGTAACTTTCTTAGCTACTAGTAATTCTTCTAACTCTTCTTTATCAATAGCATCATCACCAGTTAAAAATAAATCTTCAAGAATAGCTCTAGTTTTAGTATGTGCTGCTCCAAGACCTTCTGCATATTTACGATGCTCTGATACCTCTTTGATAGCAGGAGTAATCATATATTTAGATACAGTAAATAATGGAATCTGCATTGACAACATACCTATAAATGCTTCCGCAGTATTATTAGATAAGTTAATCATAGATAAAATCTGTTCCTTAACGTTATCGAGAGCAGCATTTATGAGAGCATCAAGTGTTTCAGATACTTTAAAAGGTTTACCATCTTTATCAAGATGTGTACCTGCCGCAATACTTGCTTTACTATGAACTTCTTCTCTACCTAATTTATTATAAGGTACATCATCAATTTCAATTACAAGTTTTTCGTTTACAGGAGGTGTATCTAATGTAGTACCTAGTTCTTTTTCTACTTCTTCTAAATGTCTATCAGATACTTCTCGTATAGCTTTATTAAATTCTTCAGTACCAAACTCAAGACCTTCAATAACTTTTACTAATTCAGCAGAACGTTCCTCAGAGTTCATTAACTTTCTACCTTCCGGTAAACCCATAATATAAGTAAGTCTAGATGCTTTATCTGCAACAAATGATTGCAAACCATAAGCAAGACCTCTAACATTATCAGCTAGTGTAGCTGTAAGAGTACTACCTGCAAAGTTATCTCTGTGTATTCTAGCTTGATCACTAGGGTCATTTAAATCAAAGTTATTATCTACTGGAATCCCTAAACGCTTGAACTCTTCTTTTACAGAATTCTCTGTACCATTAAGACGAGCCATACTGATAGGAGTCATCATCATATCAGCATTCTCAGGGTGAGTAATAATCTCTAAGAATGTATCAAGAACTTCATTTTTGAGAGCAGCATCAAAAGCATCATCTAATTGCTTATGTAGCTTTCTTAATTCTAATCTCCTTTCTTTGTTCTTTTCTGCAATTATCTGTCTAGCTACTTCTGTAATTCGTTTCTGTAATTTAAGATGGAAGTTTTCAATCTTATTTCCTTTACTATCATATCCAATAATCTCCCCTTTAAAGAGAAGATTTTCTACATTAGCTTTCTTATAAGCTTCTCTTCTCATAATGAAAAGAGCATCAATATCATAGTCACTACCATGAGCAGCGCATATTTCACCAGGAGCAATTACAACGTTAGTACCCTTAGAATCATAGAAACCTACAACTTTAAGAGGAACAGAAGAGTGCATCTCAGTAGAAGGTATACGGAAACCCATATAAGATTCAAATAAGAAGTCTCCATGTTTAAACTGATCTTTATACATATTAGGCATAATTACCTCCATGTATTCTAGCTTCTCTCCTTTCTCATTTTCATAAGTTTCTCTAAACTTAAGCTTTCTCATTTTACCATCCTTATCCTTAAACTTAACTCCATAGTCAGGTTGGAGTACAAGTTTAGAACCAGGATATTTAATCTTAACTGTAGCTTTAGATATGGAAGCACCCAATTGAGTTACTGCCTTATTGACTGCTACAGGAAAGTTCATAGAAATCATAGGTTTTGCAGGCTCAACTACTTTTCCAGTTGCATCTCTTACAGCTTCAGTTTTAGCTGTAAGAAATTCATATAGACGAGCTTCAGTATTACCTAAACCTGATGTAACTTCTGAACGTATCTTTTCAAAGTTACCTGATTTATGATCGTCAGTTACACCTAGTTTTGTAGCAAATTTATTTAAACCTCTATCAATAAGAAGAGAGTTTAATTCATAAAGTTTATCTGCAAAGGCTCTATTAGTACCATTAAAATTAGCAAAGTAAGTTAACTGAGTAGGATTAGAGATAGTCTTATAAACACTATGAGAAGGGTTTAATTGAACTCTCCAATTTCTATTATCTAATTGAACAACAGATTCAGGGTTAATACCTTCTTGCCAGTTTTCATAAATAGGAAATCCATCTTCATCTACTTCTCCTGTAGGAGTTCCCCAACCACGATTACCTTGCTTATCATGCATAGTAACTGTAGTAGGAGAACCTACTTTAAACCCACTTTCAAAAACATATTCTCCAATAGGATTACCTTCAGCATCTAATGTACTGCGTAATTGTTCACGAAGGTTTCTTAAATCTTCATTACCTTCAGCAGCACATAGTTCATCACTAAGAACAATAATAGAGTATTTAATAGATCTAGGAATACCATTTTTATCAACACCACTATAAACTGGTTTTTGAGTATAACCTAAATTCATTTCAGGAGAGAAACCACGAATCAAATTCTGATAACGTTCAGGTGTCATAAATGCAGCACCATCAGTTCTATTAAACTTAATACCATAGAATTTCTTAAACTTAGAGAATTGTTCACCTACTTTATTTTCAATATCTGCTGATACAGAAACATTGTATTTTATATTAGTAAACCCTCCTTCTTCATTAACCATACCTGTATGACCAGCACCAAAGGCAATAGACATACGCTTAATTTCTTCAGCAGTAGTCTTATAGAAAGCTTGGTCTCCCATCATAAGTTGATTCATAAAGTAACCATTCATATAATAGTTCTTTACAAATAAATCTACAATAGGAAGTATTTTCTCTTTAGTTAAATTATATTCTTTTCTACTAAGTTTAAGTTTCTCATTTAAAGCATGTTCTTCTTTAATAGATACTTTATAGGTTTCACCACCCATAGCATCTACTTCAACAGTTTCATCTTTAGTTTTAGTTACAAATTTATCTGCAACATATCCAACCAAACTGTTTTGTAATTCTCCTATTTTATAATCAGGTATAAATTTAGCATCAACTAATTGTTGAGCAAATTTATCAGCAATAGTTTCTAAATGTTTATAAACATCTTCACGAGTACCTTTAAAGATTTTAAGGTCTTTATTATAACCTCTAATCTTTAGGTCAGGTCTATTCGATTGTTGAACTAAAGCAGCATCAATTATTCTTTTAATTTCTTCATCAGTTTTTAAATTTATCTCATTACCAATTGCTCTAGGTTTATTAGAAATTGTATAAGTAAATTGTACATATTTACGATTACCTTCTTCATCTACAGCTCTATTTTCTAACATAGCTGTAAAACCTAAGTTAAAAGTACGAGAGAACCAATCTCTAGATGTTTCATCACTATAAGTTATAGCAGGGAATTTACCATCTTTATCTTTTACACCATCATGGTCAACATATCTGAGAATTTTATTTTTTGGTGCACCTTCTTCTTCATTAAGAAAGATATTACCTTTAAATAAATCAGAAGCAAGAAACTCAAAGTTTGCAGCATTTTCTGTTCTACGTTTTTCATCTGAAGATAAATGCCTAAATATATCAATACCAAAAGAAGAAGGTTCCCATTCATAGCGTTTAGTACCATCAGCAGCATTATAAGAAACAGATTTTAATTTTTCATCATTTCTAGATAAGAAGCTAGTAATGTTTTTAATACGCTCATTGGATTCTTCTACTACCTTTTCAATAGTTATATCTTTCCCTACTGTAAGAACAGCTTCTGCATATCCTTTAATATCATTAAACGTTCTAGCTAATTTGTTAGTAGGTATACCTCCATTAAAAGGAATATGCATTAATTCCAAAAACTCATTAATCATTTCTATTTTAGCAGGATTTTTTGTAGCTTTACCTAACCTACTAACGAAATTTTTATTTATCTTTTCATAATTTTTAAGAAATGCATTTTCTACATTATTACGATTAGTTTGAGTAGCTCCTCTATCTCGTTGAGAATTGTAACGATAATGAGTTGTACGATGAACTATTACTCTACCCTTTTCATCTCTAAGTCTTTTACCAGTATCCGGATCTATATCGTAATTCTCGAATACTCTAACTCCTACCATTATATGTTTCTTGCGTAAAGAACCTATAGAAGTACGAATAGCAGCAAGAGTAGTACGAGCTTTCATCTTATCATAATGAGCTTTCAATTCTTCTAAAGAAAGACCTGCATCTTCTTTAGCTAATCTAGTTTGAATCCCTCTTATGAAATCTTCAGTAGTACCTTTCTTATAAAGAGTTATATTAGTAACTCCATCATTATAAGTAAACTTTTTAGTATCTACAAACTCTACACCTTTAGTTAGAGTCTGACGTTTACCTTCATGGTCTACATAATACTCATTTAGCGTATCAATTACTAAATCCTGTATCTTTTTATATATAGCTTTAATAGAAGGGTTAGTTCCAGCAGCTACTTGCTCTTTAATTTGAGAAAGCATGTTACTTAATTTCAAAGTATCAACGTTCTCAAAACCTTCAAGTAGTTTAAGAAATGCAAAGCGAGGATTAACTATCTTAAGTTTATTCCCTTCTACATAACTAATAGTAGCAAGCATATCTTTAACGAGAGGTCCAATAGATCTCTCATAATTCACTGTATCACTTTCTTGAGCATCAGTAGATATACCTTTTTGTTCATCATTATATATATCTGTTGCTACATCTCCTTCGACATTCTCTGTAAATTCAGATGAACCAGTATAAATAGAAGGATAAATAGAGTTAAGAAGTTCTTTACGAATCTTATCATTAGATAAAATTCCATAAACTTCTTGATTAAAAACAGCATTTTCTAATGCTCTTCCCTCTAATGTTCCACTACCAATCTTTTTATCAAAAATCCTCTTTCTATTTATTATAATTCTTTCTAGTTCTTTAAGAGCTTCATCGAACTCCATAGGGAATACATCTTTTATATTAGAGTAATCCTTCTTTAATTCAATTTTCTTTACTTGTATCTTTTGCTTACCACCTACTACCTCTGTTGCAAGTGCAGTTGAATTAATAAGAGTAGACATTGTAGTAGTTACATCTAGTCTAGCTTTTCTAAAGTGAGTAGTAGATATATAATCTTCTCTAATCTTTAGCATAGCACGACCTTCGTACTTAACTTCTCCTTTCTTAGTACCTAAAATACCATTGTCTATATCTTTCATTACACTTTCGATATTATCGAAGTTAGTACGATATAGACCTAATACATTAAGTAGTTTCTTAAAGAAGTTAGTAAAGGCTAATGATATACGACCTTGTTTATTCTTCCAATTTTGGAACTGTTCAGCAAGATATTCTTCTACTACTTCTTTATGTACAGTACGTAATTCAGGAACATTTCTACGAGCAGCTTCTATTAATCTATTTCTTTCAGCTTGTGTAAAGTTCTCAGCAAATACTTTGTGAAAAGCTTCGTGCATTATTACTTTTTCACCGATACCTTGAGCACCTTCGAGTAAGTATATAATACCTTGTTTGAAATAACCCCATGCTTCCTTACCTTTAGTAATGGCAAGCATTTGAGCATCTGAAACAATTCTAACTTCATCTGTAGTTGCATTAGGAGCAAATCTTTTAACTGCTCCAAATACAGATTCGTTTGGAATTGCTGTACCTAAACCTTCTACTTCAGCAACATCCTTTGCTAAATAATTACCTTCAAATGCATTATCATATGCATTTAAACGTTCATATTCAGCATCATCTTCTGCATCTTGCTCTGCTTGAGTTTTTGCTTTAGGTTCTTCTGCTTTTTGTTCTTATGTCTTTGCTTGTTCTCTTTCTTTTATAGCTGACTTATCTAGAGCAACAGTTATAGATGCCGGAATAACTTTATCAAATGTATCAAGTAGATAATCTTCTACTTTAGTATCACCAGTCAGTTTACCATTAGAAGGGAAATCTCTTTTAGATATAGGAACACGAATACCAAATCCATTATTAACTGTACTTTCTCCAGTTTCTTCATCAAAAGCAAACATTGCTTCTAAATCTTCAAGAGTTATAGTTTTCTTACCACCTCTATCAGATAATAAAGATAGAGTTCCTTTCTTTTTAGTAATACTTTCTACTTCTCCTTTAGCATTATATTTTTTCTCATTAGTAAAGGAACGAATTATTCTTCCTTCAATAATAGGATTAGACAAAGAGATAGTGTGCAATGCCTTTTGAGCATCACCATCATATCTTTTTATAGCAGGAACTCTATATAGATTATCTATATGCATAGTCATTCCATTAGCTAGTGTAGCAATTTTATTTTTTACACTTCTAACTTTAGTTGAACCTTCAAATGCATTTTCTTCTTTACCAACTTTTGTATCAAATTCTACAGTATAATTGGTAAGAATTTTCTTTCTATCTTTACTTTTTACAGGTTCTTCTCTATGGTCATAAACTATACGGTCTAATTGATTAAATAGCAATCTTAAAGTTGCTTCATTAGCAGTATAATCTCCAAGATTAAGCCCAAATTTTCTAGCTAATTCTGCACGATTATCAGGATCAGCTTTAGTAAGTTTAGCAAATTCTCTAGTACCATAAGTAAATCCTTCTGCTCCTTTAATATTTGCAAGTACAGCATGAATCTCTCTTACCTTATCCATAAAGTCTAAGATAGGAGTTACATATTTACCATGAGTATGCATATTAAGTTTAGCAGGAGATAACCTAATAAGTTGCATTTTAGATGGAACAGTAGAATTTTTTTGTTCTAATCCTCTTATCTCTAAATAAGGAATACCTACTTCTGGAGTAAAAGGTAAATCGAATTTATCTTCAAGAGCTTCAATTTCTGCATGAGAATATACTTTAATAGTCCTTTTAACATTTGAACGACTTTTTAAAGTATCTCTTACAAAGAATGTTGATATAAACTTATCTATTATATGTTCTAAATTTAAAGGTATACCTTTTCTACTATAAACATAAGTAATTCTTTGAGCATGTTCTATATTTGCTTCAAGATGCATATCAGGATTAAGTACTGTAAATACTTTATTACCGGCAGGATAAAACTTTTCAAATTTAGCTTTAGGATCTTCAACAGCAGCTAATAGTTTTCCATATGCTTCTTCAAATCCAGCAGGAGGATTACGAAGTTCTTCGCTAGAAAGAACACCAACTTCAGTATAATCATCATCCTCTTTATGAACAACCATTACTACTTGTTTCTTATCATCTACTTTACGAAGCATGTAAAGAACTCTATCTCCTTCTCTAACACCTTCTCCTACAGTACCATCACTATTAACAGTAGCTATAACTTGAGAAGTAGGATTATCAAGTGCATGAGTACCTTCCGATATATCACTAAAGTCAGTACGAGCTTGCGTATTTCCTTCTCTATCAGATAGTTCATCTGTATCTGCACCTATTACTTCTTCTTCAGGTTCAACAAAAACATCTTCATAGTTTTCATCAAAAGGTTGACCTTCTTCTTCAACCTCAGTTTCCATTATAGCTTGATACTCTTTAAGAGCATCTTCAACAGCAGCAGCATTTGCTCTACGATATTCTTCTTCTTCCGGAGTTAATGGAATACCGTTTACAATCTTATTTACAATATCATTTATTTTTTCTTCATCTTCTTTATATTCATCAGCTTCCCCTTCACCTTCTGAATCTTCAGTAGGTTCTGCTTGTTTCCTTTCATTTTCAGCAGCAGTATTATTTTTATTAACTTCAGTTTCTAAATCTTTTTCACTAGGAAGTTTAACAAACTTTTCTACTATATCAAGTTCACTATTTCTTTCATTAATAAACTTTTCAGAACGTGCTTTATTTTGTTCTGCTCTGTCAGCTGCAATTTCTTCAATAGTATCTGATACACTATTATCAATAGGTAATGAACCTGCAAAGATATATTTAGTAGCACGAGAAGCAGCAGTATATAGTGCAGTATTATAAGCTTTCATTGAAGAAAAAGACTTATCAAACTTCACATTTTGATACACTTCGTCAATCGTTTTACCTTGTGCATTTACAAAGGTATAAACGTCTACATTAGTAATACCATTCTTTGCTAGTAAATCTTTATATCTAGCTACTTCTTGTTCATTATTTACAATAATCGCTCTAGTACGACCATCATCTTTATTCTTACGAGCATTAAGAATAGCCATAGCTTCAGTATCAAAGTCGGCTACAGCACCGTTTACACCTAGCAAATCAACATTAGAGCTAGAAACAGAAGAAGGGTTTTCTACATTTGATTTAGTATGAATAGGAGTCTTAGTCAAATCTTCAGATTGATCTATAAACAAATCCTGAAAATCTACAATAGGAGCAACATCACTTCTATATCTAATTGTAAGAGGAGATATTTGAGTAATATTTTCTGCGCCTTCGATAGTTGTTGCATCATCAATAGCCGAATACATACCATTAGCAGTAACCTGATTAGGGTCTCCTAACATTATTACTTTTAATTTATTCTTTCTAGTTTCATTAGCTAGAGTTACAGCATCGGCTAAATCAGTAATATCAAATTTATTTGCTCCAGGAGCTTCATCAAGAACTATAAGTTTTACATCTTCAGGAAGATTAGGAATAGCTGCAATAGCATCTTGTATATCATTAGCTTCTTCTTTACCTAGAGACTTAGCTATAGTTTCACCTGAATCTTTATTATGACCTGCTGTATAAACTGATTCAGGGGCTAATCCTGAAAGTAAATATACCCATTTCATAACTACATTAGTTTTACCAGTACCGGCAAAACCTTTCATATAAGCAAATCCCTCAAATCTTTTAGTTCCCTCAAATGGAGTTTTAAGGAACTGCATTAGTTGACGTATAGATACACTTTGCTGATTAGATGGAGTTGGAACTCTACCTTCTCCTGTCTGAGCAAATATCTTCTCTTGGTCAAGTTCTCTGCCTAATTGAGTACTAATATTATTGCTAGATTTAAGACTTTGTTCTAATTCAAATAAAGAGTTATACTTATTATGCGCTTTAATAATATCAAGTAATTCTTGACGAGTAAGAGAACTAGTTCCTCTATCTTGTTCAGCATTAGTAATAAATTCTATAAGGTCTAAATCCTTTAGGAATTTATAAATAGAACTATCTTTATTTTCATCATAAGGTTTAGTACCTTGATTATCACGAATGACATTTATAAAAGAACCAAAAGCTGTAGAAGGATTTTTAAAATAAGCATTAACTACTTTACCAAAATTATGAGTTGCTCTATTACCTTGTTCGTCAAACAAAGGCATAAAATGTTCAACTCTAGGTAATTCAAATAATTCATAAAAGAAGTCATTCTTAGCATCATCAATAGCTTCTGTTAATTCAGTCTTATCTTTTCCCGATTCTTTAATTAATTGGATAATAATATCCCCGTGAATACGAGTAAGATTGCCATTAGCGTTATGAAGAATACTATCGTACACATCCCCACCAATAATGTCTCGAATAGCCGCATTTATATTTTCTTTACCTTCTATTACAGTACCATCAGTATTTAAACCAACTTGATTAAGTATTAATTTAGATTGATTTTCAGGAATACGTTTATCCCTAGCCTCTCTATCAGCTAATCTCTTTTCAACTTCACCTTGGATTCTTTTAAGTTCTGCTATATGAGCATCAATAACATCTCCAAGTCCTGCAAATTCAGGAGAGGTACGAACATCTTCTTCACGACTTTCAAGAATCTTTTTGAGATTTGCAAGTTTAGCTAATTCATTTTCAACTTCCCCTTTCTTAGCATACTCAGGATTCTTTGCAAAATGGTCTTGAACTGCTTGCGCTCCTTTAAGAAAACTTTCTTTGATTTTACGTTTAATAGTATTATCAGTAGCTTCAGGAATCTCTTCTAAGTATTCTTTAGCTTTAGCTTGATAAGCTTCATTTGCTCTTTCAAAACGAGTATTATCTTTAGCTTGAAGCGTAGCTAATTCATCTTCATCTGCCGGAGTAAACTCTATTGGTTCTTCTCCTTCTTCTAAAGGTAGTTGAGAATCTTGTTCTTTCTTTTGAAGTTCTTGGATACGAGCTTCATCTTTTGCTAGCTCTTGTTCTTTAGCAGCAATAGCATCATCTATTTTCTTAGCACCTTCTTGTGTAAGTTTAGGATTATGAGTTACTACATCTTCTAAAATTCCTTCAACAGGTTCATTATTTAAACGAGAGTTTAAATCTCTATCAAACGCTTCCCTATCAATAACATTTGTACGATATCTTAAACGAGCTTTAGCTTCTTTACCTTTTTCATGTGCTACATATTCTTCTGTAGTAGCAGTTTTAATATCAAATTTCTTTTCTTCTTTCTTCTCAGCTCTTATATCATTTATATGAGCAAAAGCACCTGCTTTAGTATGTAGACTTTGTAAATGACCACGTAAGTCATTAGTAACTACTTCGTTATCTAAAGCTTTTTGACGATTAGAAATAAGCCCTTCAAGAGAACTAGTTTCTTTAGAAAGTTCTTTATCAGATAGATTATTTGTATCAATAAAATCTTTATAATCTTCAAGAGATTTTTTATATTTCTCTTCAAGTTCTTCTTGATATTTTAAAATATTAGAAGGTTTTTTATCTAATGCATGATAAACATCTAAGTTTCTTTTATTAGCTTCCAATTCAGCTTTCTTTTGTAAAGCTTGCATACGAATTGGATTATTAACTACTTTAGTTTTTTCAGCTAATTTATCTGCATATTGAGTATCATATACTCCTCTTGCTCTTTCATTCTCTGCAATATTTGCAGAAGTAAATTGAGCACTTTGGAATACTTTATTAAGATTTTCGTCAGTTAGATAATTCTCATGAGTATCTTTAAGATTCTCATAAAGCTTCTTAGCTTCTTTTGCTTTAGCTAATTCTACTTTAGCACCTGCTTTAAGTTCTTCGTTTTTAGAATTCTTAATAGTATGATTTAAAGCATTAAATAAGAATTCTTCTTTATCACTTCCAAAATATTTTGTATATAGATTAGCTCTATATGCATCTTTAGCTTGGTCAAGTGCTTGAACAGATAAGTTAGCAACATCACCTTTAGCTTTCTTTAATCCAAGAATATCAGAACCTGCTTTTATTAGTCCTGTTGCACCTGAGAATACACCTCCTAGAATTTCACCACTTCTTACAGCATTGCGATATTCAGCAGTCTCTTGATATTTTTCAGTAGTTTGTCCAAAGAAACCATATCTAGCATTTTCTTCAAATAATTGTCCTGCATCTTTAGCACTATCCCATAAAGAAGGATTATCTTTATATTTACCTGCTATGTATTGAGATACAATACCAGTCTGAGTACCTTCTTCAATACCTTCAAGTTTACGATTCAGATAAGCACCTACTGCTACAGAACCCATACGTCCTGCTGTAGTAGAACGAATAGCTTTATCAGCAATCTTTCCATACTTACCTAACTTACTAGCAATACCAAAAGTAGGCATCATAAGTGCAAGTAAACCTCCGGCATCACCAAGCATTAAAGACATATTCTGAGCATAAACCTCATCTAGCCCTTTACGTGCTTCTTGTTTAACCTTATTATATCTATATTTCCCCTCTTCTGTACTAGGGTCAATATCTCTATTTTCAGGTTTATCCATTAATATAGCCATCTTTTGCTCAAATGCTCCTGCCTTTTCAGCCTGACTTTCTGCATCACGCATCTTATAAAGACCATAAGCTTCTGTTGCAAGTTCGCCTGCGGTAAGAGCAGCCATAGCTATTGGAACGATACCTCCAGTTTCTAAAGCACCACCGGCAGCAACAGCAGCCCTCTTTAATAAGAACTCTTTAAGTTTCTTTTTAGCAAATTGATTACCTGCATTAAGAGCCATAGTACCTGCTTGCATACCCCATTCAGAAAGAGTACCTCCAAGTTCTGAAGGTGATTCTTTCGTAATATAGTTATACCAATCGGTATTCTCTTCCATTTGAGCTTGTTGAGATTCCAATTGAAATGTCTTATCAACTGGTTGTCCTTTTATTTGCTCATTCTGAAGTTGATAATCTTCTTGTAATTCTTGATAGTCAGGATTGTTCTTTTCTTTTTCTAGTTCTGCTTCCTTTTGTGCAGCAAGTTTATGTGCATTTGGATCAGTAGAAGTATACTTTAATTCGTATATCTCATTCTCAAGTTTCTCAATCTTATCTTCAAAAGGAGACATACGACCTTTGTATGTCTCTTTCTGAATTTCATCTATACTATTAAGTAAACTATTTTTCCAGTTAGCAGAATCTGATTGATATGTATCTTGAATAAACTCAGGATTTGTAGTATATTCAGGAGCATTTTCAAATCTAGTAGCTCTAATAGGAGCTTGGTTCAGGGGAATCCCTGAACCAGTGCTACCTTTAGAAGCAACGTTATTATAAATATCTCCTAATGTTGTTTTAATTGGCTGCTTCATATCAATCAAATTTCATTGTTGCTAATTCTTTTGCTAATTCATTTTCTCTCATATGGATAGCTTTATAAAGACCTTCTTCATTTCCAGCATCTCGCATAGTAACTAAGAATACAGCAAGTTTTTGTTTTAAAAGAGGATCTTTAATACTATTAAGTCTCGCTTCAATAGAAGGATTATATTTTGTATTTAATTCTCTTCTTCTATCTTCTTGAAGTTCAGTCTGTTCCCAAGCACCTGCATACTCTTTAAGCATACCCTCTGATGTAGCATTTTTATTAATCTCTCTACGAACAGAAGGGGTGTTTTGTATCTGATATTGAGTAGGAATAGAATATAATTTTCTACCTTTTTCATCTTCACCGGCAGGTTTAATTATACCTTTCTCAACAAATACTTCTTGCCAATCATCTTTCAAAGGATTAGTAGTCCATATACCTCTATTATCATCATATGTTTTACCACCTTTTTGTGCAACATTAGCTAATAAATTAGATAATTCATTTTCAGTATATGTAACTTCTCCTCTAAGATAAGTCTTATCATCAACATTAACTTTATTAGGTTGATTGGTATACATTTTAAATTTACCAGTACCTCCTAATTTAAGAGCTTTACCTAAGAATGAAGCAGGGTCTTGATTTATTTTATTAAATCTTTCTCTATCGTCAAGGTTAATATCATTCTTTTTAGCTTCAGCTTCTATTGCTCTAATATCATTTAATTTCTTAGTAGCTTCATCTAATTGTTTTTTAACAAGAGCTTTATCAGAAGAACTTAAAGCAGCACCTTGTACAAAACCTTTAGGATGTGATGCATCAGCTAAAGTCTTATCTCTAAATATAACTCTACCTGATTTAAAAGATCTATTAAGTTCTTCTACTTTGTTTTCTAATTCATATCGTTTCTCTTTAGCTTTATCAACAGTCATATCTTCATCACCTAAAGCTTTACGATAACTTTGATGAAGAGTTACGAAAGCTTTATCAGCAGGAGTTAATGCTGTTGGTACTTTTCCAAAGTCAAG
>Ga0163162_10004427_pt1 | contig 13527 bp, 8 predicted proteins | sample S55metaG_FD_115310 | JGI IMG/M metagenome (GOLD analysis project Ga0163162, IMG submission 115310) | Switchgrass rhizosphere microbial communities from Kellogg Biological Station, Michigan, USA - S5-5 metaG | ecosystem: Host-associated > Plants > Roots > Rhizosphere > Soil | place: USA: Michigan...
AAGTAGCATTGTAAGTATGATCGCATTTTTCATTTGATTCTTGTTTTTTGATTATTAAATTATTTCTCTAGTCCCTGATGCAGCGTATTGAAAGTCCATAAGCTTTTTCGCCACTGATCTGGCCCGCGTCTGTCTGACCATACCACAGTCCCAAAGCCTCGGCTTCCGAGTATCCAGGATAATCTGTGATGGTCCACCAAAATCCCCCACTACCTATCTGAAAGTAGTCACCTGTGTTGGCTCGGTTTCCTCCGGGTAGTCCTGTAAACCCACTGTTGTTCGTGGCTCCAAGGTTGGGAGCAGCCCAATGTGTAAGCCCGGCCTCTTTCATTTCTCCACCGGCGACAAGCAACCCACCCAATGTGATCATGATTAGTTCCGTCCTTTCTGATTCGGTGGGAATATGCCAGCCGACTGGAGCGATATTGCGTGAATCACCAGCCGCGAACCAATTATATAATTTGCCATAAACTGCGTCGTTGACGGGGTCATTATTATAAATGGCATACGCACCCGAAGTAGTGGATCCCCATCGAGCGTTATCTAATCCGGTTGGGATTGGATCTCCATTCCTGTAATGAGTAGTTTTCAAATTTTCTTTCATCCAAACCTGGCTTCCGATTGTAACGACAGAATAAACATTACCATCAATGTCCGTTACAGAACTGTCGGAGACTTCCAGAGTCGTAAAAGAAACTTCAACACCATAACCGGTTCCATTTTTATTTTTGCCATAGGCGCGTAAATAATATTTAGTGTTTGGAAGTAAGCCCGTAATAATACTTCTATAGCTGCCTGTGCCGATACTGTCCGATGTTTTTGAATCCGCCGTGGTAGGACCAGGATTTAGGCTCCAGCAAATTCCGCGTGCCGTAACAGGAGCAGAGGCATCACTTGACACGCTACCACCCGACCACGCGCTGTATTGTGTGATTGTACTCACAACCTTGGTAGTTAGTGTCGGAGTTGTGGTGCTGGCAGAATCAATAATGGGAGGACCGGAGTCTACAGATTTCTTACAGGAAATTAATCCAATCACCAGGAAAGCAGGCAATAAAAACATTTCCTTAATAAGTGAAAATAAAGAAGCGTCGCGGAGAGGGGTTATTTTTTTCATGTTAGCTGTTTTAGAAGGTTTGGGTGGCGTACTATCAAATCTATTTTGTCCATGTAGCTTTACAACCTGTCTCCGGGCGAGAAAACCGTTATTTTGAGGGAGCTACTGTTTTTTTGAGGCGAACACAATGCGCCCTGAATCCGTCGGATGACATCTTAATATTAGAGAGCTTACTAACCAAAATGGTTCCTGACGCATTAAAAGGAACTGGTCACTAATTTAGTAGGAAATCAAGTTTATTATTACCTATATTTAATTGCTAACACTGCCATGCAATTAAAAATACTCCATATACTCTTACACCTGTCCATCGCAGTTAATCTGCAGGCACAGTTCAATGAAAAATCCACCGTCTCCGGATCCGTTCTGAAAAAGGATCTCGCTTGGTACCAGAATGAATTAGCTATCCATGAAAAATCTGGTTCAAGGAACGATATCATCAACGACCTGGTGAATTTGGGATCTTTCTACATGGAATCACACGATTATACTGGTGCCATAAAAAATTTTCAAAGAGTAATTGTTTTATACGAAGAATCAAAAAATCATTCCGCTATGGGTGATATGATGATCAAAATCTGTGACGCATATCGAGCCTTATCAGATTTTCCCCATCAACTGGAATACCTGCAGGGAGCCACCAGGGAATATGAGAAAGCAAATAACGAGAATGGATTGGCAAAAACATTACGAAGTATTGGTTACTATTATTTAAATGTATCATTGGACCGTCATCCGGCTATACCGTATTTTCAGCGATCACTGGCTCTGTATAAAAAGCTCGGAAACCAAAAAGAAGAGTCATATCTGTTGGGTGATATCGGACATACTTATCTATTGTGTCGGGATTCGATACAGTCCTTAAGTTATCTGCAAGAGGCGCTAAACCTGAGTCAGAAAATCGGGAACAAGGAGGGTATGGCAAAATATTACGGACTCCTGGGCGATTATTATTTCAGAATGCCGGTAAACATACCTAATGCATTGGATTGTTTTCAAAAATCGCTGAAGCTTTTTGAGGAGACCGACAACAAGATCGGAACCGCGCAAGTACTGATAAACCTCTCTGATTTGTATGTATATGCTCCCGACACCGCATTACAAAATGCGGGGATACTTCCTTCTGAAAAATATGCAAAGGCGATCGAAAGCGTGAAAAAAGGTTACCTGATTTTTAAACAACTTTTGCCAAGATACGAGCTATTGTGGCCATTGGGCATTCTTTGGGAGACGTATGAAAAAATGGGAAATTTCGACAGCGCCTTCGTGTACCACAAATTTTACGTAAGCGTTCGTGATAGCGCGCAGGGTACAGATAAGCAAAAAGAAATTGTGCGACTGGAAACGAAATTTGAATACGAAAAAAAAGCAGACTCAATGAGACTGCAGGAGGAACTCACCGATGAAAAATTAAAAAGGCAAATGCTTTTGTACAGGCAACAGAAACAACAACTGGAGCTAAATCAAAGTCAGCTTGCTTTGGTCAACAAAGAAAAAGCATTACAACATTTGGACTTCTTAAAAACACAGTCCGACCTGGAAAACGAACGCCTGGTACAACAGGAAAAGGAAAAAGCAATCCAGTTACAATCTGTCCAGGTAAAATCACTGACGCAGCAAAATGAGATTATACAACTTAATCAACAAAGGCAATGGATTTATATTATAACCGGATTTATTTTACTCTGCACCGCCTCGATGTATTTTATTTATCGTTCCCGTTTGCGTGGTGTGCGCCTCGAAACACAGTTGATCAAAGAAAAAGCGGTACAGGAAAAAAAGGAAGCAGAGTTTCAGCAAAAGCTTGCCGATATTTCTATGACTGCTTTGCGCTCGCAAATGAACCCGCATTTTATTTTCAACTGTCTTAATTCGATAAAATTATACACGACACAAAATGACACAGCTGCTGCTTCAGCATATCTTACCAAATTTTCGAAACTCATTCGACTGGTCCTGGATAATTCGAGGAACGATCGGATCACTTTATCATCAGAACTTGCCGCGCTTGAATTGTACATAGAGATGGAAGCAATGCGTTTTAAGGAAAAACTCAGCTATGATTTGCGGATAGAAAAAAATGTAGAAACAAATTATATTGAAATACCTCCGTTGCTTTTGCAGCCGTACGTGGAGAATGCTATCTGGCACGGGCTAATGCCGAAGGAAGAAGGTGGACACATTGATATTACCGTAAAAATGCAAAATGAATCACTTTTAGAAATTAAAATTTCAGATAATGGCATCGGTCGAGCTGCATCAAATAAGATTCCTAAAAAGCACAACTCCTATGGCATGCAAGCAACCACGGAACGGATTGCATTAATCAACCAGATCTATAAAACCGGCGCCAGTGTATTTGTACAGGATCTTGTGAACGAGAATGGAAATGCCGCAGGTACCCAGGTAACACTAGAAATACCAGTTTAGTGAAAAAGATAAAAACAATTATTGTGGATGATGAGCCAGACAGCATTCAATTGCTGCAGCTTCAATTGGCACAACACTGCCCGGATATAGAAATATCCGGAGTCTATACAAGTTCTGCAAAAGCATTGGATGGCATCGAAAAACTTCAACCCGATCTTTTATTTCTCGATATTGAAATGCCGGTGATGAATGGTTTTGAACTTCTCGAGAAAATATTGCATATTCCTTTTAGTGTCATATTTATTACAGCATACAGTCAGTACGCATTAAAAGCCTTCCGATTCAATGCTGTGGATTATCTTGTAAAACCTGCAGACGGAGAGGATCTCACGGAAGCAGTGGCAAAAGCAATAAAACGGATTCGACCGAGCCCGGTTCAGTTGTCAGAGATTCAAAAGCAACTGCGAGGTGAGCCCGCAACCAGGATTGCCATTCCCGGTCAGCATGGCGGAATTTCATTCATTGATCTCAATGATATTGTCTATAGCGAAGCCAGTAACAACTATACCAATATTGTATTATCAAATGGGAAACGGTTCCTGATTTCAAAAACACTGAAAGATGTGCAGGAGGTACTCGAGGAAGAACATTTTTTAAGAGTACACCGCCAATATATCGTTAACCTGAATCACGTAAAACACTTTAATCGTAATGAGGGAATTCTTACTATGGACAACAACGATCTTATTCCCATCGCCAGAAATCAGAAAGAGAAGCTGATTGACAGGTACCGGTGGTTATGAACTAATAATAATTGAAGTAAGCCTAACATCTACCCATAGACGATGAAAATGCAAATATCCAATCGGTGGCGGAATAATTGAATCACTTATTATGCATCTCGTCTACTCCATTCCAATTCTCCGGCACTTCACCATACAAATATTTTGTTGCCTTTCCCAGGAACAACTTAGCCGGCGTATCGTCCGGAAAAATTTCCAATGCTTTGTAAAATTTATTTGTTGCTTCCAGGAAAGATTTTCCAAAGTAATGTATCATTGCCTGGCGATAGTAGGGAAGCGAAGTCAACTTTTTATTTAGTTCCAGGTCATTCATTCCATTAAAACATTCATAGATACTGATAGGCGCCAGTTTGCCTTTCAATTGTATCAGGCCAAGATGGCGAAAATGAAAATCATCTGCGTTCGTCAAATTGCTTATGCATGCTTCACTTAAAAGAATATTCACCCTATAATGTTTGGTCAGACTTTCGAGACGCGACGCTATATTCACCGTATCAGCAATCGTCGTCGCATCGAACCGCTCATGGTCGCCGGTAATTCCCATGATCAGCGGCCCCGTATGCATACCCACACCAACTTTTATCGGCGGTTTGTTTAGATGAATTCTCTCTGCATTCAGTTCCTGAACCGCACGTTGCATTTTTATTGCCGCCGACAATGCATCCGATGCATTGCCTGGGAAAATTGCCATGATCGCATCGCCGAGGTATTGGTTGATGAAGCCATGGCATTCACGGATTATCGGACCGACACGCTCATTGAATGAACAGACAAAACTGAAATTTTCTTCCGGTGTCATCTGTTCCGCCATCGTTGTATAATCCCTGATGTCGGAGAAAAGAACGGTGACGATTTTTTCAACCTGGTCGCCCAGCCTGATATCCGTAATCACATCCCTGCCGAGTGAGTGTATAAATTCGTGCGGAACAAATTTATTGGTGACTTCATAGATTCGCCGCATCGCTTCTTCCCGTTTCTCTGCTTCACGAATATTTTTTTCATATAAGATAGCGCTCTCGATCGCGGATGAAGATTGCAACGCCAATGTGATAAGGAATTTTAAATCTGCAGCAGTATACTGAATGGGTTCATTGCTGCTTAAAACAATCGCACCCATCACACGATGCTTTACTTTTAATGCCGCGTATAACAGCGCCTGCACGTCGGGAACAATCAAACCGGCATCCTGTAATGGCGAGAGATCACTCATGATCTCCGATTGCCCGCTTCGCGAAATATTTCGCAACAGTCCAACATTCGCCTTCCAGTTTTCTGCATTAAAAACAGGTTTTCCGGATTCCGCAAGGATTTCCATCTTATTGCTTTCTTCATCCCACAAAACAATAAATCCATGATCCGAGCGGATCAAACGACGCGCCTCGTCAAGCGTGATATCCGCAATTTTGTTTTGCCCGATCGCCTGCGCAAGTTTTTCGGAAAAATTAAAGATTAAATTCACTTCCTGGTAAAGCAGCAAAACCTCATTTCCTAATTTCTTTTTCTCTGATTCCTTTTGCACGAGCAAATTCACAAATGATGCAATCATCGTCGATTTTTCATCACCCTTTACCCACCCGATGATTTCGCCTTCGGATTGAATGGATTCTTCATTGACAACTTCCACATTAGGAATTCCAAATACAACTCGTTGCTGATTGTCCGTGATTTGTACAGATGCATTCAGCTCCTTCGTCAAAGAAGACAACCAGGTGTACGCATCTGACTTTGCAGAAAAAATATTTTTTAAACTTATCCTGGACATAAAAAAACTTACACCAGACCCAACACATTTCTTGCTTTGTCGAGTATGGTTTCGGGGTTGAATGGTTTTGTCATGTAAACATCTGCACCGACTTCCTGGCCTTTAAGTCGATCGACTTCCTGGCCCTTCGCCGTGAGCAACACGATGTACACGTCGTGTAGCGCGAGATCTTTTTTTACTCGCCGGCATACTTCCATGCCGTTCAGTTTCGGCATCATGACATCCAGGAAAACCAATTGCGGTTTTTCTTCGCCGATTATTTTTAATGCTTCTTCACCATTGTCCGCCGATAAAAAAACAACCCCATCATCTTCCAGCTCCTCCAATGTTTGCTCTATCAGCATTCGGATATGGGGCTCGTCATCTACGATTAGAATTTTCTGTTCCATTGTATTACTCATGTGATTTTTTCTACGGGTATAAACTATAAGCCTATTGATAAATCAAAAACAAAACATTCTCCAATCCTTTTTCAAAGCGGAGCGTTTTTACGATTTCGTGTTTATCAGAAATTATTGAATTCAATATGATGATATCCGGCTGCGTCGCAATCGCTCTTTCTACCAATTCTCTTCCGTCAGATTCCAGCACCTGGTAACCTTTAGCCTGCAATACATCTGTTAGGGAACGAACGATCACACTGTCTTCATCAACCACCAACACTTTTTTTCTCGATTTGCCCTGCTCGAGCAGATGCCCGATTTCGGAAAACAACAATGATGTGTCGATTGGTTTGGTAAGATATCGATCTACCCCAATGCGAAAGCCCCTCGATTTATCTTCCACGATAGAAAGAATAATGATCGGTATCTCCATGGTCGACGGATCATTCTTCATAATCGCAGCAACATCAAATCCATTCATCTCGGGCATCATCACATCGAGTATGACAAGGTCGGGGCGAATCGCGCGAATCTTGTTAATCGCTTCTTTTCCATTCGCCGCTTCTTCGATATTGTATCCCGCTTCACCGAGTTCCTGTTTCAACAATGATCGAATTCCGTTATCATCATCCACAACAAGTATTGTGGCATTGTTATTTTTGATAGAAGGCTTCGACTGCTCCACGGTTTTCTTCAATTGTCGAAGAAGATCTTCAAGCTGAATATGCCTGACCTCCTGGTCACCTGTTTCTAAAACAGGAAGCATGAAATAAAATGTACTTCCTTTTCCCAATTCACTCTCCAGCCATATTTTTCCCTGGTGATGTTCTACGATCTCTTTACAAATGGGAAGACCAAGTCCCGTTCCCTTGGGTTTATCAGTTAACGTATCACCTACTTGTTTAAACTGTTCAAATACTTTATCGTGATCTTCGGGTGCAATACCAATTCCGGTATCGCTGATACCAACGACAATTCCGCCATCCTTGTAGAAGACCTTACAGGTAACACTTCCTTCATTGGTGAATTTTACCGCGTTCGATAACAGGTTCACCACAACCTGGATTATTTTATCACGATCGCCGGATATTTCTGGCAGATTATCCTGGATATCTTTTTCGAGTGCAAGATTCTTTTGTTCGAATAAAGAAGAGGTCGCCGCAATCGCCCGATCAACTATATCCGGGATATAAATCGATTCCATATTCCATTCCATTTTGCCCGCTTCAATTTTTGCAAGGTCAAGCACATCATTGATGAGGTTGGTCAGCCTTTCTCCTTCCGAGATCACCACCTGTAGGTTTCCTGAAATCTGTTCGATCGACTTGATCGTTTTCGGATCTGATTTATCCGTTAACGGAAATATTTTTTCCTCGAGTCTTTTCTTAGTGATTTTAGCAAATCCGAGTACGGAAGTCAGCGGAGTTCGAAGTTCATGACTTACGGTTGAGAGGAACGCGCTCTTTGCTGCATTGGCTTCTTCCGCAGATTTCCGTGCCGCATCTGCTTCGGTATTCGCTCTTTTTACTTCTTCGAATAGTCTCGCCTTCCTGATGGCCACACCAACGTTTGCGGCAATGGTCACCAGCAGGTGTTTGTCTTTTTCTGCAAAGCGGTTTTCCATTTCGGTACTCTGGATACTGATAACGCCAATGATTTCATCACTAACGGGAATGGGCACCCCAAGATAGGATGCGGCCGGAATACCAACACGACCAACACCAAGATCTGATGCCTTTTCAGTTACATCCTTATTGATTAGCAGGGCTTCCCCGCTAACAATAATCCTGGACGTCAGACCCTCGCCTAGTTTTAACGGCGCCATGTTATCTCCATACTGGTATGGAAAACTGATAATGTTAGTTTTCTTATCTAACAGTGCTATGTAAACGATATTTGCTTTGAACAGATCACGAAGGCGGTCACCAACTAATTTTATCAGGTCATTCAAATCTACCTGGCTCACCAACGCCTGGCTGATCTGGTTAATCGTAGACAGCTCATCAGCCTGTTGTTTCACTTCCAACGTTCTTGATGCCACTCTGTCTTCAAGAACTTTATTCTTTTTTATCAGCGCTTTCGACCGGTATTTATTATATCCAAATATAGCTCCAACCACTGCAGCGATATATATTAAATACATCCACCACGTGCGCCACCAGGGCGGCAATACAGTAAACGAGAGTACAGCGGGAGCGGTCCAACGACCATCGGCATTTCTGCTGCGAACCTTGAAAACATAATTGCCTGGAGAGAGATTCAAATAATTATCTGTATACGGTTTGCTCGAAAAATGACTCCAGCTTTTATCTTGTCCTTCCAGCACGTACGAATATACCGGTGCTGCATAAGCGCCGATATGATTCTGTCCAAATTCAAATTGAATATAATTCTGATTGTAAGGAATGCGCAAATTGACCGGCATATTATAAGGGCCGGACACACTGTCCCAGGTAAAATCAGCCTTCCGCATGAAGCCCGCTTCCGTTGGTGTTTCTCCCTTAACAAAATGACGACTGGGCGACCATATTGTATCTCCGTCATTCACTGTAACTGGATTTGCAAAATGCCTTGGCTGATTCAGGATGGTTAACCCGGAGATATAAGTCTCCCCCGTTCCACTCTGCTCTTCAATACTATTGATAATTGTGATTGTATTATCTGCCCAATAGTATTGGCCTTTTTTTGTGATGATGTTGGAATTCCAGTTAGGACTGTTCAACTGCAAGCCTTCCGACCCTTTTACAATACGCACTTGAAAAGTGGTGTCGGATTGATTGGAATAACCCGGTGGCGTAATAATACTTATTTTGCTATTCGTACCTACGATCACACGTCCTTTATATTCCAGCATAGACGTGACGTTGTTACTCGATAAACCCTCGTTTGTTGTGATCTCTCTAATGGTTTGCTTTTTCCTATCCACCACATAAACGCCCTTGCCTGTGCCAATCCAATCATAACCTGCAACATCATTCAGCACGATTCGGTTGCTCGTGTCCGTTAGACCAGGCCCTTGGCTTAAATTTTGGATCGTATTGTTATGTAGATTGAGTAAGTCAACTCCTTTTGTTGCGGTCGCGATCCAAAGATTACCTTCATTATCTATTTTCATATCGGAAATGGCATTTGCACTCAGACCTTCCTTCACGCCCGCGCGAAGAATCGTTTTCCTGTCGTGGTCAATAAGTTCGAGTCCTTGTGTGGGACCGGATATCCAGATATTGCCGAGATGATCTTTTAAATAACTATATATGGTATCGCTGGCCAGCCCTTCTTTTTTGCCCATATGCTCAAGCGTCTTATGCTGGAGATCGATGATGTCAAATCCCCCATCGGAACTGATCCATATCTGGCCATCGTATGATGAAATATTTTGAATGAAATTATCGCGCAGTCCATGATCCCGGTCGAGTTTGCGAACCAGTTTTTTTTCTTTATCGAGAATCTGGATTCCGTCACTTGAATTTCCTGCGCCGACCCATATCCGTCCAAGAGAATCTTCAAATAATGTCGACAAAGTTTTTATCCCAATAGCAGGATGAACTACTGCCCCATTTTGCTCAATGACATTAATGCCTAATGTAGTTCCGCTTGTCCATATTCGCTGCTGCTTGTCCTGGATGATGTCGACAAAATAATCCGAACCCACTCCTTCCGCATCTCTAAACTGTTTGTAACTGCCTTTCTCGACATCAACAGCAAAAAGTCCATGATCGGTCCCGATCCATACCTGGTTTTTGTTATCATAAAGCAGTCGATACGTAAACACAAAATCGAGTCCCTGTTGTTTGCCATAGTGAGCCATTGTTCCCTTTGCAATATCAATGGCAATCAGACCCCCATGCATATATCCTATCCAAACCCTGCCGGATTTATCACCGGTAATTGCGCGGAGCGTATCGTTTTCAAGTCCGTTGATTTTTCTTATGTAGCGGATTTTGTTTCTATCAGCATTAATAATATTTACGCCATTGACGGTGGTGATCCATATATTTTTCTGTGCATCCTGAAACAACTGCCAGCAAAATGCGGAAGACAAACCATGTTGTTCTTCGATATGTTTGTAAGTAAAATTTTGTGGGTCGATCACTGCAACACCTTTAATTCCTATGCGGCATATCCAAATATTTCCTTTTTCATCGAGTATCATTTTTGGGAGTTGCGGATAGTATGTAAAGATCTCTTTTGAAACGCGTAGGATTCCGGTGCGCGGATCGATACAACCAATCCCTTCGTCATTGATACACCAAATTCTTCCTTGCTTGTCTTCAATGACATCTATGATTGCAGCATTAAGCGATTCATAGTATTGAGTGTATTCGCCATCATACCGGTAGAGTCCTTTGTTGGTGCCGATCCAGATAAAACCTTTGCTGTCTTCAAATAAACAAAAGACCGCCCTGTCCGGAATTCCTTGTCCCGCCCCAAAATCGGCCATCGACATCGTGATACCACCTTTATGCATGAGCATTCCCGCTTTTATTGAAACGGGCGGAGGTATGATCCTTGTTTTGACATGCATCGATTTGGATGGAATCTGATCCAGGTTAAGGGCAGTATCCTTGAGACTATTTACATCAAAATGAATTGTTTCCGGCGCTTTTGGAAAAGCAATGAAACTGGAAGAATCGAAATGCTGAGCGGGGAGATCATTGATATCAAAGTGTTTTACCTGGGCATTCACTCCGCCACTCTTTACCGTAACCCAGTTGAATTTTTTTGGCGCGCTGAATTGCAATGGTTTTACTACCGGCTGGGGATATACGCTATCGTTAACGGGGAAGGGAACGTCGGCAACCGGGCCATTGCAGGATGCCAGGAAAAACAGCATCAGTGCGGCAATTGCTTGCAGAGCCTGTGACGGGGCTACTTTGCGCATGGGTGGGGTATAAATTTATTCTTAAGCAATATAGGATAAATAAGCGCTCGCGGAAGGGATTTCTGGATTTGAGGGAGAGATGTAATTTTCCACGGGCTAATTTGAATTAACTTAGTCCACAATAAAACACCCGTCGAATTAATTTTTAAAATATAAAACTGGCTTATGAGAAAGTTAATCACAGAATTTATCGGAACCTTCTTCCTGGTTCTTGTAATCGGCATGACAGTAACAGGCGGCAAAGGAGATTTTGCACCCATTGCAATCGGGTCCACGTTGATGGCAATGGTCTTCGCGGGTGCACATATTTCAGGTGCTCATTATAATCCCGCCGTTACATTGGCAGTGCTATTAAGAGGTAGAATTTCTTTGCGGGAAGCTTTACCATATATTGTTGTGCAAGTCATCGGTGCTGTTGCTGCTGCTGCCATGGTTAAATTTCTGATGGCTGATAAGATACCAGCTTCTGCAACTGTAATGGCCAACCCGACAAACGGTTTGATCGCAGAAATATTTGGAACATTTGCCTTAGCGTACGTTGTTTTAAACGTTGCCACTGCAAAGGGTACAACCGGAAATATGTTTTATGGATTGAGTATAGGTTTTACAGTTTTAAGTATGGCGTTTGCATTTGGAGCAATTTCAGGAGGTGCTTTTAATCCCGCTGTGGCAGTAGGAATATCCATGATGAACCTCGCATCATGGAGTGATTTTTGGGTTTACCTGGTTGGATGTTTTGGTGGTGCAGCATTAGCCGCGGTTGCTTTTAGAATAAATAACCCGGAAGACAAATGAAGCACTGGTTAATATTGTGAATGTTGCCAAAATACTCACGGAGTTAGATATCTACCTCAAAGCAAATAAAAGATGGAGTAAATCATTCCTACATTAAATGCAGCATGGGATATGACAGCTCCCCACAGTGAACCGGAAAGTTGCTTACAAATAAAAAACAGGATACTTGCTAAAAACATACTCACTACCCAAATTATCGAAGGGCCAGGTAAAAATTTCCATTGATCATTAACATACACTAATCCAAAATGAGCAACGTGTGTGATTGCAAACGCACTGCCATCAACGATTGAAGCTTTTTTTTCGCCAAACGATTTTGCAAAGCTGGCGTGAACAATTCCCCTGAAAAAAAATTCTTCGCCAATCGGACTGAATAACATTCTGTAACTGCAACAACCGAAAACATCACAGCTTTGTCATGTTGATTGATTCCACCTGGTATTTTATAAGATTTCCCGATATAATGATACCAATTACTGTAAGAATTGTCGTAAAGCTTCTCACCTACATAATACAATAAAAAACTATAAAGCAGACCTGCAATAAAAGCGAGTAGTAACCAGCTATATGTTTTTGGTTTAACTAATCCAATTTCTCGTTGCCCGTATTTAGTCAAAAACAGAAATGGTGCAACGGCAGAAATGAACATGATCAATCCAATCGAACCATAGCTGCCGATTATGTTTGCATGTAGCACTAATAAGAATCTCGGAATACAAATGATGATGATTAAGAAAAGACCGAATCGCCAATTAAAACGGAAGATCCTGGACCAAAAAGGTCGTAATGCTGTTTGCAATTTATATTTTCATTTACGTGATATCTTACCTGCGGCCTTACTTAAGAACCTGTGGTCACAATCTATCCAAAAAAATGAGAATAGTTCCGCTAATATTAAAGGACAACAAAAAGTAGAAACCTGCGTCCTGTTTCAAACTTCCGGAGTGTTTCGATGCGCGAATCGAATCAAGTTACACTTAAGGAATGCCCGTGGCTAAGGAATGTTTACAGCGGTTATAACACTTTCATGCAGAGTCAGCACATAATTAATTATAAGAGACGATCGATTCTTATTGACAAAATCATTCATCCATCGTCCTATGGAACGTGTTAGGGATGATCTTCTATACCATCGGCCATGGAAACTTGCTTTGCAGTTTTATTCTCATGCCTGTCTCTTGAGATTTTCTGGCTGCTTCAATTATTTCCAATACATGTAATGCGTGCTCTACATTAATTCTGGGTTCAATTCCTTTCACCATACTTTCACCTACTACATTTGCACCTTCCCTCCATTCATATCCGCCTTTGTCGGTACACAGCAATTGCTCCTCGCCATTGGTTTTTAGTGTATCAATTGCCACACCGTTCGTTTCCCAATCGTAACCGATTAAACGCATATTACCTTCACTGCC
>Ga0163162_10004434_pt1 | contig 13515 bp, 13 predicted proteins | sample S55metaG_FD_115310 | JGI IMG/M metagenome (GOLD analysis project Ga0163162, IMG submission 115310) | Switchgrass rhizosphere microbial communities from Kellogg Biological Station, Michigan, USA - S5-5 metaG | ecosystem: Host-associated > Plants > Roots > Rhizosphere > Soil | place: USA...
GAAAAGCTCATCTATCATCTCGGTTAGCGCACACAGTTTGCATATTGGCAGGGGTACCACAAAAAGAGATATGACAAAAGACATTTTGCACGGATGAAAAAAAAGCTTCCCTTCTACAGTTTGCTGATACTGGTTATCACTACGGGCGCGGCTTTTTTGCCCGGACCATCCCCTGTGCGCAGTCCGCTGGCTATCGAAAAGATCTCTGCAGATATGACCATCCGGCAGGTGCAGCAAGGTACTTCGGTCACGCTGAAAGGATCGTTGTTCTATCAGCGCAACGGCAATATGGTGACGCATTTTGTCTATCCCCGGGAATATATGATCGTAGCGAATAAGCTGGGAGAGACGAGGCTCTACGATCCTGTAAAGAACACCGTCATTCAATATCAAAACTTTTTGTTCAGCACCCAGTCTTCGCAGCTCTATTATTTCTTCTCCGGGAAAATATCGGACATGGGCCTGACCCGTATTGGCTATGTACAGGACAGGACCTATAATGATGGCAGCCTGCTGGTGACGGAGTGGAAGCTGAAAACACCCAATAAGAAGGCTTCGATCCAGCGCATAAAGATCGTCTATGACGGTCAGCGTCCCATCTACATGCATTACCAGGAGGGCGGCGGCAGGGTATTCCGGAAAGTGTACTATTACAATTATCAGCTGCTGGAGGGCTATCCCTTTCCAACGACTACGACGGAAATATTATACGACAAAGGAGATTCCGTTGTATCGAAGACCAATTATACAGGTTTCAAGGTCAATGAGGGGGCTACAAGCGCTTACTTCAATTATACGATACCTGCCAACGCCAAAATTGAGCAATGAGGTCATTATCAAAATATCTGCTGATGGTCGTGGCGCTGCCGTTCGCGCTTCCTGCCTTTGCGCAGACAGACGCGGAGGACATTGCGCTCATTCGGGGCCAGCGCTTCAGCTCCCCGGATGAATTCGCGCATTACCATGGCCCCGTCAATAACGAAAAGGCGCTGCAGAACAAGCATTCCAATGCCATCGCGCAATACAATCCCCTCTCGCTGGTCCTGAAGGGGGCGCTGCTGGGCTATCAAAAGATACTGTCGCAGCAACTGGCGAGAAACTGTCCTTATGAGATTTCCTGTTCTAATTTCAGCAAGCAGTCGATCCAGGAATTCGGGATCTTAAAAGGGGTCTTTATCAGTGCGGACCGGATCCTTCGTTGTAACCGGATTGCTTTCGAGGACGTGCCGCCCCTAAGCATCAATCACGCCAATGGCCATATCATCGATGCTCCCAATATGTACCTATGAACAAGATATTGCTCCTGTTGTCCTCATTGGCGGTGCTGTCATTTTCCGGGCTGCGGGCGCAGTCGTTTGAATTCTCCAGGGAGCTTCGTTTCGCGCAATATCTTCTGGACAAGGATGCCAGCCCGGAAGCCATCTATGTGCTGGACCGGATAGACACGACCGTTCTGTCCAGGTCTCAGAAGGACTCTCTTTTTTATATGCTTGGATGGGCTGCCTATAGTGTGCGGCAATTGGATAGATCTATCGGATCGCTGCTGAGGGTATCTCCCGGATCCCAGCAGTATGACAAGTCTCGTTTTTTTTCTGCCTGGTGCCAGGCATTCCAGGGGCGTCCGGACTCGGCTTTGCGGGGATTGCAGCAACTGCCCCTTTCCGATACTATGCAGCTGGAGCTGCGCAGCCTGCAGCTGGCGGGCATTGCTCTGCTGAAAAGGGATTATCAGGCCTTTTCTCTTCAGCAGCAGCAATTCACCTATTCTTCCTATATTCTCTCGAAGGAGGAACGGCGGATGCAGACGTACTATGACAAGCTGCGCGGTTTCAAGCACCGGAGCCCTGTCCTGGCAGGCGTATACAGCGCATTGGTGCCCGGCCTGGGAAAATGGTATGCGGGGAAGAAAAAGCAGGGTATTGCCGCGTTCCTGCCGGTGATAGGACTGGCGGCCCTGACCTATGAGGCTTACCGTAAGGATGGTGTGAAGAGCGCCCGGTTTATCGGCTTTGGCACTTTATTCACGATCTTTTATGTCGGTGACATCTGGGGCAGCACGCTGGCTGTCAAGATCCGCAGAAATGAATTCAACAAGGAATATGATAATAAGATACTGTTTGACATGCATATCCCTCTTCGTAATTTTTTCAACTAGGGGACAGGAAGGGGGTGACCAGGCAGACTCTCTTTACCGGGCGGGCCGGCTATTCGAGGCATCCATTGCCTACGAGCGCATCCTGTTCGGGACCACCGACCCGCAACGGCAGCTGATCGCCATCTATGGAAAGACCCGCTGCCTGAAGCAGCAGGGCCTTTATGACCAGGCCATGACCTTTCTGCAGAACTGGCAAGCCTATGCTTTTCCGGACAGCAGCCTGTCGGAGATCCATTACCAACAGGTGCTTTGTGCTTATCTGGGCGGCCATTTCGAGAATGTCCTCTCCCTCGTGGACCGTTGGTCCTATGTCCATGGCGGCAGCCGGCCGGCGCCCATGCTGATCATACTGAAGATACTTTCACTGAATGAGCTGGGGCGATGGAAAGAGGCGGCCGATTCATACCATGCATTCTTTAGGGAAAGAGGGAATGCTGTTGCCATGACGGACCTTTATCAGCAGATACCCCGGCTCAAAAGCGTTGAAAAGGCCCAATGGCTGTCTCAGTTCATTCCCGGGGCCGGGCAATTCTATGCAGGCAGGCCCGGCGAAGCGCTCTTCAGTATCCTGGTGCAGGGCGCGGGTATCTGGTTTGCTGTCCTCAGCTTCCAGCAGCATTATTATGTATCCGCCTGGCTGATCGGTGCGGCTCTCTTTGGCGCTTTTCACATGGGCGGGGTACGGCGATCGGAGATCCTTGTCCGGCAATACAACCGGAAAAGGATGCTGGCTTTCAATAATTCGGTGAGGGAACAATTATTATTACTGGTCACTTCAACAGGGAAGGGCGCTCCGTGATCTCATGGTATTTGATCACGTCCTTTGCATAATAATGGATGACCATGCTTTTCCGTGTCAGCGCGGGGTTTTGCACGGGCATTCCACCATGGATGAGGTTGGCATGCCAGATGAGCAGGTCGCCTTTTTTGGCCAGGAAAACCTCGGGCTGTAACGACTGCTGCCGGATCTGCTCCGCTATCCTGTCCTCATAGTCCACATAGTCTTTTTTTCCCAGCTGTAAGTCTGTCCCGCCTTCGTTGAAATCGCTGTTCAGGAGGTAGGGCAGGCGGTGACTGCCGGGGTAGTAGAACAGGGGGCCATTGCCGGGATGGGTGTCTTCCAGGGCGATCCATACGGCGATGAGATAGCCTAAGGGATAGGTGGTCATGTGAATGCTGTCGGAGTGGGCGCGTTGATTGCTGCCGTATAGAAAATTGATCGTCTGGAAAGGCACCACTTCTTTGTCCAGGATAAAGCCCAGCAGCTCCGTAAGTCTTTTTTCCCTGGTGATCTCCCTGATGAGATCGGAATGGCGGTTGGCAAACAGCAGCTTGTTGTCATGGGTGGGGTGCAATTTTCCCAGGCGAACGAGCCTGTCCACTTCATTTTGAATTTTGTCGATCCTGGTATAATCGAAGAAGCTGTTCCAGATGAGATATCCCTTGTCACTCCAGGTCGTCAGCTGCTGTTGGATGGAAGGAGGAAAATGCAGGAATGCAGGTTTGGCGGGGGCCAGTTCCCGGGAGTGTCCTGTGTCCAGCCAGGCCCTGGAGGTCTTATCCGGGAAATCCTTGCTGGAAATGGAGGCGATCACGGGTTTATGAACAGCATATAGCCGATAGGCGGCCTTATTATGAGAAAGGCTCCTGTAATGGATCAGGTTGTATATCCAGTGGAGGAACTTATATCTTTTAAACCAATTTCCCATTAGTAAGGAAAAAGGCGCCCCGGGGCGCCCTTTTTATGTATTCGGTCGGATGTTTACATGTTGTCGGCCCACATGAAGAACCGTGTATTGTCTTCATAAGCGCTGATGTCCTCATTGTGAACGATCAGTACGATGAAGTCGACCAGCGGCACGATACCGAAGATACCACAGAAAGTGAGGATATAGCCGACCCAGGTCAGGGTTGCCGTACCCAGGTAAAGGCGGTGGATACCCAATCCTCCCAGGAAAAAGTTTAACAGAATGGCAGCTACGAAACTTCTGTCGCTGCTCCTGAACTGTGCGGCGGCGCTGTTGTTGGCGGCACCGGCTGCATTCAGCAGGCTGTTGTCGGAAAGGGCGGTGAGGCTTGCGTCTGTGCTGTTGTCGAACAGTTGTTCGACCTTTTGATCATTGACAACATATTCGCTGCCGGTTGATGCAAAAGTACAAACTGAGCTGAGGCAAATGAGCACAAGGAACAGGAGGTTCTTCATAATTACTTTTGGTTTAATAAATAAGCTTAAGCGTGTAGGAGTAAAAATAAACAATTACAGGCAAGAATCTGCATTTCCCCCAAAAAATCAGGGTTGGCGCGATCGTACTTTCCCGGGATTTTCGCGAATATATGCTTCCCACCCGCTGGCTTTTTTCCCTGGTTTTGGCTGATCTGCCGTACCGGCGATGCGGTGTGAGATCTTATGCTGGAAATGATGGCAGACGGCTACGGCGAGGGCATCCGATGCGTCATAGGCCCGGATCTCCTGATCCAGGCTGAGGAGCGTTTGCAACATTTTCCAAACCTGTTCTTTCTCTGAATTGCCATTCCCCGTGATGGATTGTTTGACTTTTTTGGGAGAGTATTCCGTGACGGGGATGCCGGCGTTCATGGCGCTGGCGATGGCTACGCCCTGCGCCCGGCCCAGCTTCAGCATACTTTGGACGTTCTTTCCGAAAAAGGGGGCTTCGATGGCAAAGTCATGCGGTTGATGCAGGGAGATCAGTTCGGTGACTTTTTTATGGATGAGCTGCAGGCGCTGATAGGCGTCCTTTTTTGCCGATAGTTTGAGGACCCCCATTTCTATGAGGGTAAGGTGGGGGCCCGTACAATGTATCAAACCATAACCCATTACCAGCGTGCCCGGATCGATGCCCAGAATTATTTTAGATGGCTTTTGCAAGAGGAGACCTATTTTTGACACCTATAGACCGGCGCCATTGAAAACAAATGTAAAGATAATACTCAACTTAGTGGTCGGACCTGTGGTCTTCCTGCTTCTTTCCTGGTTTATTTGGCTGCAGGTGACCCATCAGCCCAACTGGAGGGAGTCGCTGGACCAGATCTGCAAGGCTGTAACGGGCCCGTTGTCCTGGAGGATATGGCTGGTGGTGGCGTTGATGCCTGTCAACTGGGGCATCGAAGCCCGGAAATGGCAGCTGGCGCTGCGACCCATTGGCGGCATTGCGTATCCCAACGCATTGAGGGCTATTTTCACAGGCACTACAATGGCATCTTTTACGCCTAACAGAATGGGCGAATACCTGGGCCGTCTCTTATATGTACGTTCCGGGCATCGTATCGAATCCATTTCCCTCACCATTGTATGCAGCATGGCCCAGCTGCTGGTGACGCTGCTATCGGGACTTGCAGGCATCCTTTATTTGCGCGGATCTTTGTCTGCCAATGTTTCTGTGGTACATCAGAACACGGGTTACTGGCTGAATGTGCTGCTGGGCCTGGTGATCCTGCTGTTGTTAAGTTTAACAATTATTTATTTCCGTCTTTCACGGCTGCTGGGGATATTGAGTAAAATACCCGGACTTGCGAAATACCAGGTGCATATTAAAGTTTTGGAAAATTTTGATGCAACGATCTTATTGAAGATATTGTTCTTATCTTTTGGCAGGTATCTTGTATTCATTGCGCAGTATGGTCTGATATTTCCTGTGTTTGGAGTATTGCTCTCGGTAGGTCAGCTTTGGGGCGGTGTAAGTGTTGTGTTCCTGGTAATGGCCATTATACCCACTTTCACCTTCCTGACGGAGCTGGGCCTTCGGTGGGAAACAAGCATACAGGTGCTGGAAATATTCAGCGCCAACACAATTGGGATATTCGCCGGTTCGTTTGCAATATGGCTGGTGAACCTGATCGTTCCGGCGTTGATAGGCAGTTTGTTGATCTTAAGCATAAAATTATTTAAAAGTAAATGAGAGTATTATTTACGATTTGTATCCTGCTGGCAGCTGGCATCTGTTTCCCGCAAACGACCGGGGAGGGAGACGATGCATGTACGGTGCACAATACTGCTTTCCAGACGGGGGAATCTCTCACCTATAAGGTCTATTATACGCTGGCGAGCGTATATGTCGCTGCGGGGGAAGCCACTTTCAATACTTCGCTCGATCACTTCAATGGCAAGGATGTATATCATGTGATAGCCGATGGGAAAAGCTATCCTTTCTATGATAAGTTCTTCAAGGTGCGGGATCGTTATGAGACGTATATCGACACGGCTACGCTGCAGCCTTATAAGTTCATCCGGAATGTCGACGAAGGCGGGTATAAGACTTACGAGAATGTCACTTTTGTCAAGAACACCGCTACGGCTGTCACGTCGCAGGGGGTATACAAGGTACCGCCCTGTATACAGGATGTATTGAGCGCGATGTTCTATGTTCGTAACCTGGACTTTTCCCGTTTCAAGCCCGGAGACAAGGTGCCTTTCGATATGTTCCTGGACAGGCAGGTATATCATCTATATGTGCGCTACCTTGGTAAGGAGACCATCCGCACGAAATACGCCAAGTTCCGGACGATCAAATTCAAGCCGCTGCTGGTGAAGGGGACGATGTTCGAGGGTGGTGAGAAGATGACTGTCTGGGTGAGTGATGATCCCAATCATATTGCGCTGCGCGTGGAGAGCCCCATTACGGTGGGCAGCATCAAGGTGGATATGAGCTATTATAGGAATCTGCGTTATCCGTTGTCTTCGCTGGTGGATCTGTAAAACCTGGACGGGGAGATAATTGGCCAAATGTGAAGAAAAAATGGTAGATTTGGCCAGGTTAAGAGAGATAATTGGCCAAATGTGGGATGAAAATGGTAGATTTGGCCAAATTGAGGTTTTATGGAAGTAATAATAGGCAGGGAAAGAGAATCTGCTCTGCTTTCAGCCTTAAAAAACAATATTTCCTCATCCTTTGTGGCACTGTACGGGCGCCGAAGGATAGGCAAGACCTTTTTGGTCAGGCAGGTTTATCATAATCAGCTTGATTTTTACCTGACGGGCATTGCCCACGTGGATACACAGCATCAATTAGCAAACTTTCATACTGCGCTTCAAAAGTATGACACCTCTTATATCAAGCGGGACGCTGCCCCCAATTGGTTTACTGCCTTTCAACAGCTGGCGGAGATACTGGAAGCGAGTCCCAATGCGAAGAAGGTAATTTTCCTGGATGAGCTGCCGTGGCTGGATACGCCGAGATCCAACTTTATACCTGCGTTAGAACATTTTTGGAATTCCTGGGCCAGCGCAAGAAATGATATTATATTAATCGTTTGTGGATCTGCTGCATCCTGGATGATCCATAAGCTGATCAACAACAGGGGGGGCTTGCATAACAGGATCACCCATAGAATAAAGCTGGAGCCTTTCACCTTAAAAGAGTGTGAACAGTTCTTTAAGAACAAATCGGCTGTATTTGAGAGATACCAGCTTGTCCAGCTATACATGGCCCTGGGCGGCGTTCCCTTTTACCTGGGGTTGGTGAATATCCGGAAAAGCGCGGCGCAGAACATAAATGAATTATGTTTTGACCCGAATGGGCTCCTGGCAAATGAATTCAACAACCTCTACCAGTCTCTGTTCAATAAGGCGGAGAAGCATATTGCTGTGATCGAGGCGCTGGGCAAAAAGAATAAGGGGATGACCCGGGATGCTTTGATCTCGCAGGCGAAATTACCCAGTGGGGGAGGCACTACGCGAATATTAGAGGAGCTCGGGGAAAGCGGTTTTATCAGGAAATATGCTTCGTTTGACAAGAAGGGTAAATACAGTTTATACCAACTCTCTGATTTTTATTCCTTTTTTTATTTGAAATGGATCAGAGATGCAGGGAAACTGGATAAGGACCCCTGGCTTCGTGAGATAGATAGCCCCAGACAAAGAGCATGGAGCGGATATGCTTTCGAGCAGGTCTGTTTGGCGCATATCGACCAAATAAAAGAGGCGCTTGGAATTTCAGGTGTGCAAACTATTACGGGATCCTGGGTGAGCACGGCTGCTGATGAAGCAGGCGTGCAGATAGACCTGGTCATCGACAGAAGGGATCAGGTGATCAATATATTTGAAATAAAGTTCTCCATCAATCAATTTACCATTGATAAAAAGTATGCGCAAGAACTGAGAAATAAGCTCTCCGTCTTCAGAGCGCAGACCGGCATCCGCAAAGCGGTTTTTCTAACCATGATCACTACCTTCGGCCTGCATAAAAATGATCATGCCCTTTCCCTTGTGCAAAACGACCTCACCATGGACGTTTTGTTTGGCGGATATGGGGATAAGCCTATATTTATCCCGGATATAAAACCTACTTCCGTGATCTATCCGCTACTTCGACCAGGCCAGCCCGGGGACAGGGCCCGGATACTTTCCCTTTATAAAAAGGTCAGCCGCAGCAATGACGGTCTGGCCAGAACGTATGATGAGATCACGGAGGAATATGTGGAGGAGTTTGTGACGAAGTCCCTCCGGGATGGGCTTCAATATGTAATGGAAGATCCTGACAGCCACGACATTATTGGAGAGATCCACTGTTATAAGCTTTCCCCGAAGGTTTTTGGCCATATCCTGAGCGAGCTTACCGTTGCCGTGGACCCGGATCATCAGGGCGGGGGGATCGGGAAGGCATTGTTCCGGGCTTTGCTGAAAGAGGTGATGGAGAACCGGAAGGATATCCTGCGGATCGAGCTGATCGCCCGGGAGTCGAATAAGAAGGCGATCGAATTCTATCAGCGCCTGGGGTTTGTCATCGAGGGGAGATTGACGAACAGGATAAGAAAAGGCGGGGCGGATTTTGAGGCGGATATTCCTATGTCGTGGATGAATCCGAATTATTTGACGGAGTAGGTCCTGGCTTCGGAAAACCACATTTTTGTCGAGTAGAAACCCTCATTTTTTTAAAATAGTTTGATCGGGAATAATATTTTCGTCCCACCATTGATCGACACGCCTGTTGCCAAAATCGACACGGTCATGTCCAATTCTGCACATCTGTGAACTATGGTTTTTTTCTTTTCGGCAGAATTTCCCAGAAAACGATCATCGTGTTTTGTCTCACCCATATGTCAGAATAATTTTATTTATTAGCTTGAGTTAGATTTTACTCCTGCCTGACTTTTACCATTCAAACCAGACTTTACTATGCGTAATTTTTACCTTTCCATGCCCCGAAATTTTTGCCGCTCTATTTTTTTAATGCATTCTGACTGATCCGTCAGTGACCGGCTATTAATCCTGTTTCCCCACCCGGAGACAGGACAGGCACTTTATTGCCCAATCGATTCATCCATTCATTAAATAAAGATCACCTAATGAGATGCTATTTATTAGTACTTGTACTGACATGTCTGGGCCCGAGTGTGTTTGCCCAGTACGTCATCAAGGCAGACAGCGTGAAGCTCACGAACTATGATTCGTCGGAGCTGATACTGGAAAATCATACGCAGAATGTTCCGGGCTATTTGTACAACAAGGGCAATGGCCGGACGGAGTTCCGTAAGGCGCTGATCCCGATCAATGACACTTTGTATTTGTTCGGGAAGGATACGCTCAATATCAATAAAGGGCTCAAGTATTATTCGGTGAGCGGCGGCAGCGGTGGTTCCACAGGGACCGCCAGCCGGGTATACAAGATATATGCGCAGGATTTCTCGGGCACCACGCTCTCTAAAACGTTCACCCTGAACGGCTGGAATGTGGACTACAGCGCCAGCGCCGGTCCTGATACTTCGCATACGCTGATCTCCACTATGGACATCGAGATGACGCTTACGTCGGGGCTGCCGGCCGGTACGGTTGTCACCGTACAGTTCCTGGGCACTACGATCTACACCATGACCATTTCAAGTGCGTTGACGGCTGAGCGGTATGCCTTCGGCACGATAAAATTTAGCCAGGATATCAAATACCCGAATCTGTTCTATATAAAATCAGCGACAGAGACGATCACCGGCGCTGGAGCGATCACTTCGACCCCTACGGTCTACCGGATGTATCCTGTGTCCTTTACGAACCCCACGCTGACTTTTACCATCAGCGGGACCACGAGCACGGTCCGGGTAGGGGCTACCTATACCATCGACAAGAAGGGGCAGGGCAGCTGGCAGTTTAACTAATCTCCAAAATATTGTATATGCGTAAGAGTTTTCTTTTCATTTTTTCTTTTGTGCTGCTTGCCCTGGCAGGCAGTGCACAGGTGGTCGGCGGTATTACGGCTACGGCGCTGGCTTCCCATTTTTACAATGCCAACGGCTCGGCGGGCTATCTGACGTTCGGGTTTGGCGCCACCACGGGTGCGGGTACAGGTACCCCCGATCCGCTGACGATCCAGCAAAGTAATTTGTCCATTGGGATCAATGTGAACAACCCGCTGGCGAAGCTCCATCTGAAGGGCAGCGGCACAGGTGCGGGCAGCACGCTGCTGGTAAATAACAGCGCCGGCGCGGAACTGTTCCGTATCCTGGACAACGGCAATATCGGGATCGGTATCGCCAGCCCCCAGACGACGCTGGCGGTGGCAGGGATCATCAGCTCCAAAAAAGTGAAGGTAACGCAGATCGGCTGGCCGGATTTTGTCTTCCATCCAGGCTACCGGCTGCCAGGTCTTTTGCAGGTGGAAAGATATATCCGGCAGTACGGGCACCTGCCCGGCATTGCTCCGGCCACGGAAGTAGAGAAGAGTGGTCTGGACCTGGGAGATAACCAGGCAGCGATGCTGCAGAAGATCGAGGAGCTGACGCTGTATGTCATCCAACAGCAGAAGGAGCTCGAGGCATTGAAGGCAGCGAATCAAAAGTTGCTTTCACTGCAGGCTCAGCTGGACGGATTGAAAAAGCTGATTGCTGATAAGAAATAACGTGTATGAGCAGGAAGGGATTGGATAGAAGGTTTATTCTTCTTTGCCTTTGGGTAATGATGAGCGGGACGCTGCTGGCTCAATCGGAGACGTCCGACAGTATCACAGTTTATTTTAAAAAACAGGTTGGTTGTAAATCCTATACTTTGGAGCCTCTTTATTTACCTAACCCCAACAAGCAGGATGTGACGGTGGTGCGCGATGTCGTAGGCGGTGCGCCGGGTACGGGAATGGCGCCTATATTGCGGCTGCATGGCAATATTGCCTACACATTCGATTACCGGGCGCGGCTGGATACGCCTTTTGCTGCCTCCAACCTGCAACAGCACAACGAGCAGGTATATGCGGATGCGACCTTCAAGGGCCGTTATCCCTTCCGGATCTATGTCAACTCACGGCAATCCAATACACCCTTTTTTAAGAATTATACGGACGCGAATGTGGAGTTCAATCACCGGAGTTTCTCTCAGGGGGTAAAGGACAGCATGATCGCTGCCATGGTGCGCAAGACGGGTTTGAAGGACAGCGTGCGGAAGTTCGAGCAAAAGATGAACGCAAGGAAGGATACTTATTATGCCTTGAAGAACTGGGTGGACAATCCTGCCCGTACGCAGGAGATCGTGGAGGAAAAAGAGCGGTTGTATCAGCGGGTGAGGCAGCTGACGGAAAAACAGGCGGGGCTGGATGCGCAGGTGGACCCCAGAACGATGCTGCCGGCCATTCCGGGAAGGGGTGGGAGTAATGGTGGTGGGGGTGGATTGAATAAATCAGCGTTGTCCAAAGATTCTTTAAAGGCCCGCATGGGCAGACAGATCGATACCTTGCTGGCTAAGATGCATCAGCCGGGTGAGACGGAGAAAAAGATGCAGGAGAAAAGAACCCTGGCGGACTCTTTATACCGGCTGCTGCTGGCCGACCGTCACCGGATCGACAGCTTCCGTTCCGGCCAGGACTCGTTGATCCGGGATTATGTCACCAGGGTCAGGAATGCCCGGTCGGCCAAAGAGCTGGAAGAGCTGGAAAAGTCCGCCGGCACCTCGGAGATGAAAAAAGGGGACAAGCAGCTGCTGTCGCTCACCCGTTTTGGTATCGGGCGCAGCTCGGTGAACTATTCGGATCTGACGGCCAACAATATCAGCATCAACGGCGTCAACATTGAATACAATCCTTCCTTCTATGCCGCCTTTGCCGCCGGCAGCGTAGACTATCTTTTCCGGGACTTTGTCGTGCAGCCCGGTAATACGCCCAGGCAAAACCTGGTCCTGGGAAGGTTTGGCTGGGGAGACAAGGATAGAAGGGTTTTTATTTTCACGGTGTATACTGGCACCAAGAACAGTTTTGGCGGGAGCAGCACCAGCACGACTCTCCCGCAGGCGATGCCGGTGCACTCGATGCATATCTTCGGGTATTCGCTGGAGATGAAATACCGGCTGGACAAGAACATGGACTTCTCGCTGGAGACGGCGAAGTCTTCCTCGCCTTATCTGTCCGGAGGCGACCGGAGCAGCTCCATACAGCATGCTTTTGTTTTTTCGGACCGCAACAACGAGGCTTTCTCGGCTAAGTTCAACATCGGGTTGCCGGCTACCCATACCAATGTCAATGTGTTCTACAAGCTGATCGGGGCCAATTTCCAGTCCTACAGCGTCTATAACTCCGGCACGCGCCAGGAGGGCTGGGGTGTGCGGTGGCGGCAGTATTTTTTTCATGATCAACTGTTGATGAATGCCCAGTTGAAAAAGAGCAATTTTGACGATCCGCTGATCGCATCCTCTTACAGCAGCTCGATGCTGTTCAAGAGCTTGCAATTGGTCTACCGAAGGAAGAGATGGCCGGTATTCTCGGCGGGGTATATGCCCAGCACGCAGCTGATCAAGAGTTCTAATGGAACGTTGTCGGAGAGTGTTTACTATGCGCTGACGGCGGGGGTGTTCTATGATTACAGTTTTCACGCACTGCGGATGAACAGTGCGCTGAGCTATTCCAGGTTTTACAATAAGGGGTCGGACTCAGGATTTGTGCGGTACAATGCCGCCACTGTCCTCTATACGCATAACATCGAACTGGGCCGTGTGCATACGCAAACGGACCTGCAATATACGGAGCAGCCGGGGCTGCGGTACTGGGTGTCGCAGCAAAGGGCGGACGTGATGGTGAACAGGATGCTCACGCTTGGCGGCGGTGCGAAAAACAATTACGTACCTGCCACCCATACCAACTATTGGGGATGGTCGGCGGAGATGGATTGGAAGGTGGGCCGGATGGGCAGCCTTCGAATGCAGTATAACAAGGATTATCTCCCCAATGGCAGCAATGGGCTGGTGCCCAGTGATTGGGGAAGGGCCGTATGGATAAAAGTATTTTAAAAAAGAGAACTCATTATGAGCATGCAAGTAAGACTACTCTTAATGGCGCTGTTCCTGCTACCGGTGACGCTGGTGCGGGGCCAGTTCAACATCGCCATTTTACCTACAGGGGGACTCTATTTAAGATCGCAGCTGTGGAATGTATCGA
>Ga0163162_10004436_pt1 | contig 13512 bp, 11 predicted proteins | sample S55metaG_FD_115310 | JGI IMG/M metagenome (GOLD analysis project Ga0163162, IMG submission 115310) | Switchgrass rhizosphere microbial communities from Kellogg Biological Station, Michigan, USA - S5-5 metaG | ecosystem: Host-associated > Plants > Roots > Rhizosphere > Soil | place: USA...
CAGCCGATGAGTAACATTTTGCGGCGACCGAAGTGGTCGGAGAGAGGCCCGATAAGCCATTGCAAAAGTATGCCTCCCGCCAAATACAGATTGAAGGCAAAAGGAACATGTCGGGCACTGGCGTTCAGTTCATGGGTGACGGTCAACATGGCGGGCATGATCATGTCACTGGCCATATAAGTGAGTAGTTCGAATAATGTTATTGCGAAGCAAAAGCCAAGCAAATGATACGGGCTTATGTTTATCAAAGGCCTGTGCATGGTTTTCCTGTTTCGCTGTAAGTTGATTAACGGACTATCGTTTTGCACGACAAGAGTAGTCATTGAGTAGGGGCGGTTCTAATCAATGAATGAGACCCGGTGTTTCAAAGGTATTCACTATATTTCGATGCTGGTACAAGTGTTTGAAGGGGGTGCAAAACTAATGAAAATGCCCGCAGCAGGGGCGGGCATTAGTTAAGTGTTTTTTGGAAGTTTCCTACAAATAAAAGTGAATAAGGTTGGCCCTTTGAGTCATTCGGAAGTTAGCGATGTTCATAATAACCGGGTCCGCCACGGTCATAGTGGTGGTCGCCGTGCCAGCCACCATGGGGGAAAACGATGCAGCCACTCAAGGCCAGGAGTGCAAGCAGGGGAATCAGCTGTGTGATTCGACGAAACATTTCAAAATCCTCATGGTTACGCCGCTATGGAGCCAAAACTCGTCATCGGCTGTAACATGAGACTCCGTTTGCAGCGCATCATCCCCGCAGAAAGGTAGGGGGTTGGCATGCATTCGGATACAAAGTGGATACTTTTACAGGTTCAGGAACTGGCAATGACTCAATCGCAACGTTTGAAATACTCGATTTTGATCTCTCTGGTCGTGCTGGGGATCATGTTCGGCCTTTCGTATTTGCAAAATGAAGGTGTCATCACTGAGAAGGTGTTTCAGTACATCGCCATCGGTGTGGCGGTGATCGTGGTGGTGATCAATGGCGTGATGCGTCGCAAGGTCAAGCCTTGAGCGATGCATCTTGAGCTGAGGGCTCGCGATGGAGCATGGCTATGGCGTGCGGATGCAGGCTGTAGCTTTTGTCCGGATTGAGCATGATCACGCCTTCGCTGCACAATCGTTTCAACACTTCTCGCACACTGAGGAAGGACAGGGGAATATCCAGGTCCATCAACTGGCTGTGTACACCGCGCACGCCAAGGCTGCGTTCGTTTTCGGCGGCGACCAGCAAGGCGTCGATCACTTTCAGGCGAATCAGGCTGGTTCGCAGGCCAAAGCTTTTAAGCAGCAATCTGATCCGTTCATTGACATGGTGCTCACCGCGTTGCTCGAAAATTGCGGTGCCCATGGCTGGGCTTGTGGGCGCGTTGCTACCGTCCGTTGGCAGATGCGAGTTGTACATGCAAAAACTCCTTTTCCGAACCGGCCAGGAAATGTGATGGGTGCTTTCATTCATTGAGTTGAACGAGCCCGACAAATAATGAGGGCCGGAATGTAGAAAATTTGTCGGCAGTATGTGAGTGGCATGTGATGACGGTCATCTGGAATGCCGTTGCCGGGTCACTTTTTTGTCTTTTGTTTTCGCACGAGGATTCTGTGCCGCACTCCAAAAAGTGCGCCTGGAGGGTCAACCCGGCGCGACCACACCCGCCACAGGATTGCGGACTTCAGCTTTTGGGGGCTTGTTGCGGAATGGAATTGATGACCGGGTTACCGTCCTGGTTTCGGGTCAGGTAAACCGGTAGCACCTTGGGCAGAGATGCCACCAGGTTGTTCAGGTCCTTGATGTTGTAGATACCGCCAAGGCGGATCTGGCCGGTGCGGTGATCGGCCACCGTGACGGGTTTGCTCAGGTAACGATTGATCAGCGGCAAGACATCGATGAGCGCCAGATCATCGACGATGAGTTTGCCACTGCGCCAGGCCAGGGCATTATCGCCGGAAGAGGTTTGACTGATTTGCGGTGTGTAGTCGCCCTCGCTGTAGCGCGCTTGCATGGCGGGCCCCAGAGATAAACCATTGCCGGGAAGGTCATCGTTACTGGTGACCAGCAACGAACCTTCGATCAGGTTCACACGGACCTGATCTTCGTACATCCAGACATTGAATCGGGTGCCGGTCACCCGAATCCTGCCGCTGGCGGCCTTGACGACAAACGGGTGCACCGTGTCAGGGTGGACGCTGAAGAAGGCTTCGCCTTTTTTCAACGTCACCCGACGTTGATCCTTGTAGTGGCTGAACGTCAACTCACTGCCAAGGTTCAGTTCAACCTGGGTGCCGTCGCTCAGGGTGACCTGACGGACCGTGTCGCTGGCTTCAAAGTGCTGGTACGAATCAGGGAACCACCCCAAGTTCCAGCCGCTGAAAGCCACGAGCGGCAGCACCACTGCGCAAAACGCGACGGCGATGCCGACACGGCGCCACGGCATGGCGGGTCTGGAGCGAGCAGCGGGGTCGTCCGCTTTGGCGCGCGGTAACTCCCCTGCGACCTCCCAGATCTCCAGCATGGCCTCGTACTCAATCGCATGCAGCGGATGAGCGTCACGCCATTGTTCGAAGGCGACCCGCTCCTGGGCCGTGCAGTCGATAGCGTGCAGACGCAAGCACCAGTGCGCTGCGGCATCGGTGATCGCGTCATATTTGGCTGGCAGTGGAGAATTGTCGGTCATTGACTCGTCCTGATTTCCGGCATTCTAACTGCCGTCATGGCAATTAACTATCATTTGAGTTTTTCAGGTCAGGGGGCATTGACGTGAAGTTGTCGTCCCAAATGACCGATCAACCAGGCGATGCTGTCGGCGTTGCTCAGCTGTACCTTAAGCCGGACCAGGGGATCTTTCTTGAAGGTATGACGGGCGCCGCTGAGGTTTTCTGCGCCGGTCAACTTTAAAACATGATCTTTGACCCGCTGAGTATCTTCATGAGACGTATCACCCAGTTCCTCCCACTCGCCGGTATCAGGGTCTGGGGTCATGAATAGCTGGGTATAGGGTGTCTTGATTGAAAGCCCGGTGCTTTGAGCCTCGGACAACGCGGTTTTGAGCATCTTGGCAATCGTGGTGGACGTCCCTATCAGATCCGCGAATGGGCGGCTGACATCGAGGTAGGCAATGTCTTCAGCCTTGCAGACGATGTGTGACAGCTCATGAATAATCGTCATCGCACGGCTATGGGCACCGATAGGGAATTGCCTGTCGCGCAGGTGCTGGCGGTAGTGTTCGAAGCCGGGACTGAAGAACTTTTCAACCAGGTGTAGCTTTCGCTTCGCATCCTTCGGCGCGATGAAGGCAAACGCATCCGCCGCGCCGGCGACCATCCGGCCGACCACAAAACGATCGGAGTCGGGCTTCCTGAGCGTGGGGTCGAGCAAGGCTGCAAACACCTCGGTCACGGTTTTTTCCAACTGTTCCACGTGCGCGGGCAATACATGCTCTATGCCGATAAAGTCGGTGACGATCTGATGAACCGGGGTCTGGGTCTCTTCGGAATTCTTCAGCAAGTGCAGATTGCGAAAGCAGGTCCAGGCATAGGTAGTGGCCTGGTCCAGTGCCTCTTCGATCTGACGCGCCTTGTACGGAAACCTTTGTCGGATTTGCACCATTCCACTGGCGTCGATGTTCATGCCGCCCCACACCGCCATGGCCGTATCCAATCGGTCGAGAAGGCTGAAGTGGGGCTGTGACGTTTTTCGGTCAAGGCCCCATTGTTTCGCTGTGTTTTGGAGTAATAGAGGGCCACGGATCTGGTTACCTGCAATGCGCCAGCGAGTGCCATGCCTGGCGACCGCAAACACCTTTCCTTCAACGGGGGCGTAATGTTTTGCGGTTTTTGGATGGGTATACAGTCCACGCGATGCGTCCAGGGTCAGTGAACCCAGGTCGACTTCGATGCTTTCATGGCGCTTCAAGTGCGTGCGTTCAGGGCCGGTGATGTCGACGTCATGCCATTTGAATTCGGGGGCGGGCGCCTGCGGCACAGTGGAGTCCGGCGTCGAAGGTATCTTGCTTTGAAACGCCTGCGATTGCCGTAACGATGCCAGTTGAGCAATGCCGCTGATGAACGCTCTTATCGCCGCGCCCCACTTATGCGTCTGAAGGTCTTCAGCGGATTGCTTGATGTCGCGGTAACTTCGCCACACGGTGATGGGGTAAGTGAGTTTTCCCATGAAAAACGAGACGGTCTCGTGCAGGTCTTCGCTCAGCACGTGCTTGATGGTCGCCCATTCACCGTGTTTTTTGTCGTCGGCCTGACAACCGAGCAATCGACCCAACAGCGCCGCATTGTCATTGAACAACTGGCTGAACAGGTGCCCATTGATCGGATTGGACGCCAGTGTTACCTCGCTGGTGCGGGGTTCGGAAGACGTTGCTGCTCGAGTGCCACGGTTGTGAGTGATTGCCATCCGGTATTCCAGCAGTGTCCGGTCGGGTTGCGGCAAGTGTGTGAGTAGCCAGTCGAGCAGCGGTCCCCGCGCTTTCAACTCCGCCAGCAGTTGCCCTTCGTTTTCATATTCCTTGATCCCGTGAAGTGGGCTGTGTGGCGCGACAAGGACTTGGGGCATTGCGCTATCTGTTGCCGAACCGATCAAGTAGACACCCGCAACCTTGATCGTCTGTGCCGGCTTGATCCCCAGGAATTCAAGCGGACGAATGATTGCATGGGCACCGTCGACTGCCGCGCGGGCGATGGCGTCGGGCATGTCCATGATTTGCCGGACCAGATCAAATCCCGATTCACTCAGGCGTTCCTGCAGTTTTTCCGTGTGGGCGTAATGCATCAGTTGCCAGGGCAGTTGTCGGTAAAAGCGTTTTCTGCGATCGGCATTGGCCGGGGTGTCTGCAAGGGCTTCGTTCAGTATTTTCTGCTGTTGCTCACCCGATTTCAGGTTTCGTATCAGTTCGTTGATGTAGCGCTCGTCCATCTCCTTGGGAATCACGGTGTTCTCAAGCGATTCCAGATTGAATCGGGCCTGGTCCAGTTCCTTGAAAGGCGTCAATGCAAAGTCGGTGAGGGTTTGAGTACGGGGCGACGAAGTGGGGCGTGCGCTGATCCGGATCAGGACCTTGTCCGGGTCGATATTGAAATCGTCTGTCTTGAGTTGTTTTTCCAGTTCAGCGTGAGCCGTGCGCTGCAGTGACTGTAGGCCCGTGAGGTAATCCTGGTCGTCCTTGACGCAATCGAGGTATTGCTGCAGCAGTTCCCCGTGCAGCACCAGATCTTTAAGGGACGCCTTGGCCAGCCATGCCGGCAGTTTTTGTTGAGTCGTCAGTGACAGGGCAATCTCCGTCGCACGGCGCAATCCCGTCAGCGGCTGTCGTAACGCCACCAGGTTCAGCAGGTCGGTCAGTGGCGCGGAGGGAAGTGGCGTGGCCAATGCGCGAGTGATACACGTCTGGTCGAGATGGACATGGGGCTTTTGAAGGTGATCGAGAAAATGCCCGTGTATCTGCTGAAGTGGCGCACGTGTGTAACGTCTGCCCGGTAATCGTTCGCTACGGCTGAGGTTCTCCAAAAGGGTCAAGCGCAACGTGTCGTCATTTAGGCGATGATCGAGCTCGGCATGTAATGGAGGCAGTGCCTCGAAGGCTTCGAATCCCAATGCCGGCGTCCACAAGATGGCCTTGCCCGAATGCTTCGGGTCCAGGCCACCGCGTTCGGTCAGCACAAAACAACTGGCCAGTTTCAGAGGGGCGGCCACGCCGCTTGCCTGCAACGCCAGGGAAAACACCTGCGGCAAAAAACCGTTCAATGCGGCTCGCTGCAAATGCACCGGGCTGTCGAGCACGGTTTTGATGATGGCCTGTTCCGCCGATCCCAAGGTCCTTGCGACCGTGCGCAGGTTCAACTCAGTGCGCAACGCCGTTGACAGGGTCTGGGTAAAACTTGATTGCAAGTTCTCCACGGACGAACTGACAAGGCTCTGTACCTGGGTGAGGGTGCGCAGGCCTGGGGGAATGGCCGGATGCTTGTCCAGGAGTTGATCAAGCGCCTGCGCAACCGAATCAAGCCGCACCAGCCCTTCCTTGGCAGACTCGGCTCGTACGGTCACCGGTTGCGCACTCCAGCGCTGATCGACCCGTGTACTCCAGCGGCCGGCAGCGTCGAAGGCCAGCAGGCGGTCGTCGATCAGACCACGGACATCCAGTGCACTATCGAGCAAGGCATAGGGCGACAGCGTGCCTTCGCTTTCGCGGTAACGGCTCAAGGCATGACTGAGGTTGTCGCGTTGCTTGTCGATGATGGTGGTCATGATGTCTTCAAATGCCGGCTGCACGACGGGGGCGCCTTCAATCAAGCGTTCATCGGGCGGCAGGCCCAGAAACGTGGTGCGTTCCTCCAGCGACATGAAGTTGAGCAAGGTGTCTTCATATCCCTCGCTTTTGAGCATGTTCAGCACGATTTTTTTGACTGCCGACAGTGTGTCAGCGGCTTCAATGCCACGAGACGGGGTGTACAGAAAAGCCAATGTGTCGGCGCCTCCAATCATCAAGGCCGAGGCCAGTTCCACGTAATGCTTGAAGGGGGCGGTCACCCGCACTTTTTCAATGCTCAGAGCATCCGTGGGCGCGAGGCTGAGGTTCATCAGTTGCAGGTACTCCTGCGTCGTCAACGTGCCCTCCTGGCGCTGGAGTAGAAGCTTATGGTGGAACGTATCGCGCAAGCCTTCGCTGAAAAACGCCCGCCGCGACAGACCATTGCTCATGGCGGTGTTCCAGAACACATCGAGCTGGCTGTGCAAGTGAGGCGTGAAACTGTGGGCGATTTCTTTTACCGCGCTTTCCCACGCCAGGTTATCGGCATCGCTGCTCACGCCGTGTCCGGGATGGGCAAAGAGCCTGGAGTCGCCCGCAGGCCACTGGTTGGTCAGGTAAAAGTGAAGGAGGGCGTCATTGAGCGATAGTGACGTTATCGTGTGCCGGGGTTCACGTTCGTCGAAGGCCGAAGGGGTACTGACAAAACTCTTCAGTCGCGTCAGACGCTGGTCCAGGGCCGGAAACGGTTTGTGCAACACGTTTTTCAATGTGTCATCGAGCATTGATTGCAGCGTTGGCAGGTTGAGCAACTGGTCCATCATGGTCTGGATGTTCTGTTCCTGGTTGCGTTCAAGCCGGACCTGTTGGTCTTGAAACACCGCGCCCGGGATTTCTGTCGTGGAAATATCAGCTGCCGCGGTGGCAGATAGCGCGCGGCGTTGATCGATAGTGAGAAAGCGTAACAACTCACGTTTGCCAGGGTTCGACGCCAGCCATTCCTTGAGCTTGCTTTTGAGGTCGTCCATGTCCGCGAACTTGACCAACCCTTTCCACGGCGTGTAAAGCGTGACTTCGCCATCATCCGGGCGACTCATGGCAAAAGTGCCAGCCAATGGAATATCCGGCGTGCCCGGCCTGTTCAGTAGCAGCAGGTAAACGTGCATAGGGTCTTTTTGCGCGATACGGGCGACCTCGGTCGCCAAATACACGTTCTTCAACCACTTCAGGTCGTCAAGGGTGAAGTTCAGTGCTTTTTCGCGGTCACCGGGCTGGCGGGCGGAGGAGGCGCGTTCTGCCTCGTCGAAAAAATAGGGGGCGGAGGGATCAATCATTGTTCTTCCTCGATTTGCCGCGATCGGTTGGCAATCGCTGACTATTGGCTGGAGGAAAAACGATACGGTCAGTCGACAGGTTGCGTGCGGTACATATTGCTTGAACCAATCAGGTGGCCGAGGCTTGACAGGACGCCGGTACAGCAGCGCTTAATCGGCGACTCTTTTGGGTTGCCTTGCAACCTTGTTTCACCCTGTTGCCCGTACTCAATAATAAAACTGGAGCTTCAGATGACCGCATCGCCCGAAATGGCCGTCAGTTCGAACACCCAAACGCTCGATTTCGACGCGCTCGTTCAATTGCTCGAACAGATTTTTGTACGCCACGGCACCTCTGCCGAGGTCGCCAGTACCCTGGCCCGCAACTGCGCCGGCGCAGAGCGTGATGGTGCTCACAGCCACGGTGTGTTTCGTATTCCCGGTTATGTCTCGACCCTGAAAAGCGGTTGGGTCAATGGCCAGGCCGTGCCGGTGGTAGAAGACGTTGCCTCGGGGTTCGTCAGCGTCGATGCCGGCAATGGTTTTGCCCAACCGGCGCTGGCGGCGGCACGCGCACTGTTGGTGGAAAAGGCCCGCCGCGCCGGCATTGCGGTGCTGGCGATTCGCAACTCGCACCATTTCGCCGCCTTGTGGCCGGACGTCGAGCCCTTTGCCTATGAAGGGCTGGTGGCGCTGAGCGTGGTCAACAGCATGACCTGCGTGGTGCCGCACGGCGCCGATCGTCCGCTGTTCGGCACCAACCCGATTGCGTTCGCCGCCCCCCGGGCCGATGGCGAGCCGATTGTCTTTGACCTTGCCACCAGTGCCATTGCCCATGGCGATGTGCAGATTGCAGCACGCAAGGGGGAGCGCTTGCCGGCGGGCATGGGCGTGGACAGTCTGGGCCAGCCAACACAGGACCCGAAAGCGATTCTCGAAGGCGGCGCATTGCTGCCCTTTGGCGGGCACAAAGGGTCGGCACTGTCGATGATGGTGGAACTGTTGGCGGCAGCGCTGACTGGCGGCAATTTTTCCTTTGAGTTCGATTGGTCTAATCACCCGGGCGCCAAGACTCCCTGGACTGGCCAATTGCTGATCGTGATCGATCCAAGCAAGTCGGCCGGGCAAAATTTTGCCGAACGCAGTCAGGAACTGGTGCGGCAGATGCACGGCGTGGGCCTCAAGCGCCTTCCGGGTGATCGACGCCACCAGCAACGGGCCAAGTCCGTTGCTCAAGGCATTTCGCTGGACGCCGAGACGCTGGCGAACCTGCGAGCACTCGCGCAGTAACAAGGAAACGACAATCCTGTAGCAGCTGGCGAAGCCTGCGTCCGGCTGCTACAAACCTGTGTAAGGCAGGCATGAAAAAGGCGAGCGCAATGCTCGCCTTTTTGCTGTTTAACCCAGCACCGTTTAACGTCGACCCAACAACAATCCGACCACCAGCCCGAACCCGGCAGAGATGGCGACGGTTTGCCATGGGTGACCACCAATGTAGGTTTCGGTGGCGTCGACGGCGGGTTGGGCCCGGTCGCGCGCACGGCTGACGGAGTCCCGTGCCTGCTGAAGTTTCAAGGCGATTTGCTCACGCAGGGTCTCTGCGTCATCGCCGACCAGCGCGGCGCTGCTGTTGAGCAGCTTTTCCGACTCTTCGATCAGCGTTGCCAGCTCGCTGAATGCCAGGTCCTTGATTTGCTCTTCGGCCAATTGTGCGGCGGTTTTGCGAGCCATTGAGGTACTCCTTGCAGGTAAGTGGACAGTGAACAATGGAGTCTGGCGGCAACGAAAAAGTTGCAGTGAATGTTTCCGATGAGCCTACAGGATGGAAAATCCCGAGTCGGACATTTCGTCCTACAGTGTAAGATGTCGCCTATTTTACGCAGCAGGAAATTCCCATGAGCTTCAATCTGGCCGACAAACCCCTCGCCGAGCGCGCGGCGCTGGAAGATGAAAAATCCCGTCTGTTCGACCTCTGGCAAAGCAACCTGGGCAAATCCAAGGGTGAGGCCGCGCGGTTGTTCGGTGAGCGCGCCAAGCGTAAAGGCAAGTGGGCTGAGTGGGTCCGGGCCGAACTCGACGCAATGTCACCACCGGAATACGCCAACATGGTGCGCAGTGAAGTCAACCGCCTCATGGCCGCCAACAAGTAAGGCCGTTTTTCAGGCAAAACACGCGACAATCGCCTCACGCACTTTCAATACCACCGGGTCGAGCTGAGTGCTGGTACGCCAGCCCAGTTCGATCGGGTAACGCGGCAACGCCAAAGGGCAGGGCAGCAACGCCAGGCCACTGAGCGCCGCGATGCTTTGCGCGGCGTGCGCCGGAATGGTCGCCACCGCCTGACTGCCCTTGAGCAGATGGGGCAACGCGGCAAAGTGCGTGGTCGACGCACACACCCGCCGACTGAGCCCCAGTGCCGCCAGCCCTTCATCGGTGATACCGATAAAACCACCGGACGACACCAGGATGTGATCGCGGGCAACAAACTCCTCAAGACTGATGATGGATTGCCCTTCGGTCAGGCTGGCGCGATCCACCAGGCACCTGTATCCGCCTTCACCCAATACCTGACGACTGAGCAACCGTTCGGCGAATCCACCGGCGGTGATCGCCAGATCGATGCTGCGATCCATCAACGCGTGGGCGACGATCTGGCTGTGGGTTTGCCGGAAGATCAGCCGCAGCTTCGGTGCTGTACGCGCAACTTCTTCGATCAATCGCCGGCCATAGGCGATTTCAAAATCATCCGACATCCCCACCGTTACGGAGCGACCTTCGTAATGATTGGCCGCCGGATCGACCATGGCCAGGCTCTGACGGCATTTGTTCAAGGCGTCGCTGACCACCGGTTTCAGTTGGTTGGCCTTGAGCGTCGGTGCCAGTCCACGGCCGGTGCGCACAAACAATTGATCGCCATACACCTCGCGTAGTCGACGCAACGCGGCACTGACCGCTGATTGCGTCACGCCCAGGCGTAAGGCCGCGCGGCTGGCGCTGGACTCCTCATGCAATGCTTCGAAGACTTTGAGCAAGTTGAGATCGACGGTGGCGATATTCATAGGGTTCATATCATTCAGCAGCGAATCGGGCTTTATTCATGATCCCGTGGCGCCGGAGAATGAGCAACACCTGATGCCAATGGAGTCACTGCGATGCCCAAGTCAATTGTTGCCGCGCTGCAAATCGGCTCCTTGCCCGGTGGCAAGGCCGACACCCTGGAGCAGATTCTTGCCTGGGAAAACGCCATTGCCGAATCCGGCGCCCAATTGGTGGTGATGCCCGAAGCATTGCTGGGTGGATACCCCAAGGGCGAAGGGTTTGGTACGCAATTGGGCTATCGGTTGCCGGAAGGTCGTGAGGCGTTTGCCCGCTATTTCGCCAACGCCATCGATGTACCTGGCGACGAGACTGAAGCCCTGGCCGGTTTGTCGGCGCGTACCGGGGCCAATCTGGTGGTCGGCGTCATTGAACGCGCAGGCAGTACGCTGCATTGCACGGCGCTGTATTTCGACCCGCAGGCCGGGCTCGTGGCTAAACACCGCAAGTTGATGCCCACCGGCACCGAACGGCTGATCTGGGGCAAGGGCGATGGCTCGACGTTGCCGGTGATCGACAGTCAGGTCGGGCGCATCGGCGCTGTGGTGTGCTGGGAAAACATGATGCCGCTGCTGCGCACGGCGATGTACGCCAAAGGCATCGAAGTGTGGTGTGCGCCGACGGTGGACGAGCGCGAGATGTGGCAAGTCAGCATGCGTCACATCGCCCATGAAGGCCGCTGCTTTGTGGTCAGCGCTTGCCAGGTCCAGGATTCACCGCAAGCCTTGGGCGTGGACATCGCCAACTGGCCGGCGGATCGGCCACTGATTGCCGGTGGCAGCGTCATTGTCGGCCCGATGGGCGATATCCTGGCCGGGCCGCTGCGTGACGGCGCCGGTTTGCTCACGGCGCATATCGACACCGACGATTTGATCCGCGCGCGATATGAATACGACGTGGTCGGGCACTATGCGCGCCCGGATGTGTTTGAGCTCACCGTCGATGAACGACCTAAGCCCGGCGTGCGCTTCACCTCGTAACATCGGGGTTTTCCATGACCTGAAGGATCGAGGCTTCCGGGTCGAAATCGTCTTCTTCCAGCTCGATGAACTCCTCGGGCAGGAAGATATTCAACACGATGGCGCACAACGCCCCGACGGTAATCGGCGATTCAAAAATGTTGTGCAACGCCATCGGTAACTCGCGCAACACCTCTGGCACCGCCGCCACACCCAGGCCCATGCCGAGGGATATCGCCACGATCAGCATGTTGCGTCGATGCAGGCCGGCTTCGGCGAGAATCTTGATCCCGGCCACTGCCACGGTGCCGAACATCACCAGCTCGGCGCCGCCAAGCACGGGTTTTGGCATCAGTTGCAGCACCGCGCCGATCATCGGGAACAACCCCAGCAGCACCAGCAAACCGGCGATGAAAAACGCCACGTAACGACTGGCGACGCCGGTGAGCTGGATCACGCCGTTGTTCTGCGCAAACGTGACCATCGGCATGCTGTTGAATACCGCCGCCATGGCCGAGTTGAGGCCATCGGCGAGCAGGCCGGATTTGATCCGGCGAATGTAAACCGGGCCTTTGACCGGTTGCCGGGAAATCATCGAGTTGGCGGTCAGGTCACCGGCGGCTTCCAGGGGCGACACCAGGAAAATCACCGCAACCGGCACAAACGCGACCCAATCGAAGTTAAAACCGTACTTGAACGGCACCGGCACGCTCATCAGCGGAACATCGGGCAGGCTGGCGAAACTGACGTCGCCCATCAGCCAGGCCACGACATAGCCCAACGTCAGGCCGATGACGATCGCACCGAGGCGCAGGAACGGCACATCGACCCGGTTCAACAGCACAATTGTGCCAAGCACCAGGGCCGCCAGCGCCAAGTGGCTGGCCGCGCCGAGGTCCGGTGCACCGAAGCCGCCGGCGATGTCGGTCATGGCCACTTTGACCAGCGACAAGCCCATGAGGGTGATGATGGTGCCGGTCACCACCGGGGTGATGAGCATCCGCAGTTTGCCGATGAACTGGCTCAGCACCACTTCAATGAACGCCGCAAAAAAGCACACGCCAAAGATCGTCGAGAGGATTTCATCGGTGCCGCCGCCCCGTGCCTTGACCATGAACCCGGCACTGAGAATCACACTGATGAACGAGAAACTGGTGCCTTGCAGGCACAGCAAGCCGGAGCCGACCGGGCCGAAGCGCCGGGCTTGGACAAAGGTGCCCAGGCCGGAAACGAACAGCGCCATGCTGATCAGGTAGGGCACTTCACTTTGCAGGCCGAGCGCACCGCCCATGATCAGGGTCGGGGTGATGATGCCGACAAAACTCGCCAACACATGTTGCAGGGCGGCGAATACCGTCGCGGTCAGGTGCGGGCGGTCGTTGAGGCCATAGATGAGGTCGTTGTTGCGCGAGGCGGGGGCTTTTTCAGAGGCGGTCATGATGGTTTGCGTGCCAAAAGGCGGGCCGGGTCGGAAAATGGAGGCGCAGGATGCCAGCAGCGGACAGCGAGGGCAACGCACAATAACTGCCTGAAAGGTCGGGTTTTCTCGTTCCCATGCTCCGCGTGGGAACGATCATCGCTGGAAATTCATTCAAATGCAGCGAGCAGGTCTTCTTCAAAGGCCTTCTGCGCATCGCCCGGTACCACGGCGCGGTGACGGGCCAGGTGGAACGCCACCTCAAAGCTCAAATCACCTTCTCGCACGGCGCGAAGCAAACCTTTGTCTTCCCAGCTGCGGGCAAAGTGATCAGGCAAGTAGCCCACGTGTTTGCCCGACAGAATGAAGGCGAGGGTGCCTTCGACTTGCTCGGAGCGCGCCGAGCACAATTTGCCTTGAAACGGCTCGTCACTGCGCAAAAAACGGTAGGGGTGATCGACTCGGTCACAGGCGTGCAGGGC
>Ga0163162_10004437_pt1 | contig 13509 bp, 18 predicted proteins | sample S55metaG_FD_115310 | JGI IMG/M metagenome (GOLD analysis project Ga0163162, IMG submission 115310) | Switchgrass rhizosphere microbial communities from Kellogg Biological Station, Michigan, USA - S5-5 metaG | ecosystem: Host-associated > Plants > Roots > Rhizosphere > Soil | place: USA...
AGGACAAACAATGAACGATTTGATTAGCCTCGAAAAGATCGCACAGTGGCAGAAGTTGAAGTCGCTCGTGCTGGACAGCGTCTCCTCGCCGATTACGAAGCGCGTGTACAACATGGCGCTGGACGAGTTAATGGCCTGGTTCCAGCAGGCGCCTCGGCCCGGCTTCACCAAGGCCACCGTGAGCGCCTGGCGGGTATCTTTAGAAGACCGCCGCCTCGGTTCCTCGTCCATCATTATTAGGATGTCGGCGATCCGCAAGCTTGCCGCTGAGGCAGCAGACAACGGGCTGCTCGCCCCAGAGTTGGCTGCCGGCATTAGCCGCGTAAAGAGCGCCAAGACGCAAGGCATCCGCGTAGGTAACTGGCTATCGCTGCGGCAGTCCCAGGCTCTGCTGAGCGCGCCGGATACCGCGAGGCTCCGGGGACTGCGTGACCGCGCCATTCTAGCCGTTCTTCTCGGGTGCGGCCTTCGGAGATCTGAGGTGGCCGCGCTCACGTTCAACCATCTCCAGCAGCGCGACGGCCGCTGGTGCATTGTGGACTTAGTTGGGAAGCATGGACGGGTCCGCACTGCACCGATGCCGACCTGGGTGAAAGTGGCGATCGACGCGTGGGCCTCCCCGGCAGAGCTAACGGACGGGCATGTTTTCAGGTCAGTGAATCGCGCCGACCGAGTGACAGGAGAGGGACTCGGAGAAAAAGTGGTCTGGCAACTGACCAAACCGTACGCCGAAGCAGCCGGCGTCCCTGGTATCGCCCCTCACGATCTCCGCCGCACTTGCGCGAAGCTGTGTCGCGCCGGTGGCGGAGAACTTGAGCAGATTCAACTGCTGCTTGGTCACGCTTCGGTCCAGACGACGGAACGGTACCTGGGCACGAAGCAGGATCTGGTGCATGCGCCGAACGATGCGATCAAATTGCGAGTGGCAGTAACGAATGTCCCCGCGCAGCAAATGTAAAGGACGTATTGATTTGTACAAGTTGTTTTTGGCTTTATTTTTCGTTGAACCGCTGTATTGACGGGCCTCAGAAGAGTTTGCGCCATTGGGAATGTCGACCCGCCAAACCTTAAGGCGAACTGTCTGCCGCTAGATCAGGCAACCCCAAGGTGTGTGAGACTCTTCAGGCAGGCACTTTGTGATATGGCGGGCCGAATGAAAATGACGCGCACCGATTCCAAAAAAAATAAAATATGGAGCGCAGTGTCTGAAGCATCGCAGTTCCGTGGCCTCGGGTTAAGTTGCAACATGCCGCCCCTGGGCGGGGAAGGGCACACTATCGCCGGAAGATGTGCCACCATCGCCTTTTAGTGCGCGATGACCCGGGAAAACGGTCGTTGAATACGTGCCCGGTTTCGGCTGGAGGATCAAGTTTACTCGGAATTGGCATCACCGCTGGTGAGGCGTCATAGTTGAAGCTTCTTGGGTCGACCTCAACTACTTCGCCGACGAAGCCAACCTCAAGTTTCGCATCAACTCTCAGTTCCTCCGGGCCGCGAACAGTAACAGTCATGAGTCGTGAGTTAAAACCTCGGCTGGTAATCCGTAGGGCTAGATTTCCGACTGGAAGATCGGCCAAAAGGACCTCGCCGCTTGCGTCCGTAGTCTCGGTCCGCTGTGGATTACCGTCCGATGAGAGTAGAGAGACCTCGGCTCTAAATAGACCGGCTCCAGTCGCATCTGTCACCCGAACGCGGACGCGACCAGACTGTGCCATCAAGGGTGAAATCGTTGTTAACAGCGCTCCTACCAAGATGGCGCGGCGACTGCGCGGTGCGGGGAGTGACTCGCCGGTTATTAGGCCGCAGACACGGGGCGAATTCCTTCTAAGTTCGCCGACTTCCGGCCGGGAGTACTGATCGATGGCGTGCACGAGCGTTTGGCACTCATCGCAAAACCGCTCTCGGCCCTCGCCGCTAAAATCCGTCCAGCGCTTCGCGCACGGATTCAATCTAGCGAACGGTCCGCTCACGCCCGTATTATACGGAAAATGACGAACGTTGACGCCCCAGCACCGGAGTGCGCCCTTCATCGCATCGCTGGTCCGTCGCCTCGGTTGCCAGTTGGATCGACCAGCTTATGATATTGGTACTTTCGCAAATTGTCTGATTTGGCCATCATCGAGATTCTTCAGGATGAATGTTACGACGTTCGCAGCCTTCCACAACTGCTCTCGATGCTCTATGTTGAGTGTCACGTCTACAGACAATCCTGTGACCTTCGTCAAAGAGGGCGTGGAAGGCAGCTTTAGAAAGGTGGGACTGTCGAATGAGTAACTCTGCCGTGCACTAGTTTCCCCCCGCTCGTCGAGTTCCTTAGCAAGATCCTGGTAGATTTCCCTCAGAGTACGCATGCTGCGCTGCTCGGCGTCACAAAACTCAAACTCGTGAGGTAGGTGAGATGTGAGTGGGAGAGTACCGCCCCTATCTCGTACCCACGCTGCATCCGCCTGAAACATAAGGTTGGAGAATTCGGGATTCACGATGGTGATTTCGTTTACAAGCCCAAGTGGTTGGCCCGAGTCAGTTTTGCGGTACCCTTTGATTGCGACCCGCATCCATCCCGTGTAGTGGAGTTGAATGGGAGGATTCGGGGCTTCCGCCCTTAATTCGCAGATCAGAATGCCATAAGACCTAGCGACTTCTAGGGCTCCTTTTTGACAGCCTTTTGCTGTGACTATAATCCCTCGAGGTTGTCCTGGAAGATCACGCAGGATGGCCTCGAACGTAAGCACAGCAGCCTTATTGACCCGTCTTGCCCAGTTCTTGGCCTGAACTATGACGCGATGTTTGACACCGGCCAAATTAAATTCCCAGTACACATCGATCTGATGTTTTGTCTTAAGCCCCTGTTTAACTACATCATGCTGGACTCGGATGTCTCGCGAATCAACAACTCATAATCCCGGCCCTTCACCCCTGTCATCAATTTATTCCTGAAACCAACCTATCACCAGTTCCCCGACAACTTGTCAGAGTCCACCCCTGCCTTCCAACTCAAATTGAGTTCCCTATTGACAGCCAAGCTGATTTCATCTACATTGTAGATGATTGCTAGAGGCGCGTGCCCGAAGCTGTATCGAAGGGCGCGCCGAAAGGAGACCTATGGGAAAGAGCGACCATCTGGGCGAGTTTGAACAATTGGTGCTACTCGCTATCCTGAGACTTCGCGAAAATGCCTACGGCATGACGATCCGTCGAGAAATCGAAGAACGAGCAGGGCGGCCGACTTCGATTGGGGCATTGTATCTAACGCTAGAGCGGCTGGAACAGAAAAGGTTTATTCAATCCGAGGTCGGAGAGGCTACGCCGGAGCGGGGCGGGCGAGCAAAAAGGTTCTTTACAGTCAATTCATCTGGCATTCAGATGTTGGACAAGTCACTGACAGCTGTCCGAAAAATGACTGACGGATGCTTTCCATTTCCGGAGGCTATATGAACCTGCGCCGAAGGATTACAATCACGCGGATCTCGCTCTGGTATATTCGCGTTCGCTCAGCTGGATTGGTACTCGCGGCACAACTATTACTCGTTTTTGCCAGAGTGCATATTGCACTGGCAGGCAAAATCAGAGGTATAAATATACTTGACTAAGTAGCCGTTCTAAGGCATACTTAATCATGGCAAGCGCAACCGAACCAAAAACACTTCAAGAGGCGATTCTTTACTTCTCGGACGCCGACAATTGCTTGAACTACATGGTTTCGCGGCGCTGGCCTAACGGTGTCACTTGCCCGACTTGCGGTAGCTCGGATGTACGTTTCCTGGCCAATCAGCGGCGCTGGGAGTGCAAAGCGAAGCACGCCAAAAAGCAGTTCTCGGCCAAGGTTGGGACGATCTTCGAGGACTCTCCGATCAGCCTTGAAAAGTGGCTTTCCGCCGTCTGGATTATCACCGCTGCCAAGAATGGCGTTAGCTCGTGGGAGATTCATCGTAGCCTTGGCGTGACTCAGAAAACCGCTTGGTTCATGCTCCATCGGATTCGGCTCGGGATGCAGGATAAGTTTACGGGCGGCAAACTGTCGGGTGAAGTGGAAGTGGATGAGACTTTTATCGGTGGCAAGGCGCGGAACATGCACGCTGGAGATAAAGCGCGGAAGCTACAGGGACGGCGCGGCGGTACGCAAGGTAAGGCCATCGTCGCCGCCGTTCTGGAACGCGGCGGCAAGGTTCGCGCAAAAGTTATCGACAAGCGCAAGAAGAAAGACCTGCAATCGCTGGTACGTGACAACGTGGAAGCAGGGTCGGCGCTGTACAGCGATGCGCTGAAGTCCTATGAAGGGCTTGACGGTGAGTTTGCTCATCAGGTGATCGACCACGCGATAGCCTACGCGGACGGCCAAGTACACACGAATAATTGCGAAAACTTCTGGAGTCTTTTGAAGCGTGGAATCAACGGGACCTATGTTTCTGTCGAGCCTTACCACCTGTTTCGGTACTTGGATGAGCAGTCGTTCCGTTACAACAATCGGATCGAAATGAACGATGCGGATCGCTTCAGCGCAGTGGTATCGCAGCTTGCCGGGAAGCGGCTTACGTGGAATGAGCTAACGGGCAAGCAGAGCACGCACGCATGACCCCAATATCCTTACCCAAGGCAATGCCGGGGGAAACGGAAACCCTTGGTTGACAGAGGCACCAGATAACGACTATCTTCTCGCTAATGGCTTTACAGATACCCAAACAACATCTTCCGGCCATCATAAAGATCAGGCAGCTTCCCGATGCGACCGCCGATCAATTGATAATGGCGCTTGCGTCATTTCCTCCGACACCCGAAGTGAAAACAATGGTAGAGCAGATCGCGCCGCAAGTGCCCGGCATTCTGCCTGACGACCTGAAAGACATCGTTGATACTCTTTACGCTCTTTACTACGTTCGGGAATTCTCGGAAGTCAAGGCTTCTCGCTTCTTGCGCGATCTTATCCAAACGGTCAAAAGCAGCAACGACGCAAGCCTTGTGGTGACCGATCCCAAAGAAGTAGAAAAACTCAAAGCTAGATTTGAAAAACTCTTGGGGATAGAGAACATTGGGTTGCTCTCGAAGGCAATGCGGTTGCAGCGCGACGGAGAGCGATTATTTTGCGACGCTAAGACCCTTTCGGACATCAGACCAGTGTTTCACGATGATGCTTCTTCGGCTCCTGCGGGCGGAGTAATTACCCACACCTTGAAGCTCGGCTATCATGAGGGAGGAGAGCATAAGGAGTTCTTCATTGTGCTTGAAGGGGGAGATCTGGAAACCCTCAAAGAGGTTGTGGACAGGGCGCTGTCAAAAGAGGCTACTTTGCAGAAGTTATTGGCCGCTGCTGGGCTTCAAGACATGAGTGTATAGGTATGGCAAACCCAAATACGAACACGTGCGGAAAGAGATTTTTCCGTTGGGGTCCCAGGTCGGATCGCCGCGAACGCGCCAAAGATTGGGGTTCGTCTGACTCAGGACGCCTTATTTGCCAAGAGTGGTCGGACGAAGTAAAAGCCGTATATGACGCTGAACGCCGAGTTCGCGAGATCTTCGACGCTCCAACTAAAACACAGGGCAGCGGAATATTTTTGCGTTCACAGGCGGACCGACTCCGTCCTGAATTTTCAGTTCTGGCTGACCAATGGCGGAACAATACAAGGCATCTTTCGCTAGTCTCCAAAAAAATCACTGACCCTTCCTACCTAAGGATCATCGGGATGGGAAAACCCGCATTACCATTACTCCTTGAAGTCTTAAGGGACAAGCCATCGCACTGGTTTGCCGCGCTCCGAGCTGTGGCTAATTTCGATCCCGTTAACCCGGAGGCAAACCCCTCCGAAGCAAGGAAGGCATGGCTCGACTGGGGAAAGTCCGAAGGCTATATTGACTAGACGATGCCCAAGAGCGACATCGAGAGAGATTTCCCTTCCTTAATCGGCGCTGCGTACGATTTAAGCGACGAAGATTTTAACTACAACTGCCTTGCCTATGCTCTCGGTGACCAGAAGAACTGGTGGGAACCGCCCAAGGGGTCCGGGCAGTATTGGCCGCCAGGATTTTCGGACGACGTTAGCGTCAAAACGGTGGAATCCATTATTAGGGCACATGGTTTTACCGTTGAAGTTACAGACAAGAAAGCAAACCCCGAAACAGACGCCATTGCTATTTACGCTGAAGGGAACGATTGGACCCACTTTGCTAAATTTTCATCCGGATTGTGGTCGAGCAAGCTAGGGGAAGGGCATGATGTCGAAGGTGTGGCCTTGGAAAATCTTGAGGGACCAATCTACGGCACGATTACAAAAATTCTCCGCAGACCTAAGCGGAGGCGAGTCAGCTAGCGCGACGCTTCCGATTCTTAATTTTGGGCTTAGGCCCGCGCCGATTGGGATTCTTTGCGGATTCCTTTTTGTAGGCGTCCATCCGGCGCTTTAGTTCGTCATGGGAGACGGACAGAAGCTGACCCATCGTTCGGTCGAAGGCGTCGAACTCAGGGTTAGCGGTGCGGGGCATCCGAGGTCATTTTACCGCATTTGTTATGGCAACTACCCGATCCATTGCGGTCTGCGCAGCCCGCTGCATCTTGTCCTTAGGCCACGTAGATTCATTGATCCCTGATCCCCACTCAATACTGATCCTATCCCCTGGGTAATTTTCGCGGGCGATGCCCGGTGGCCTTTCGTGCGGAGTGTAAATCAAGTCGAGGTTGTCCAAGATGTAGCGGCCAGTCCGTTTCACGGTATCCAGGTCGTTCTTGTTCTGCGCCGAAAGCGTGGCATTGGGTTGGTCTGGTAGAAGTTGTAGCCCATGCTCGACGATCTCCCCCAGGGAGGCTAAATCATTCGGTTGCGTTCTAAGAATGCCCTCAGCAGTATCGAACGCCGCACGACGATTGCTCATCTCCTGGTATATGAGCAGGTATAGTCTCGACCGGGTGTCAGCGAACTCGCTCTGCGGGTAATCCGCCTTCCATTTGTCCAGGTTTTCGAGGCGCGCTGCGGGGGTCGCATCCGATTTCACAATCTTCGAATAGAGAATGAACTCCGCCTGATCCTTCCAATGCTTCGGAGTCTGTCCGTATGCAAACGTGGCGATCACTAGAGCCGTAAGCGCAACCGAGATTGTCTTTTGCATACGAACGTCCACGCCGCTTAAATCATAGCTGATCGCCAATCCCATGGCATTCACTTAGCCAAGTATATTTATACCAAATCAGAAGATGGAAAAACTATCTAAAGGTCGAGGCATTGAAGAAAACTGCTAATAGTCTGGCCAGTAGAAACGACTTATTTTGCGCAGAATGCCAAGCGTTCTTGAAGGTTCCGGCAGGCGAAATTCGTAGGCAACAGTTGTTAGCAACTCACTCGATCTTGAAGGCAGAAAGCGCGCGCATTCAGGCCGCGGTCGCAGAATTGCAATCCCCTCGCCCGATGGGGGGTGGTGTTAATCTGTGGATCTTCATATTTGAGTCAATGCAAGTTAGGGCCTTAAGGAACCAACGAAGCTCCCAGGCTCTTAGGAGGATTCTCTCCCAATTTCAGACGAGCCCGAACTTTTATTGGGACTTGCTACTTTGGTTCGTCGTGCCCGGCGGTTTCGTTGAGGACCAGATCGGAGACTTGAAAGAGGAATCCTCGTTGCGAACATTGAGAGACGGCGAGGCTGCCGCGAATGCCTGGTACCGTAACCAGGTTGTTTCCTCGATAGTCGCGCACCTCTGGGACAAGATCGAGCGCCTGATAGCGATTGGGACCTTGTTTGATTGGTGGGTCAGAAGGTAAGCACATCAGGTGCATCTCCAGCGTCCCCGCATCCTTAATCCCCGGTGCCGGGCACTGACGCGCGGGTGATGGAATCGGGCTACCATGCACCGCCCTTCTGGACCGGGGCGGGGCCATCTACGGTGCGCGTACTGCATGGTAGCCTGCGGTGAGTAGGCTGCTGGTAATGATCGATAGAAAAAGAGACGAGGAATTAATGCGGATGGCGGTCGACCTATCCAAACAGAGTCGAGCCGAGAATGATGGGCGCAACCACCCGATGGTGGGAGCGGTCATAGCACACCCAAACGGCGAAATAATCTCAAGTGGCTACCGCGGCCAGTACACGCCCGGCAACCACGCCGAACAAGAAGCTCTCGTTGGGATCAACGAGGACCTTGTTGCCGAAGCTGTCGTGTACTCAACACTGGAGCCGTGCACCTTTCGCGGAAAACAGACGCCGTGCTGTCTCCGGCTGATCGACCGCAGCGTTAGTGAAGTCGTAATTGGGATGCTCGATCCGAACCCAGATATCAGAGGTCGTGGTTGGTGGAAATTCGAGGCGAGTGGGATTAAGGTAAGAAACTTTGCCCCACATTTTGTTAAGGAAATTCGTGAAATGAATAGGGACTTCATCAACTACCAGCTTGGCCCCGGTCTCATGGTCACTGCGATCCAGCCTGACGGGGCCAATGAAATTATAGTGACTGAGCATCACCGGGCCAGGCGTGAAGCCCTCGAAGTTCAGCGCGGCAGAATCTCAGTCAAGGGCACATATCGGGTTAGGCCCTCCCGTGGCGATAGCATCTCCATGTTTGTTCGCTTCGGCCGTACTTACTACCCGCAGGCTCCTATTGATTTCGCTTTCGATCATGAGAATTCGCTGTGGCGATGCCCATCCGTGTTTCTTGGCTGGAAGGGAATGGAGGAACCTAGCGACTACGAGATCATAGTCGCAAGGTTAAGCGAGGATTTGAATATCGCTACCCGGCACTACAATACAGTGAACCGTGTCATGAGAGACAAGCATGGGCTTCCCGATATCTGGATAGGTTTAGAGATGGAACCCGAACCCCCGGGTTTCGACAGACTGGCTTCTCTCACTTTGAAAGTTAGAAAGTAATAGGCACTCACTACTAGAGTGTAGGAGTGCCCTTTCGCTCCGCCGCGCCGCGCACCCCGTGGTCATTCGGCTCGGCGCATTTGCCTGATAATCCGTAATATCGGAAGCTACCACCTGGCTCACAAATCGCCCGATAATTGATGCATGCGATCGTATCCTCTTTTCTTCATCTGTTCCGCAGTCTTGTTCGCGGAGAGCGTTGCTGGCCTGAAATGGACACCGCCTCCCGGATGGAAGAGCAGCGGGACCACATCGATGCGCGCGGCTACCTATCCTGTCGCAGCTGTGCAGGGCGACCGGGACCCAGCGGAATGCGTGGTGTACTTTTTCGGAGCCGGCCAAGGAGGCAGTATTCAGGACAACATCGAACGCTGGGAAGGGCAGTTCAAAACCCAAGACGGCAAGCCCGCGCCGGCAAGGGTAACCAAGCTTACGATTCATGGTTTGCCCGTGACGGTCATTGATGTGACTGGCGAGTATTCCGGCATGGCTGGGCCGACAGCCACAGCACCGGTCCTCGTGTCTGGCTATCGTCTCCTGGGCGCGATTGTCGAGAGTCCCGGTGGAAACGTGTTCATTAAGTTTACGGGTCCCGCCAAGACCATGGCTGCTAATCAGCCGAAGTTCCAGCAGTTGCTGGAATCCTTCGAGAATGCTGGCAAGTAGCTCTTGTCCGCCCGTGCCGTAGGCAGGGAGCCGAGTCTTCTAGCCCCGTTGTGTGTCGCCGGGGTGGACGAAAAGCCGGTTTCCCCGTCCGATTGGCGATAATTTCTGATAGAAATCACCCGGAACGATGAAACAAGTTTTGACTTGGTCACAGATTCAACGCCAATTCCTTACAGTCGCCAAAGACTATCCCACATTATCTGCCCAGTGGAGAGAGGTCTTCCAAACGTGGATTCTAAGGCCCGACATGCTCCGCGCCGTGCCCGGCGATTTTCCTGAATCCTCTCAGCAGTTCAAGGCGACTGCAACGGCGGCAGTGACTAGGCTCAGGAAGAAATCGCGGCAGAGGAAACCGTGGCAACTCTGGCTAGACTTGCTTCGGAAGCATCTCGAGTCGCGCGGACTTGGCGACAGGAGAACGGCCCTCGAAGTCGATACCTCGCCTGAGACTCGGGATATATTTGGTGAACCAGGACGCTTTACGGAATGTGGTTGCCCGATCTTTGTTAGTTACAGGGAATGGCACCTCATGCAAGCGTCTGGCGAATCTTTACAGGTCATTCGTCATCGGCCTGATAGCTCAACGATGGAAGCGCTTCAGTCGGACGGACTTCACTTACGGCATCCTGATGGACGCCTTGCGCTGGACGGAATCATCGCGTGCGTCCCCCAAACTTCTGCTGATTTTGCTCGGTACCTCAAGTCGGTCGAGTCTTCGAGCAATGCGACCAGGCGGCAGAAATTCATGAAACCATACATTTACCCTGCGCCAAGGAAGCCGACTCTCACCGCACTAGGTAAGAGACTCGGGATAGAGCAATCGTCCTTTAGTCGCTGGTATCGCGGCGAGAGTCGCCTCAGCGACACCAACCGCGACCGTCTCGCTAAGTATCTAGGCGTCGTTCCGAAGACCATACCCAACTGAAGCCTTCGTCGCGTGCTCCAAAAACATATGCGCGCGCATATCCGCAGACGGATTGTCCCTTAATTTCAAGGTATCCCCAACAGGAGCCAGGGATGGTCACAAATGCGAACCCTATACAACCAGCCACAGTCTCAGCGGCAACACAACCTGCGTGATGTAGAAGTTGCGCGGCACCTCAACGTCAGCCTCTCGACTGTTCGGCGCTGGAGGTTGGTCGGAGGAGGACCCCGCTGGATTCGTATTGGGGCTTCTTCAATCAGATACCCGCTTGCCGACCTCGAAGCCTATGTTGCAAGCCTGCCTTCAGGTGGGGGCATCTCACCGGAGGGCCATTGATATGGGTGCCAGATCGCCCAGCGCCCCCTGTGAAGTACCGAACCCGTCGCACAACAGTCGTCTCTTTCCGCAACATCTCGATGATCTTCGCCGTTCTGGATTAGCGGACGCCACGATTGAGTCATGGGGCTGCTTCTCGCTTGATTCTCGCGACGCTTCTATGTTGAAGCCTTTCGGAAAGGGAGTAGCACCTCCGGGCCTAGCCCTGCCGATCCTGCCGCCGGGGAAGTTCGAGCACATCGGATTCGCCTACAAGTCCGATAACCCTCGGACATTCAATACGAAGGGTCGCACTCGGATCTGCAAGTACGAACTGCCGCGACGCGTGGCCAGCCACGTTCATGTTCCTCGCGCCGCGCAGTACCTTTTCCGCCCACCTGACGGGCGTGAAGGCCCCATGCGCATGGTTATCACTGAAGGTCAGAAAAAGGCCGAGAAAGCTGCCCAGGAAGGAATTGGCTGCATCGCCTTACTTGGTGTCTGGAACTGGCTAGCCAATTTCGGCGGAGAAAGCGTACCGATTGAGGATCTGGCCGCGATCGATTGGCCGCGATATGCGGTTGAAGTGTGCTTTGATAGCGATGCGGCGCTGAATCCACATGTTCGCCGCGCAGAACTGGCCCTGGCACGGTGGTTGCGTTCCGTGGGAGCAGCCAAAGTTTCGATTGTAAGGATTCCCCTGGGGGAGGATGGAGCCAAGGTCGGATTTGATGACTTCCTCATTAATCATTCCGTTCAGGATTTTGACAATCTGCCACGCGTGGATGAAGGAGATTTTCCCCTGGCAGAAGCTGTTGATCTCCTAAGCCCAGACACCGAGAAGAAAGAAAGGAACATGGTCCTGGGAAGGATCCGTGTCGAAGAGACAGATCCAGCCGAACGGGAACGTCTGCTCAAGATCGCCGCTAGACGGACTGGCATTTCGCTGAAGTCCATCCGCTCCAGCGCGGAGGCCACAGAATCCCGGATCAGGAAAGATAGTACTGAGCCAGCCCCTTTAGCAACGCCAGAAGAGTTGGATAAGATCCGCCGCGAACGAAGAGAAGCCGTCGAAGCGATCCTGGACGAAGCGCAGTGCAGGACAGTACTTCACGCCCAAATCTGGGTGGTTGAGGAACTCATATACGTCTGCCCTTTTGGCGATGGTCAGACATTAGTGTTGGGCAGCAGTGGGACGGTGATCTCCGGCGCCCATTTGCCTAACAACATGCGGCTCCCGGCGTCGCCACCGGATCGGTCACCTATCTCGTCCGACGGTGTACGCCGGTTCTTGGACGGCGACTGCGTCCCGGCAATCAGGATCTTCGACGACCTGCGCCAGTGGTTTTCAAGGCATGCCATTTTCAAGCACTCGAGTGTCCCAACGGCCCTGGCCTTATGGACCATGGGAACCTACGCTCACAGCCTTTTTATCTACTACGGGTATATCTGGTTCACAAGCCTGGGGCCCTCGCACGGCAAATCCCTCGTCGAGAAGATGCTCTCGATGTTGTGCTTCAACGCAGGAGCTCCGACTACGTCGCCGACGCCCCCGACCCTCTTTCGCGATACGGAGGCGAACGCCGGAACAATGATCTTGGATGAAATCGAGGGTCTCGATCCGGAAAAGAAAAGTGATGTGATAGCAATCCTGAATGCGGGGTTTGAACGAGGCGGTTGCGTAGCGCGTTCCATTCCCTCGGGAGACACCTGGATCACTCGCCGCTTCTCGGTCTACTGCCCGAAGGCGATTGCCGGGATCAGCCACCTTCCTCCTACGCTGCATACCCGGGTATTCCAGATCGATATGCCGAAACGGAAGGCAACTGAACCGATCCAAGATTTCGAGCCGGACCAGCTGGCGCCCGCGGCAGAGGCCCTGCGAGATGACCAGGCAATCTTCGCCCTCAGGAACGCCAAAAAGATCGCGGAGATGTATGCCGGACGGTCCAGACTTGTTCCAGGTTCTGATGCTTTTGCCAAGTCGCCGATCTCAGACCGGCTGCGGGATATCCTGGCTCCGCTATACGCCATCGCGGCTGTGATTGACCACGAGGCCGGAGAACTGGTGGCGACGCCCGGATTAGATGATTTTACAAACGCCCAAGCTGGTTCACGAAATTCCAATTTGGGGTTCGAGGACTATGTGATCGCTCTCCACGCTCTGTTCGACTGGGCCGCTCCGCAATGGCGCAATGGCAAAGTACTAATAAAGACGCCGGAAGCCACGCTGCTCTTCAAGACGAACGAGCTCGGCTGTGCGTCCGACTCAGCAAAGGTGCAGGCGTTGCTCCGCAAGCTAGGGGGGCGCAATCAGACCGATTGGTGGAACGGCAAGGCGGTCCGGGGGTACGTATTCCACCAAGTGGAACTCCAGGATCTTGTAGAACGTCACCCAGTTCGTACCGAGGAACCATCATGCCCGGAACAAGAGCGTTAGGTGCGTTAGGTGGCCGATTTGGCGCGGGTTTGGCGCGTTTACAAGGACCGTTAGGTGCGCCCCCAACTAACGCCTCTGAATGGTACAAGAACACTTTTGTTTTCAAGCGACCTAACGGACCTAACGGATGTTTTTCGGCACCGCAGGTAGAAGACCTATGAGCAAGGCGCTGGAGGAGTATTTGGCGTTGCGGCAAGCTTCGGAAACAGCTACGCCGCCTGAATGCAGCATTGGCCGAAAGGATGCGGTTCCGACACCCCAGGATCGTCTCCGCCTCGTGCCCCCCGGCGTCCCTTGGGTAAGCCGGTGTCCCGCGGGC
>Ga0163162_10004439_pt1 | contig 13506 bp, 12 predicted proteins | sample S55metaG_FD_115310 | JGI IMG/M metagenome (GOLD analysis project Ga0163162, IMG submission 115310) | Switchgrass rhizosphere microbial communities from Kellogg Biological Station, Michigan, USA - S5-5 metaG | ecosystem: Host-associated > Plants > Roots > Rhizosphere > Soil | place: USA...
ACGTAAAGCTGGTTGCCGTCCATGTTGACGTTCAGAAGCTGAGCGCCTTCCTGTTGAATTTTGTCCAGAACTGGCTGGTATTTCTGCTTGAGTGTTTCGAATTGATCGGGCATGTTTGTTTCTCCTCTCACGATTTATCAAACGACGATTTATGGAAGACGAAGTAGATGCGCCTACTGTGAGCGCCATCGGACTACAGGGGGCCCTGCAGAGGTGACCAGCATATACGCTGGCCGCTGTGCAATACAACCGGCGGGGGACTAAGACCGCTTGAGTCAAAATCCTAAAGTCAAAAGCAGCGGGCGGGGGTGCCCGCTCTACACGTGCGTTATACTTGAAAAATATGCCAGTACTTCAAAATATCGCGGCCATCGCTAAAGGTATGCGCATCACCTTCATGGAAATGTTCCAGCCTACCGTTGTGGAGAACTATCCTGACGGGCCGGGACCGCTGCGGGGCGCCATGTTTCAGGAGCGCTTTCGCGGTGTGCACGTCCTGCAGCGTGACGAGAATGGGCTGGAAAAGTGCGTAGCCTGCTTCCTATGCGCAGCCGCCTGTCCCTCGAACTGCATTTACATTGAAGCTGCAGAGAATACTGCCGAGAACCGGGTGAGCGGAGCGGAACGCTACGCGAAGGTCTATAACATCGACTACAATCGATGTATCTTTTGCGGTTATTGCGTGGAGGCTTGTCCCACGGACGCCATTACTCACGGGCACGGATTTGAAATCGCGAGCTTTAATGCCAGCAACCTGGTGTATCGCAAGGAGCAGATGCTGGCGCCCAGGCCGGCACATATGGGCGCCAATGCGATATTCAACCGGGATGAAGTCGCGGGTGGCGCGCCGTCGCTGCCTGTGCAGGGGAGCTGAGGGGCAGTCGTCGGTCGTCAGGCGTCAGTCGTCGGCGAATCCATGGGTTCTAGGAATGTCGCCTCAGTCCAACTACTGCACTGGTTCTCGCCGTGTTTCTTTCGCCCCTCTGGGGCTTTTACGTTTTTTGGCGTGATACCCAGGGCTTACGCTCTGGGCTTTATTCCTTTGGGCCGCTTCGCGGCCCGGGCAAGACTGAGGGCGGGACGCCCTCAGGACAGCCGGCGGGACGCCGGCGCTACGCAAACCGCCCCCGCAGGCCTGAAGGCCTGCTCCACCCTTGAACGATGACGGTCGTGCAAGAGCGTTCAGACTGACCCACTCCCCAAGACGTTATAATCCCAGTCCAATCATGGCTCTTGCTCCGGGAACACAACTCGGGCCTTATCAGATTGTTTCGCCTCTTGGTGCGGGTGGGATGGGGGAGGTGTATCGCGCTCTCGATCCCCGGTTGGGCCGCGAAGTTGCGATCAAGGTCTTGCCCAGTTCCTTGAGCCGTGATCTTAATCGTTTGCGTCGATTTGAACAGGAGGCGCGCGCGGCCAGCGCACTGAATCATCCCAGTATTCTCGCCGTCTTTGATATCGGCACTCATGAAGGCTCTCCTTACCTGGTTACAGAACTTCTCGAGGGCTGCAATCTGCGGGACCGGTTTGTGGGCGGCCCCCTGACGCCGCGCAAGGCAGTTGAGTACGCGGTCCAGATCGCGCACGGGTTGGCGGCGGCACACGAAAAGGGAATTGTTCACCGCGACCTGAAACCGGAGAACCTTTTTATATGTCGCGATGGACGCGCCAAGATTCTGGACTTTGGTCTGGCCAAGTTGAGCCTTCCCGACCTGGGTGACACCACCGCTACGGCGATCGACCTGGAGAACCGGGGGACGGAAACCGGCGTCGTGATGGGCACCGCCGGCTACATGTCACCGGAACAGGTGCGCGGAGAGAAGGCCGACCAGCGGTCCGATATTTTCAGCTTTGGCGCGGTTCTATACGAGGCACTCTCCGGGCAGCGGGCCTTCGGCGGACGCACGTCAGCGGATCGAGCCAGCGCCATTCTGAAGGAAGATCCTCCCGAACTGGTGGCAAGTGGGCGAAATATTTCCGCGGGACTGGATCGGGTGGTTCGCCATTGCCTGGAAAAAAATCCGGAAGAACGTTTCCAGTCGGCGCGCGACCTGGCGTTTCACCTGGAATCCACGGCATCGAATTCCGGGTCTAACTCGGGGCCAGCAGTGGCTCTGAAGAAGGAGAGGCGCTTTACCAGGCTGAGTTGGGTGGCAGGGTTTCTGGCGGTTGCGCTGGCCGTCGTTGTGGCGGCATGGTGGGTGTGGGGCCGGGCGACGCCGGGTCCGAAGGCGGTTACCTTTCTGCGCCTCACAGATTTCGACGGCATGGAAGAAAGTCCGTCATTTTCTCCCGATGGGAAGTATGTTGCGTTCGTCAGCGATTCCAGCGGCAGTCGACAGATATGGGTTCGCCTGCTTGCGGGCGGTCCGCCCCTGCAAATTACAAACAGTCCGGGCCCACATCTTGAGCCGAGGTGGGCGCACGATTCGTCGGCCATCATTTATTACACCCCGCCTTCAGAAGGCAGCGCGCAAGGAACGTTGTGGGAAGTTTCGGCGCTGGGAGGTATGCCGCGGCAGCTGACATCCAGCATTGGCGGGGCCGACATCAGCCATGACGGCAAGCACCTGAGCTTCTTTCGCCTCAATGGCAAACAAATGGAACTAGTGGTTGCGGAGCGTGACGGGTCGAACCCGAGAGTGGTGAATCAGGCCCTCACCAGCTCCAGCTATCGGCAGCCGCGCTGGTCGCCGGACGACAGCACGATTGCTTTCCTGCACAACGAAGAGATTTGGGCTGACGACATTTTTCTCGTTTCTGCGTCGGGAGGTCCTCCTCACGCTGTTACTCATGAGAGTGCGCTGATGAGCGGGATGGCGTGGACGCCTGACGGCTCCCACATTATTTACAGCAGCGCGAGAGGCAGCACACTCCTTTATCTTCCAACGCTGCATCTGTGGGAGACTTCAAAATCTGGCGGCGAGCCGCGCCAGCTCACTTTCGGCGAAGCTGGCGACGAAAGCCCGGATATCGACAGTGAAGGTCGAATCCTGGTGAGCCGGAAGCACATGGATTTCGACATTTGGAAGTTCCCGGTGGATGGGACACCGACAGAGAACGTGAGCCGCGGAGTGCGAATCACAAAGCAGACCGGACAGGTGCAGACTCCTACACTGGATTCGAGGGATAACGAAATGGCTTATCTCTCCGACAGCGGAGGGCACGGCAATGTCTGGGTGCTGCCTTTGGCAGGCGGACAGAGACGGCAGATCACCTTTGAAAAAGATCCGGTCCAGGTGATAGGAGTTCCCATTTGGTCGCCTGATGGAAAGCTCATTACGTTTGCGACCGGCCGAGTCTCGAGAGAGGCTTTCCGAGTAGGCTATTACCTCGTCTGTCCCGATGGAAGCGATCTGCACATGATTATCCCGGCGGGTACGTGGACGGCCTGGTCGGGCGACAGCAAGTGGCTTTATTATTCCGAGTCCTCACCGGTGCAGGAAACCGGGGGCTACCGGCTTATGAAGCTCCCGCTTGAGGGCGGGCCGGCAGTGCTGGTGCGCTCCGACAACGCTCGTGGACCGGCGCCAGCGCCTGATGGGTCGGGGGTGTATTACGTGGTGCCGCTGCAAAACCTGAATGGTTCGCTGGACTATGAACTCCGTGTGGCGCGGCCGGACAGCGGTCCTTCGACCTTGCTGACCCGCATCTCTGGCCTGCGAATACCACTGTGGCAGGGGCTGCAACCGGTAATCTCGAAAGACGGGAAATGGCTGGCGCTGCCTCTGGACGATAGCCTGGGAACCAATATCTACGCGGCGTCCGCCGCGGACGGAAAACTAAAACAGGTCACCGACTTCGGACAAAAACGCACCTTCATCGCCCGGCGCCTCGACTGGTCCGCGGATGGAAAATGGATCTTTGCCGCGGTCGGCGAAGGCGACGCTGACATTGTGGAGATAGCGGGCATCGTGAAGTAGTGAGTGAGAACGGAGTAATAGATAATCATCGCTTGAAATACAAGACCATCAGTTCCTCGTCCACGTACTCATCCCCGACCTTGAGGGCGCGTTTTTCGCAGCCGTAGACCTCGAAGCCCAGAGACTCGTATAACGCCTTGGCGCCAACGTTCTGACGGCTGACCGCGAGCGCAACCTGTTCCAGCCCTGGGAGCATTTCTATTCGGCTGATTAATTCGGCCAGCAGTTTCCGCCCCACACCTTGTCCGCGGCATGCCTCCGAGACATAAACACCCCAGATTCCGCTGCGATGGCGAATCTTTTCTCCCTTACGGCGGAAGAATCCAGTCATGCCGATGAGTTGGTGGTCGATGAAGGCCCCCATGACGAAATTGTCGTCCGTGGAGGCCAGGCGATTCTTGATTGCTTCCAGGGTTGCTGCCTGGTGTTCAGCTATCGAGTCAGTGAAAGCCAGGGGCTCGCGTTGCAACGCTTCCTGGCGAAGTTGCTGGTAGGAACTCGCATCCTGGGCGGTGAGGCGGCGGATCTTCATGGTTATAAGACCATTGTTAAAAAACAGTGCTTAAAAACCAGTTTCATAAAAACCAGTTCTTAGTTTTTAGTTCTCGGTTCTCAGTTGATGATTATAGGGCGGCAAACGGAGTGAGCGCGGCTGGCATCATATGGGCGCTATGATTCGCAAATTGAAGTCTGGAGAATACCGGCTTTATTCACGCAAGAAAAATCCCAAGACCGGGCGCCGCCGGAACCTGGGGACGTTCTCCACTCGTGCCGCCGCGGTAAAGCATGAGCGCGAGGTGCAGTACTTCAAGAAGGCGTGACTTAGCCGAGGGAAGAAAAAGTGGCGGAGAGGGAGGGATTTGAACCCCCGATACCCGTTAAGGTATGTCCGCTTTCGAGGCGGATCGTTTCAACCACTCACGCACCTCTCCGGAAAGCAGTCTTCAGTCGTCGGTCTTCAGTCGTCAGGAGAATCGTTGGCCTTTGACGACTGAAGACCGACGACTGACGACTACTTTTCTTCACGACGCGAGCGAAAAAAACTTTGCAGCAACTCTGCACAGCGGCCGGCAAGAACTCCTGTTCTTACTTCCATGCGGTGATTCAGGCTGGGATGATTCAGGACCTGCATCACCGAACGGATGGCACCTGCTTTCGGGTCATCCGCGCCGTAGACCAGACGTTTCAGACGGGCATGCACCAGAGCGCCGGCGCACATGGCGCACGGTTCAATTGTAGCAAACAGTTCACAGCCTTCCAGACGATGGTTGCCGAGGGCGGCACCGGCCTGGCGCAGGGCGATGATCTCGGCATGGGCAGTGGGATCGGAGTCGGTGAGATTGCGGTTGCCGCCGCGTCCGATGATTTTGCCGTCGTAAACGACCACTGCGCCGACGGGGACTTCGCCCTCTTCCAAAGCTCGCTGGGCGGAGCGGAGCGCCTCTTCCATGAAGAGTTCGTCTTTGTTCGTGTCGGGGTTCGTATCGGGATGAGCTTCTGCCGAGGTCAACCGATTACTCCATCGGATGGCGCTTGAGCACGGTTGCGAGCACCGGTAGATCCGGACGAAGCGGTTGGTTTACGAAAATATATTTTCCGGCGCTCTCGGCGAGCAGATAGCTGGAATCGGGAGGGAGGCGGGAGAGTGCGTCCTTGCGAAATTCTTCCGGGACAAAAATGAATACCCGCTCGGGGCCGCTCCAGAAGGCAGGAAATTGTTTGTCGTCGAGGAACGTCGGAGGGACGTCGGGATAGTTGGAGCCGATTTCCAGGTTGGTGCCGAAGCGTCCGTTATAAATCCAAACGTGGCGGTGAGTGTAGAACGGGATGCTTGAACCGGAATTGAAATCGCCGTACTGCACGATCTGGTCCTGAGGCCGAAGGTAGGGAAGGATGGCGTCGGCCAACGCGCGCGACGACATCCTGGGCTCGAACCTCTTGAAGGCCCAGTTGGCCGCGAAGAAGAACAGCGCCATGGCGAAAGCCAGAGTCAGGGTCGCGGCGGAATTCTGCCAGCGGCGGCGCAGCAACCATGCTCGTCCGAATCCGAAGATGAAAATCAGGATGGCAAAAACGGCTGGACCGCGCAGCGCCGCGAAGGTCTGAGGCGTCAGATCGAAAATGTGCGCCATGGAGAGCCGGTAAGTATCGAGATCGTGATACTGCAACAGGTGGGAGATGCCGCCCTTTGACGAAATATCGAGCGACGAGATGACTAGATAGCCCAGGCATACAGAGGCGACCAGGCCGATCACGGCGAGTGCGGCTTGCAGTCGCGAGAGCCAGCGGTCTTTCGCTTCTTCAGCGTCGCTTAGCCCGATTCCCAACAACACCGAAATCGCGGGCCAGGCGCCGAAACTGTAGTACTCCATACGCGACCCGCTGGTGAGGGAAAAGAAAAACAGAATTAATCCGGCCCAGATGAAGAGCAGCAGACGCGCCTGCTGGACTGGTTCCATCTTTGGTTCCCAGGTTTTTGGTCTGGGGAACTCGCGCAGAGCATAGGTGATGAAAAAGCTCCAGGGAAAGAACCAGACCAGGTGCAGGGCCCACCACAGCAGCAGAGGCACGGCTTCGTAATCCGGGGGATAGCGGGTGCCGAGGGCGCGCTTGAAGTGCTCATTGATGAAATAGGACCAGAGGAATCCGGGCGAGCGGCGTTCCGCGATCCAGTGCCAGGGCACGGCGATTATCAAGAAGATCAGCGTGCTGGAGAATATTCGCAGTTCACGCCAGCGTCCCCAGCTGCGGGTGAAGACGATGAAAAAAAAGACGACCCCGAGAGGGAAGAGCACGCCGATCAAACCCAGCGTGAGGGAGGACAGCGCCATCACGACTGACGCGCCCCAATAGGCGACGCGAGTATCCAGCGTGCCTTGCCATCCCCGCAGAAAAAGATAGAACAGCGCAGTCAGTTCAAGCGCGAAGATGGCTTCCGGAACCATGACGCGCGTGAACAGCCATGTGCCGACGCTGGTACACGTGATCAGTCCGGAGTAGAAGGCGGCAGTCTCTCCGAAAAAACGCCGGGCAAAAAAATAGACCATCAGGACAAGCGCGGCGACGGACAGTACCAGCGGCAGCCGGGTCTGGAAGGCGCCCTGCCCGAAAAGTTTGTAGCTGACGGCAACCATCCAGTAATGGAGCGGGGCTTTTTCGAGATAGCGAATGCCGTCCTGATACATTACGACCCAGTCGCCGCGTTGCAGCATCTCGCGGGAAACCAGCGCGTGCGAGGCGTCGGCGTCGTCGAGCAACGCCGGCTGAGCGGCGGTGGCGACGTAAATTCCGAGAGACAGCACGAGCAGGGAGAGGATGGAGAATCGGCGATTCATCTAATGTCGAAAGCTTTTTGCCTTTCTCTATGCCGGACGGGGGTCGTGGGTGGAGCGCTTACGACGAAGGGGTAATCATAGCATTTGGATGGGGATGGGATAGATCAAAACCCTTGCCCAAGCGGAGCTTTGCACGCGGCATCCTTTGACCTTTGACAACATAGCCGAGGTTTGCTCGGCCAGGACGGCGAGGGCGCCCGTCCCTACGTGGCCTGTAGTGGCCGGTTAGGCCAGCGTGGCGTGGACTTCGAGGTACTCGGCTTTGATGACTGTGTGATCGGCATCGCCCTGGTTGTTTTTGGTCCAGTGTTGAGTCAGGTCGGCGGCCAAAGCCTCCTGGCCGGCCGGATCGAGGCGCGCGAATGTGATTTGGGTGGGGCCGAAATATTTTCGGAAGAAGGCGACGGCTTCCGAGGGAGGGAAGGGATAGTCGAAGATCAAGTGCTGCTTCTTCAGATCGAGATGCGAGATTTTTCCTGCACCCTGATTGAGGCGTTCGGTGACAACCTTTTCGACTCCCCAGAGTACCGGCGGTTGCATGCCGGGTGGAGGTGGGGCGTGTTTTGCGGTGATCTGGAACATCTGTCCTACGAAACCTTCGGGAGTCCAGTTGCCCATGGCGATCAGGCCGCCGGGGCGGCAGACGCGCTTAAGTTCGGAGGCGACAACATCGGGGCGTGGGGCGAACATCGCGCCGAACATAGAGAGCACGACATCGAAACGGGCGGCTTCGTAGGGGATCTTTTCGGCGTCGCCTTCGACGAATTCAATTTTCAGATTCTCGTCCGCGGCGCGTTTGCGGGCCTGCTCGAGGAGATTGGGAGCGATGTCGAGTCCGATGACTTCGGCTCCGGCGCGGGCCGACGGAATGGATTGGTTTCCGGTGCCACAGGCTACGTCGAGGACTTTTGTTCCGGGCTTCAAGTTCAAGCGCTGGATGAAGCCTTCTCCCTCGCGGGCATTGAGTTTGGCGATTTGACCGAAGTCGCCGGCCATCCAGCTGGCGCGAAGGCGCTGTTTTAATTCTGCGAAGTTGTCGGGGACGGTGGCCATAGGAACTCCCTGTTAATCAAAGAAAAGTATACGCCGGTAGAAGCGAGCGCCCATATTGGCGTGGGCTGTGGTTCAGTTTTGTTTGGCGGGGGTTGCGCGGCGGACTTCGGAATTCAAATCAGCCACGGATTTTCGCGGATTTTCACGGATCAATATCTTTTTGTTCTTGTTGCTCAATCCGTGTGAATCCGTGGGATCCGTGACTGATTTTGCGAGAACGCTCGCGCCCCCACATTTCTTCACGGGCTTAGGGATTTACGATTTTGCTTTCTACGTGCGTGTGCTCGAAAGCTTTGTTTTCCAGCGAGATGGTCATGGTGCGATTGAATAGGAACAGGGCGCGAATGCGGAATTCGCTGCCCAGGCTGACAGGGAACCAGACGCCGTCGTCCTGGCGGCGGTAGTGGACGGCGAAGCCGATGCCGGGGAGGTCGGTCCCCAGGAAAGTTCGCACGCCGAAGGGCATGCGACGCGACAGTTTGGTGAAGACATAGATGGGCTGGAATTCCTGGGCGTCGATGTAGGCTTCGCCGGCCCAATCAACATCGTCGTCATCGATTGGAGTAAAGGTGATGTGGTACGACTCGCGGCTTTCGAATAGTTCATGTCCGAGGAGTCGGAACTTGTAGTTCTTTTGTTCGTCGCTGGTGAAGGGGAACAGATCTTTGGCGAGGCCGTCTTTGGATTTGTCGTTGGTGAGGTCCTCACGGAATTCGTGGATGAGGTCTCCGTCGGTGCTGTCGGGCTCGGGGACAGGTTCGCCGCTGAAGTCCTCGTACTTGCCTTTGTGCCAGTAGCGGCCGGTGAGTTGTTCGAGGGTTCGTTCGGTGTGGTCGGGCTTGGGGATGACGTGGTAGTCGGCAGTTTCCTCGCGCAGGACTTTGCCGCTGTTTTTTCTGGTAATGATCTTGATGTGTTGCCGGTAGATGTACTGGCTGCGCAGCTTTTCGCTGCTGTCCTGGTTGGTGGCTACGCGGGCCATGATTGTGTCGGCGGAGTCTTCGGCTAAAGCTGTTCGCGCGCAGAGAGCGGCCAGGAACAGGATTGAGATCAGGCGGAGCTTCGCCATTTGGCACCTGGGATTATTTACGCAGGTTTAGGGCTGGCGGTTCCGTTTAGTTTGGCGGGTGAGGGACCTCGGACTTCAAAATCAGCCACGGATCTTCACGGATTCACACGGATAAGGCATCAAAGAATAAAAGATCTTTGAGCCGTGAAAATCCGCGAGATCCGTGGCTGGTTGAAGTTCGGCTTAGCTTCCCAACTGGGCTTGCAGGACTTCGCCGGGAAGGCGAGCCATCCGTCCGCGGGCTGAGGCTTCGGCGGGATCGATGTGAACGCGGACACGCAACGGTTCTGACCCGATGTCCTCGACTTTCATTCTTTCCATGCGGATACCCAGCGCGCGTTCCAACTGGTAGAGCTCGGTGCGCTGTTCGTGCGCATAAAGCGTGGAAGCGAGGCCCCGTTCGCCGGCGCGTCCGGTGCGTCCGACGCGGTGGATGAAGTTTTCCGCGACCTCGGGGAGATCGTAGTTGATGACGTGGGCGATGTCCTGCACGTGGATGCCGCGCGAGGCCAGGTCGGTGGCTACCAGAATGCGGTAGCGTCCCTGCTGGAATCCGGTGAGGGCGGCGGTGCGCTGCGATTGCGAGCGGTCGCCGTGGATCATGGCGGCGGCGAAGCCTTCACGATTCAGGTTCTTGGCCAGGCGTTCGGTACCGCGCTTGGTTCGGGCGAAGACCAGGCAGCGTCCGGTTTCCTTGGAGAGCAGGCGGTGGAGTACATCCTGCTTGCGGTCGCTGGCGACTTCGAAAGCCTGCACGCGGACGTTCTCCGAGGGCTTCGAAGTGGAACCGAAGGCCAGACGAACCGGGTTCCGGGTGTAATCGCTGATCAGGTGAACCACCGACGCTTCCAGCGTGGCGGAAAAGCACATGGTCTGGCGATCGTTGGGCAGAACTTTGGCGATGCGGCGCAGGGCGGGTAAGAATCCCATGTCCAGCATGCGGTCGGCTTCGTCGAGGATCAGGACTTGCAAGGTCTGGAAGTTGATCAGGCGGCGATCGAGGAAGTCTTCGAGGCGTCCGGGAGTGGCGACGACGATACGCGCTCCGCGGCGTAATGCGTTCAATTGGCTGCCTTCGGCCAATCCGCCGACGACCAGGGCCGCGGGCGACAATTTGTTTCCACGCAGCGCGTTGTACTGATCCACTACCTGCATGGCCAGTTCGCGAGTCGGGACCAGGACGAGAGCGGCGATTCCAGATTTTCCGGAATCGGGCTTTGCCGGTTGCGAAAGCAGGCGCTCAATGACCGGGATCAGAAAGGCCAGCGTTTTGCCGGTTCCAGTCTGAGCGGTGGCGAGCACGTCTTTGCCGGCGAGGGCCTGCGGAATGGCTGCGGCCTGTACTGGAGTTGGGACGGAAAAGTTAAGGGACGACAATCTCTCCTGGGTATAAGGGGAGAGAGGTAATTCGGTGAAGCTTTGCATTATTGTTTTTTCTCTTTTTCTGTTGGCGGAAGCGATCGCGGCGCGCACACGAAGCTTCCGGGCGAGCAGCAACTAGCAATGCCAGTTTTTAACTAATTACGCCGAAGACGAACGGAGGAAAATTAGGCGGGAATTCAGGGTTCTAACCAGAGCAACCGCACCACAACCGTGGTATTAGACGCAACGTTAGTATAACACGTGAGGTGTGAGGTTCTTGAGATTTGGGGTGACTTTGGTGATGCGGGAAAAGTTATCCATTGTTTTCAACATAACTCTCGAATCGGGAGCCAAGTGCGAGCAGGCGTCAACCCGGTAGAAGCAGTAAAGGATCGGCATCTGATGGTTGTGAGTGTAATCGCCTGTTAACAACAATTGACATAGGCTGGTTCGGGTCATTTCCGTGATTCAAGGCATGCGGAGGGTCACAAAGGCGCTTTGCATGCCGCTACGCGGAGCGATTGTTGACTGCGAGTCGGGACGTTCCGCGGTAGGAATCGGCGACCACCCAGGCACCAGCAGCCAGCGCCGCGTTGAGGATGGCCTCACTCCACTGGAAGGAGTCTTTGGAGCCTGCCGCCACAATAGGGATCCACACCAAAAGCAGAAATAGTGAGATTTGCAAGGCTGAAAGCGCGGCGGGTAGCCATGCATGGAAGCCGATTAGCACCGCTACGCCTGCCGCAAGGAAGGTGCAGCCCGTGAAATACGCCCAGAAAAGGTGACCCGGCAACCAATTTGGGATGAGCGAGACAGTGTCTTTTAGGTCGATGAAATGGGCCGTGCCGAAGAATATCAACGAGAGGCCATAGAGTACGCGCGCGATGCGGAGGCCGTTGTTGCCGCTAATAAAGCTGAGGTGCATAAAGTCCCAGTCGGCGGCAAGCCAGACATAGCGGACCCAGGCGGCAGCCAACATGACCGCGAGGGGAAACACTGACCAGCAAGCTTCGAAAGCGGGCGCATGGAGGAAGTTTGGCAGCCGCAAGAACATCAACCAAAGCAAAAGCGTGGCGAGTAGCAAGCGTGCGGCGATGATCGCTACGCGTTGAACAAGGAGACAGATGCCACATGTGAGGGAGGTGAGGGCACCGAGGTAGAGGAGCAGTTCGCGTGCAGGGACGGTGGTAGGAACAGGATTCCACACTGGCGCGAAATCGGGCCGGAGCAGGCCGGCGATCCCGAGACCGATCATGGTGGCCGCGAAGGCCGCATGAACTATGCTTGCGATGCGCATCGGCGTGTGCTCCGAGGGCGGTTCAGTGTGGAACAGGATGTGGCTGATGTCAATGAGTGCTAACGCCTGGTTACGCCAGCCACACCGAAACAATCAACCAGACTTGTGCTGCGTTACTTTCCGTTCCAGCCCAAGAAAAGCTACAAATAGAAATAGTGACTCAAAAAATGCAAGTGGAACGACGTACAAGGTGCCCAGAATTAAACGCGGCAAAAGCTGGCCGAAGATCACCCCCATCGCAATTACGTGGAGAACTAAGCATGCGGCCCAGAATAACCATAATAACCATAATAACCATGAGTTCCGTTTCCGCCGACCCCATATTAAAACGCCGAAGAACGCAACAAACGTCCACATGATTGCCGCATGCCATTTGTGTTGGGCGCTGCCTTTATCGAGGACGATCGCAGCTATTAGTCCTAGCGCGATGCCGACCCAGCCAATGGCGTCATCGCTTAAGGAGGTTTTCTTGGAGGCCCTCTCCATCTCTTCTTACATCCTCGACCGGAATCGTAGTGCAGTTTTCACATTGAAACAATGGACTCTTCGTTAGTTAGCGAAAAATCGCAATATCACTCATGACTCCAGTGGGCGATTCTGACGACGAAGGTCATTTTGGCTTCGAAGCGCGGGCCAGTTCGCGCCAGGTGATCAGTTTAATTTTCTGTTGGGCCAGAATCTCCCTAAATTGGTTACTGGTAAAGAAATCGTAGTCGTGTTGTCTCCAGGCTGCACCCCATGTGGGACGCTCCCTGGTGGCTGCGCGAAGCTCGTCATCGTCATATCCGGGATGAATAACGAACTCGGTCACGCCGGGTGCGAGGTTTTTCAACGCAGCCACGTAAAACTCCGTCCATTTTTCGGGTGGAAGTCCCGCTTCAACCGTAACCGTATGGTCCAGCACGATGTCGTCTGGACCGAGGCTCGCCTGCAAATAAGGATGGTCTGCGAACCAATCCCGAGTGACGAAAATCGGCAACTTGTACTCGTGAGCCACTCGCAGCATAGCGTCGAACAGGTCCTTGCCGTTGAAGATCAGCCGGTACTGGTGTGAGTCGAGGTGCGTGGGACGAACTCCCATCGCAAGAGCGCGTTCTATCTGGGCGCGCAATTCCACCTCGACCTCTCTCGCAGCAATGTGTGGGTTCGCTTCCCAGTCGTGATGGAAGTATCCGTTTTGATCCAGCAGGCTCGAAACCTTATCGGATGGCGCGACCGGGCCCCAGCGATAATAGATTCGCTCGCTGGTCAAGGTGAGGTGCAGACCGAAGTCTGCGTCCGGGTGTGATTTGGCATAGTCGGCAATCTCGGGAAACCACGGGCAGGGGACCATCAGGCTGGCGGAATTGATGGTCCTGCCTTCCAGAGCTTTGATGGCAGCGGCATTCACCGAGTGGGTTTCGCCCAGATCGTCTGCGTGCACAACGATGAGCTTTGTGTCGGCAGGGTATCCCAGTCGTTCCACCA
>Ga0163162_10004441_pt1 | contig 13504 bp, 12 predicted proteins | sample S55metaG_FD_115310 | JGI IMG/M metagenome (GOLD analysis project Ga0163162, IMG submission 115310) | Switchgrass rhizosphere microbial communities from Kellogg Biological Station, Michigan, USA - S5-5 metaG | ecosystem: Host-associated > Plants > Roots > Rhizosphere > Soil | place: USA...
CCGCAGGGCGACGGCCTGACCACGAGCGTGATCGGGCTGACCCGTGATGGCAAGACGTTCTACATGGTCGACAGCCGCGATCGCGACACAGCGGCGCTGTTCGCCGTCGACTGGAGCAGCGGCAAGCGCACGCTGCTGCACCAGGATCCGCACGCGGACGTCGGCAACGTCTTCGTGGATCCGAAGACCGAGGTCGTGCGCGCCGTCGCGGTCGATTACCTGCGCAACGAATGGACCGTGCTCGATCCGGCGATCGGCAAGGATTTCGACTATCTCAAGACGCTCGGCGACGGCGAGGTCAACATCGTCAGCGCGAGTTTCGACGACAAGTTCTGGGTCGTCGTGCTGACGCGATCGGATGCCTCGCCGAAGTACTACCTCTACGACCGTGCCTCCGGCAAGGCCACGTTCTGGTTCGACGTGCGCCCGGCGCTGGCGCAGGAAAAGCTTTCGGTCATGCATCCGGTCCAGATCGCGGCGCGCGATGGCCTGAAGCTCGTCAGTTACTATTCCCTTCCGCTCGAAACCGATCCGGCCGGCAGCGGCAAGGCCGCGCACCCCGTGCCGATGGTGTTGTTCGTTCACGGCGGACCGTGGGGCCGCGATGACTACGGCTACAACGCCTACCACCAGTGGCTGGCGAACCGCGGCTACGCCGTGCTCAGTGTGAACTATCGCGCCTCGACCGGCTTCGGCAAGGCGTTCGTCAATGCCGGCGACCTGCAATGGGGCCGCAAGATGCACGATGACCTGCTCGACGCGGTCGACTGGGCGATCCAGCAGGGCATCACGACGAAGGACAAGGTTGCGATCATGGGCGGCAGCTACGGCGGCTACGCAACGCTCGCGGGCCTGACGATGACGCCGGACGAGTTCGCCTGCGGCGTCGACATCGTCGGCCCGTCCAATCTCGTCACTTTGTTAAATAGTATACCTCCGTACTGGGCCTCGTTCCGGGCGCAGCTGACCACACGCATGGGCGATCCGGCGACCGAGCAGGGCCGCACGATCCTGCACGAGCGCTCGCCGCTGACGTACGCCGACAAGATCGTCAAGCCGCTGCTGATCGGCCAGGGCCAGAACGATCCGCGCGTCAACGTCGCCGAGTCCGAGCAGATCGTCAAGGCGATGCAGGCCAAGAGCATCCCGGTGACCTACGTGCTGTTTCCGGATGAAGGCCATGGCTTCCGCCGGCCCGAGAACAACACGGCGTTCAACGCGGTGACCGAGGACTTCCTCGCTCACAAGTGCCTCGGCGGCCGCTTCGAGCCGATCGGGAACGATTTTGCCGGTTCAACGATCACAGTGCCGGTCGGCAGCGAACTGCTGCCGGGCCTGAAGGAAGCGCTCGCGGCCAGGAAGTAGCGCTTCGTGTATCGGTTGAATGGAGGCTTGCATGAGAATCCCCCGAGTCATCCGGGTGTTGGCGCTGACGATCGGCCTCTCGGCGTATGCACACGATGGCCGGGCGGCCCACATCTGCCCGGAGGGTGCGACTGACGGGCAGTCCCCGGCCCGCCAGCAAGCAGGGCGGCAATACTTTGAAACCGCGCAGGAAGCGCTGCGTGACAGCCCCGATCCGCGCGATCGGGCACTGGCTGCTTTTGCCGGCTCTTTCGCGCTCGACGACCGAGTGCGAGCCGAAGCACTGGCAAGATCGGCGGCCGATGCGGCAGCGGACGACATGCTGGTGCAATGGGTCGCGTTGCGTCGCTCGCAGGTCGCTTCAGGGAACTACGAACCGATGCTGAGTCGACTCGAGCAGCACGAGCCGGACAACGCGGCGGTATGGCTCGAAGTGCTGGTCCGCGCGGTCTATCTCGACGACCGCGCGACGGCCGACGACGCCTTGGCGCGAATGGCGCAGAGCTCACGTTTCGACGCCAAGCTCACGGAGCTGTCGAACGCCTGGTCGCAGGCGTTTGTGCGCTTCCCGGGAGATCCGCAGTCGCCCTTCGAAGCAGGAACGACCCAACTCGTAGACCGCGTGCGTCCCGTATTCGAGCCGCTCCTCGCGATGTGCCGGATTAATCCGGATACCGGCGCGAATCTCGATCACGCGTCGGCCTGCGCTTCGATCGGACGCCTGCTGGTTGCCGGTGGCAGCCCTGCGAGTACGAGCGAGGCGGGACATATCTTGCTTGGAGACAGTCCGCCCGCGCTGTGACTGCCAATGCCGCGCTGAGTCGACCGGTCGGTGGCAATTGCGTGAATTGCCGTTCGCGGCAGCGGACAAGTTATCTGCGCCAGCGCTTCCAGGGGCGCGTCAGGAACAAGTCGACGCGATCGAGCAGTTGGGCGGCCCATCTCGACTCCCCGGCGATCAGTGCGGCGCCAACGAATCCGACCAGCAGGCCGGGTCCCGGCAGCACCAGCATCACCAGACCGAGCGCGAGCATCAGCAGGCCGAGGCCGATCGTCAATAATGCGCGTATCAGGTGCGGCCGTTGTTGCAGCCGGTCGTAGTGTGCGCGAAAGCGCTCGCCGCGTGGTGTGGCCGTAAACTTTCGTAACCGCCGTTTCATCGCCGTGAACACTGCTGCAGAATCTCCCGTCTTCGTCGCCGCTACCTTCGGTGTAAGCTCCGAACCGTTCCGATTCAAGGGGAATTGCATGACTCGCGTCTGTCTCGCACTCGTGCTGGGTGCCGTTGCGTTCGCCGCAGGCGCCGGCGACCGTATTACCGGCAAGCCGTTCGCCACGCGTTCGGAAGTGCTCGCCACGCACGGGATGGTCGCGACATCGGTGCCGCTGGCCACGCAGATCGGCCTGGATGTGCTGAAGAAAGGCGGCAGCGCGGTTGATGCGGCGATCGCAGCCAACGCGGCGCTCGGGTTGATGGAGCCGGTATCGAACGGCGTCGGCGGCGACCTGTTCGCGATCGTCTGGGACGCGAAGGCGAAAAAACTGTACGGCTACAACGGCTCCGGCCGCTCGCCGAAATCGCTGTCGTTGCAATACTTCGCCGAACAGGGCATCAAGGAAATCCCGGCCCACGGTCCGCTGCCGGTCAACGTGCCGGGCGCGGTCGACGGCTGGTTCGCGCTGCACGGCCGCTTCGGCAAGCTGCCGATCAAAGATGACCTTGCCGGCGCGATCCGCTACGCGCGCGAGGGTTTCCCGGTCACCGAACTGATAGCGCGCTACTGGCAGCTTTCGGTGGCGGCCCTGAGCAAATTCCCCGGCTTCAAGGAACAGATGACGATCGAGGGACGCGCGCCGGGAAAAGGGGAAATCTGGAAAAATCCCAATCTGGCGAACACGCTGCAGGCGATCGCCGACGGCGGCCGCGATGCGTTCTACAAGGGAAAAATCGCGCATGTCGTCGGCGACTATTTCAAGGCCAACGGCGGATTCCTGTCGTACGAAGACATGGCCGCGCACAAGGGCGAGTGGGTCGAGCCAATTTCGACGAACTACCGCGGCGTGCAGGTGTGGGAGCTGCCGCCGAACGGCCAGGGACTCGCCGCGCTGGAAATCCTCAATACGCTCGAAGGCTACGACCTGAAGAAGTACGGCTTCGGCAGTCCCGAGCACATCCACCTATTCGTCGAGGCCAAGAAACTTGCCTGGGAGGATCGCGCCCACCTGTACGCCGATCCGGCATTCTTCGAGGCGCCGGTCGCAAAATTGCTGTCGAAGGAATATGCGGCGGAGCAGCGCAAGAAGATCTCGATGGATCGCGCGATGCGCAGCGTCGAGGCCGGCCACGCGGCGCTCGAGCACGGCGACACGATTTACCTGACGACCGCGGACCAGTGGGGCAACATGGTCTCGCTGATCCAGTCGAACTATCGCGGCATGGGTTCGGGCATGACGCCACCGGGCCTGGGTTTCGTCCTGCAGGATCGCGGCCAGTTGTTCGTGCTGACCGAAGGCCATCCGAATTCGTTTGCGCCGGGCAAGCGTCCGTTCCATACGATCATCCCGAGTTTCATCACGAAGGATGGCAAGCCATGGATCAGTTTCGGCGTCATGGGTGGCGGCATGCAGCCGCAGGGCCACGCGCAGATCGTCATGAACCTGATCGATTTCGGCATGGGCCTGCAGGAGGCCGGCGATGCGCCACGCATCCAGCACGAGGGCGACACCGAGCCCGAGGGCCAGGTCGTACCAATGAAGGACGGCGGCGAGGTCGAACTCGAAAGCGGCTTTTCCTACGAGACGATCCGTGCGCTGATGGAAAAAGGCCACCGCGTGGTCTTCGCCGACGGGCCCTACGGCGGCTATCAGGCAATCATGTGGGACGAGAAGAACGGCGTCTGGCACGGCGCCTCGGAAGGGCGCAAGGATGGCCAGGCCGCCGGCTATTAAGGCGCCGCTCACGCTGGGCCCGGTTACACTTCGACGTTTTCCCCGGAAGCATCGATCATGCTGCGCTCACTCGCCCTGATATTCGCCTTGTCGACGCCGCTGGCGCTGGCCGACACGCCGCCCCCGAGCGAGCCGGTGCTGACCGGCGCCGAGGCGCCGTTTCCGGGCACGCCGGCGCCGCCGCCGGCGGATGCGCCCGCGAACGAACCGGCCGCGCCCGCGTCCGAAGCGGACGTCCCGGCCGCGCCGGCCCCGCTCGCGCCGATCGTGCCGGCCGGTCCGTCTGCCGCCGACGAACAAAAGCAGTTCGATCAGTACCGCCACGACCTGATCAATCTGCTGGCGCTGCGCGCCGAGCCCGACCTGCTCGTCGCCGCCGCCGAACTGGCCTATCCGGACACGCAGGACAAGAAACGGCCGCCGGCCTTGAAGACGCCGGCACTGCTCAAGCGCGCGCAGAAATTCGGACCGGATAGCGCGCTCGTATGGTGGGTCTCGACCTTTCTCGAATGCCCGCCGAAGGCCGCGACCTGCACCCACGAGGCAGCGGCGAAATTGCAGGAAGTCGACGCCGACAACGTCGCCGCATGGCTGCCGGCGCTGCACGCGGAAAAAGATCCTGCGCGCGCGCGCGAGCTGATCGCGACGATGGCCCAGGCCCACCGTTTCGATGACTTCTGGAGTCCGAGCGTGCTGGCCGTGTACAACGCCTTGAAGATCCTGGCGGTGCCGGAAGACGTGCTCAGCCAGGGGCTCAACGTGACGGCGGCGCGCTTGAACTTTGCCACCAGCGTCGGCGGTGCATTCATGCCGAACTACCAGCGACTCGGTGAAATCTGCACGAAAGCCGATCCGCAGGACGCCGCCCTGATCGGTGATTGCTTGGCGATCGGGCATTTGCTCGAATCCGGCGGCACGTTCCGTTCGCAGGCGGCCGGCTTCGGTCTGGAGATCTCGCTGCTGCCAGCCGGGACTGCGCGCGACGTGGCGCGTGCGCGCCAGCGCGCGGCCGCCTGGCAGAAGGAACGCTTCCTCGAACTCAGCGCGCGCTTCCCGCGCGAGGAAGGACTTGCCCAGATCTACATGGACCTTCTGCAGCAAGAGCGCTACGAGCTGGCAACGGTCACGGCGTTCCTGCGCAACCAGCACGTGCCGACCGATCCGCCGCAGGGCTGGCAGCCGCAGGATCGCAGCCGTGAAGAGTTGCGCGCGCCGCACACGCCGGTACCTGGACAGTAACCGAAGCGCACATTTCCCGAGCTTTCGCGTTCTGCGCCGGCGATGTACGCTTGCAGCGCTCGTCCACGGGGAGGCTCAGGCTCATGCTGAAGGTTCTGGTGGCAAGTTCCAAAGGGGGATGTGGCAAGACGACGATCGCCACGAACCTGGCTGCGTACTACGCCCAGGACGGCAAGAACACCGTCCTCGTCGATACCGACCGCCAGGGGTCCAGCCAGCGCTGGTGCGAAAAGCGCGTCGGCTACGGCTCGCCCGTGCTGCCGATCTCCGGTACCCGCCACGGCTGGGCGGGGCGGATTCCTCCCGATACGCAGCGCATCATCGTCGATGCGCCAGCCGGCATCCGCGTCGGCGAACTGGCCGAGCTGATCGAGGACGTGCACGCGCTGGTGATTCCCGTGCTGCCTTCGCGCATCGACCTGGAAGCCAGCGAAGCGTTCCTGGCCGAAGTTGCCGAGTTGCCAAGGATCAAGCGTGGCAAGGTCGCGGTCGGACTCGTCGCCAACCGGCTCAAGCCCTGGACCACGGCTGCGCAGCAGGCCGTCGACGAGATCAAGCGCCTGCCGTTTCCACTGGTCGCGCAATTGCGCGACACCCAGGGCTACGTGCTCATGACCGGGTTGGGCAAGAGCATCTTCGACTATCACTCCGAAGTCATCCGTTCGCACCAGGAAGACTGGGAAAAGCTGATACGCTGGCTGAAGAAGGTCGGCTAGGCAGATCCGGGCGGCAATCGAGCAACGGCACGGCAAAAGCGAGGATTCATGAAACGCGAGATCATCCTGCTGCGCCATGCGCATGCCGAGAGTCAGAAGCCCGGGCAGCCGGATCTCGAGCGCCCGATCAGCGCGCGCGGCGTCGCCGAAGCCGAAGCGGCCGGGAAGTGGCTGCGCGAGAAGTCCGTGCTGCCCGCCCGAGTCCTGTGCTCGCCTGCGGTGCGCGCCACGCAGACACTGGAACGCGCACTCGGCACAGTTCCGGGAACCATCAGCGAGCCCAGGATCTACGAGGCCTCGGCCGGTGATTTGATCGCGCTGATCGACGATAACGCCGACACGCCGCGCCTGCTGCTGGTTGGCCACAATCCCGGCTTCGAGACGCTCGTTGCGCTGCTCGCGACCGGGCAGTCCGGCGACTTTCGCGGTGTTCCTCCGGCCGGGGTCGCATGGTTCGAGATCGACGGCGCCGTCGAACCGGGCGCCGGCCGCCTGGAAGCGTTCTGGTCGCCCTGATCCCCGATCCCTGATCTCAAGTCGGTTCGCGATGTTCCCGACCCTGCCGATCCTGCCGCGTGCCCGCGCCGCAGGCGGAACAGGGCCGTGCCGGCGCATTCCTGCCGCGTGGCTGGCATGCGCGCTGTCGATGCTGCTCGTGCCGGCGCTCCCGGGCTTCGGCGCGCCGGCTGACGTCGAAGCAAGGCCCGACGCCGGCGCAAGCAGCAAAGCCGACGCGCCCCTGACGCTCGATCCGCTGCGGTCGACCGCCGAGTTCGAGGTCAAGGTGCTGTGGCTGATCGGCGTGCACGGCCGCTTCGGCCGGATGCATGGCACGATCGCCGTCGACCGCGAACACGCCAGCGTCGTCGCCGATGCGCGCATCGATGTCGGCACGATCACGATGCGCAACCACAGTTACGAAGAGTGGGTGAAGTCCTCGGAGTTCTTCGATGCGGCGAAGTTTGCACAAATCCACTTCGTTTCCGAGGCATTTCCGCGGGACCGGCTGCGCAGCGGCGGCGAGATCGCCGGGACGCTGACCGTGCGCGGCGTCGACCGGCGCATCGTCCTGGACGTCGAGCCCAGCGGCTGTCCCGAGGCCGTCGCGCGCAGCTGCGCGGTGGAGGCCAGCGGCAGCATCCACCGCAGCGATTTCGGCATGCGCTCGCGGCGGGGCACGCTGTCGGACAAGGTCGAATTGCACTTTTCGATCTATCTGGCGCCGGAAGGCGGCAACGAGGCTGCGGCGCGGTGATTGGACCGTGGCAGTCTGCGGGCGTTGCCCGCCGGCACGTCGTGATGCTGGCCTGCGCGTTGTGCGGATTGCATGCCTGCGCCGTCGACCCTCTGCACGCGCGCCGCGCAGCCGCCACAGCAGCCGCGGCGCAGGACCGGGTGCTGACCTGCACCGGCGCCGATGCCTGCGCGGCCGACTCACCGTTCGGCGAACTGGCCGCACGCGCGCAGGAGCAATCCACACCCGCGGCGCCGGTGCATTATGTCAATCTGCTCGAGCAGGGCGCCGACGCGCTGGCGTTGCGCGTGCACCTGATCCGCAGCGCGCGGCGCAGCATCGAGATCCAGACATTCATCTTCGCCGAGGACGACGCCGGGTACCTGATCATCGACGAGCTGGTCAAGGCAGCGCGGCGCGGCGTCAGGGTACGCGTCATCGTCGACCAGCTGTTCTCGCTCGACGATCCGACGTTCTACGCGACCTTGGCGCGCGCGCACGCGAACTTCGAGCTGCGCGTCTACAACCCGACGTTCCACAAGGCAAGCACGCCGCCGCTCGAGTTCGCTGCCGGCGTGCTGTGCTGTTTCCTGCAGGTCAACCAGCGCATGCACAACAAGCTGCTGCTGGTCGACGATGCGGTCGGCGTCGCCGGCGGACGCAACTACCAGGACCGCTACTACGACTGGGACGACGAGTTCGACTACCGCGACCGCGACGTCCTCGTCGCCGGGCCGGCAGCGGCGCAGATGCGCGATTCGTTCGACGCGTTCTGGAATTATCGCGGCACGGTCGCGCTGAGCCGACTGCGCGATGTCGCGGCGGACATCCTCGCCGCCGGCATCACGGCGCCGCCATACGCCCTGCACGCCTACCGCCATGCCGAGCGCGTGGCGGCGGTCAGCAGGAAGGCCGATGATGCCGAATTCATCCGGACGCAATTCGTCGCGCGCGCTTTGCGTGTCGGCCACGTCGACTACTTCGCCGACGCGCCGGGCAAGCCGCAGGACGGCGACGGGCCGGCGGAAAACGAATTGGGCGAACGCATCATGGGCCTCGTCGCCGGCGCGCGTTCGCGCATCCTGCTGCAGACGCCGTACCTCGTGTTGAGCGGCACCGCGCGCGACGTGTTCGCCAAGCTGCGCAAGTCGCAACCGGGCGTGCGCGTCGTCGTGTCGACGAATTCGCTCGCCGCCACCGACGCGTTCTACGTCTATGCGCTGTCGTACAAGTACAAGAAGCGCTATCTCAAGCTCGGTTTCGAGATCCACGAATTCAAGCCGTTTCCGGCCGAGGCCGGCGATCTGGTCAACGACTACGCGAAGCTCGGCGCCGGCGACGCAACGGTCCATCCCGTCAAGGGCTACCAGAAATTCGGGCCCACGCCGCTGCGCCGGGCCGGAGTGCGAGTCGGACTGCATGCCAAGTCGATGGTCATCGACGATCACATCGTGATTATCGGGTCGCACAACTTCGATCCACGTTCGGATTTCTACAACACCGAATCCGGCTTCATCATCGACGATGCGCCGCTCGCGCACGCCGTCTCGGCTGCGATCCTGCGCGACGCGGCGGCCGGCAACGCCTGGGTCATCGCCCGGCAGCCGCGTGAACAGCCGTGGCGCGGCATCAACAACGCGATCGCCGATTTCTCGGCCGCGCTGCCGTTGTTCGACATCTGGCCGTTTCGTTATGCGACAAGCTATGAGCTCAATCCCGGTTGCCCGCCGAGCGCGCCCGGCGCGGACGATTTCTACGCCTGCCACACCGATGTCGGCGACTTTCCCGAGGTCGACCTGCCGATGAAGACCCTCTATACGCGTACGGTGACCGCGTTCGGCGCCGGGTTGATTTCGATTATGTGAGGGGCGAGGGACGAGGGGCGAGGGCTGAAAAGCCAATATGCGGCGATGCTTTTGGCCCTCGCAAACGCCCGTGCGGTGATTGCGCAAAGGCTTGCCCTAATCCCTCGCCCCTCGCCCCTCGTCTCTCGCCTATCGCCCTCACTCCTTGTCCCTCGCCCCTCGTCCCTCGCCCCTCGATCCAATTGACGCGCCCTCGCCGGCTGGCTACGCTTCCCTACTCCCTCGCACACGGACGCTCGGCCATGGCACTTCAGTTCACGATCGATATTTCCGATGCCGACATTCCGTTCTTCATGGATGCGGTCAAGCGTGCCGAACAGCGCGCGGTCGGCAAGAGCGCCGAAGAGGTCATCGAAGCGGCGGAAAAGACCTTCGTCACCGCGCAAGGCGAAACCATGCCGGAGTTCGTGCGCACGCGCGTGGCGGCGGTCGAGAACCTGATCGCGATGGCTCGCGACACCGCCTGGGCGCTGGCCGACGAAGACCGCAACCGCATCGTCGCGGCGCTGACCTACTTTGCCGATCCCGAGGACCTCATCCCGGACAACATTCCGGTGCTTGGCTTCCTCGACGATGCGATCATGATCGACGTCGTGCAGCAGGTGCTGGCGCCGGAAATCGAAGCGTATGCGGATTTCTGCAAGTTCCGCGAGCAGGAGACCCAATACGGCAGCGCCGATGCGGCGACCCTCGGGCGTCAGGACTGGCTCGACGGCCGCCGCGCCGAGCTGCAGCTGCGCATGCGCCAGCGCCGCAGTTCGTACGCGCCTAGCGCGAGCTGGCGACCGACCTTCCGCGTGTCCTGAGGTTTGCGCGCGGGCGTGTCCGAGCATTTCGACCAGGACATCCGCTACCACGCGGCGATCGCCCACGAGTATGACGCGGTAATCACGCAGCCGCGCGCGTTTCCGAACGATCTGTTGTTCGGCGCGCTCGATCCGCTGATCGTCGCCGGGGCGCGCATGCTCGATCTGGGCTGCGGCACCGGCCAGATGCTGCTGCGCTACGCGCGCCTGTTCGGCGCCGCGACCGGCGTCGACCACAGTCCGCAGATGCTGGCCGAAGCGCGCGCGAATCTGGATCGCCGCGGCTTGGCGCAGGTCGACCTGCGCCAGTCCGACCTCAACGAATTCCTCGCCGGCGACGAGCGCCTCTACGATCTGATCACGTGCGTCGGCTGCCTGCATCATTTTCCGCACGCCGATATCCCGGATGCATTGATCGCCTTGAGCCGCCGCCTCGCGCCGGCCGGTGCGTTCCTGTTCGCCGAGCCGATCGACGTGCCGATCGAGACGCTGCCGGCCGAAATCGCCAGCTGGAATTCGACGTCGGTGATGCGCGGGCGCGGCTACAGCTCGCCTGCTGAAGACCCCGATGAAGGTCCGTTGCCGCTCGCGCTGCTGCACCAGGCCCTGAACGCGGCGAATCTGCGCGTCGTCGCCGAAAGCCGCGGCTGGGAAATGTTTCCGCAGCAGCTGCCACCGAGCCTGGCCGATCGCATCGCGCTGTGGCAGATGCATCATCGCTACGGGGCGAACGGGAATATCTATTCCGCAGTTGCGGTGCGCACGGCCGATCTTTAGACAAGCCTCTCAAAGGTCGTCATTCCCGCGAAAGCGGGAATCCATCTTGATCTTGGCCGATCGATGCAAAAGCAAAATGGATTACTCGCCGCGTCCGCGGCTCGCCCCTCGGGACATTCGCTACGCGAATGTTCGCTCCGGCATCCTGCCTTCGCAGTCCCGCTTTCGCGGGAATGACGTCATTTTGGCAGTCTTTTGGAGTCGACGACAAAGTTTACGTAGAGCGCTTTGCCTCAAGGCCGCTCTAGAATCGCCGTCACGCCCATGCCGCCGGCCGTGCAGATCGAAATCAGGCCGCGCCCGGATCCCTTCTCTTCGAGCAGCTTTGCCAGCGACGCGACGATGCGCGTGCCGGTCGCGCCAAACGGGTGGCCGAGTGCGAGGCTCGAGCCGTTCACGTTGAGCTTCGCCGGATCGATGCTGCCGAGCGGCTTGTCCTTGCCAAGCCGGTTCTTGCAGTACTCGGCGCTCTCCCACGCGCGCAATGTGCACAGCACCTGCGCGGCAAATGCTTCGTGGATCTCGTAGAAGTCGAAGTCCTGCAAGGTCAACCCGGCCGCGTCGAGCATGCGCGACACGGCGATCGTCGGCGCCATCAGCAGGCCTTCACCATGGACGAAATCGACGGCCGCGACATTGGCCTGCGTGAGGTAGGCCTTCGGCTTCAGCCCGCGCGCCTGCGCCCACTCTTCGCTCGACAGCAGCACCGACGACGCGCCGTCGGACAACCCGGTCGAATTGCCCGCGGTCAGCGTGCCCTGGCCGGAGCTCTTGTCGAATGCCGGCTTCAGTGCCGCAAGTTTTTCCAGTGTCGTGTCGGCTCGAAGGAAGCCATCGCGCTCCAGTCCGCGGAACGGCACGACCAGGTCCTTGAAAAAGCCGCGCTCATACGCCGCGGCGGCTTTCTGGTGACTGGCCAGCGCGAGCTTGTCCTGATCTTCGCGTGAAATCTTCCATTCGCGCGCCATCAGTTCGCAATGATCGCCCATCGACATGCCGGTGCGCGGCTCGGCGACGCCGGGAAAGCTCGGCTTCAGCTCGCCGAACGAAAACCCGCGCACCGCTGCCTTGAGCTTGTCGAGCGGCGCCTTCTGCCGATTGACGTTGAGCAGCCGCTGCTGCAGCGCGCGACTGTAGACGATCGGCACGTCGCTGGTGGTGTCGGCGCCGCCGGCGATGCCGGCCTCGATCTGGCCGGTCGCAATCTTGTTGCCGATGATGATCGCGTTGTCGAGCGAGGTTCCGCAGGCGCGCGCCGTGGTGATGCCCGGGGTCGTCGGCGCCAGGCCCGAAGACAGCGTGGCTTCGCGCGCAAGATTCCAGTCCGACGCATGCTTGATCACGGCGCCGAGCGCGACTTCGCCGAGCTCGAGTCCGTGCAGGCCGTACTGCTCGACCAGCGCGCCGAGCGTCTTGACCATCATGCCGAAGTTGCCGACGTCGGCGTAGGCCGTGTTGTTGCGGCAGAACGGAATGCGCACTCCGCCGAGAATCGCCACGCGTTTGATCGATGTCACAAGGCACCCTTCGCAGAATCGGTATACGAGGCCATGCTGATATCATGCGCCGCCCCGGCTCGACCGTATTGTATGCCTTACGTTTTCGATCTTGATACCCTGGCGCAGCGCGCGCGCGATCTGGCGGCCGGTTTCGGCGCGGCCCAGCCGTACCCGCACGTCGTCATCGACGAGTTCCTGCGCGCCGATGCGGCGCGCGAACTGGCGCATGTGTTCCCCGGGCCGGACGATGCGGTCGCCTGGGATCACTACGCGGCGCCGGGGCTCGAGGTCAAGCTCGGCTGCGGCCGCGAAGAGCGCCTGCCGGCGCCGATACGCCAGGCGATCCACGAACTGAATAGCGGCCCGTTCATCCGTTTTCTCGAACAACTCACCGGGATCGAACACCTGTTGCCCGACCCGCATCTGTCCGGCGGCGGAATTCACTTGAGTCGGCAAGGCGGCCATCTCGGCGTCCACGCCGATTTCAACTGGCACGAGCAGCTGCAGGCGCACCGGCGCCTGAACCTGCTAATTTACCTGACGCCTGACTGGCGCGGCGAGTACGGCGGCGAGCTGGAGTTGTGGAGCTGCGACGGGACGCGGCGCGAGCGCATCGTAGAACCGGATTTCAATCGCGCCGTGCTGTTCACGACGCGCTCGGACACGTTCCACGGGCATCCGACACCGTGGGCGGCGCCGGAAGGCATCTATCGACAATCTATAGCTTTATACTATTACACAACGAACCGGCCCGATGACGAACTGCGACCGGCGCACAGCACGCTGTACAAGGGCTATAACGTCTAGTTTTAAAAAATCGACGTCATTCCCGCGAAAGCGGGACTGCGGAGGCAGGATGCCGGAGCGAACATTCGCGTAGCGAGTGGCCCCGAAGGCCGAGCCGCGGACGCGGCGAGTAATCCATTCTCTTTTTTTTGCCGAAACGACAGATCAAAATGGATTCCCGCTTTCGCGGGAATGACGCCAGGTTGTAGTGGTTCGCCGTTCAGATCGATGTGCGGTGGCCTCGGCGCGCCTACTTCACATCCGCCGG
>Ga0163162_10004442_pt1 | contig 13502 bp, 6 predicted proteins | sample S55metaG_FD_115310 | JGI IMG/M metagenome (GOLD analysis project Ga0163162, IMG submission 115310) | Switchgrass rhizosphere microbial communities from Kellogg Biological Station, Michigan, USA - S5-5 metaG | ecosystem: Host-associated > Plants > Roots > Rhizosphere > Soil | place: USA: Michigan...
CCAAAGTCAATTCATTCGATCTGCTCCTGTTCGGCGGTACTGGCGACCTCGCGATGCGAAAGCTGCTTCCTGCCCTTTACTTCCGTCACCGCGACGGCGACCTGCCGCCGCATGGCCGGATCCTGGGCCTGGCGCGCGAGACGCTGAGCCGGGCCGAATTCATCGAGAAGGTGAAGTCGAGCTTCGACAAGTTCGTCGCCGTCGCCGACATCGACAAGGCGACCTTCTCGACCTTCGCGGAGCGCCTGGACTACGCCAAGGTGGAGGCGAACACGCCGCAGGATTTCGGCGTGCTGGCCAAGTCGCTGAAGGACTCGCCGGCGGAGGTGCGCGTCTTCTTCCTGTCCACCGCGCCGGACTTCTTCGCGCCGATCTGCAAGAACCTCGCGGCGGCCGGGCTGGCCACCGCCAACTCGCGGGTCGTGCTCGAGAAGCCCCTCGGGCGCGACCTGGCCTCGGCGCAGAAGATCAACGAGGACGTCGGCCGCGTGTTCACCGAGCCGCAGATCTTTCGCATCGATCACTACCTGGGCAAGGAGCCGGTCCAGAACCTGCTCGCGCTGCGCTTCGCCAATGCCCTGCTGGAGCCGCTATGGAACCGGACCTGGGTGCGCAACGTGCAGATCACGATCGCCGAGCAGGTCGGGGTCGAGACCCGAGGCGAGTTCTACGACCGCACCGGCGCGCTGCGCGACATGGTGCAGAACCACCTGCTGCAGTTGCTGTGCATCGTGGCGATGGAGCCGCCGACCTCGATCCATCCGGATGCGGTGCGCGACGAGAAGCTCAAGGTGCTGCGGGCGCTGACGCCCTTCACGCAGGCCGACGTCGGCTCGCGCACCGTGCGCGGCCAGTACCGCGCGGGCACCGTCAACGGCCAGGCCGTGCCGGGCTACCTCGAGGAAGCCGGCATTCCGCCCGACACGGGCACCGAGACCTATGTGGCGATCCGCGCGGAGCTCGAGAGCTGGCGCTGGTCGGGCGTGCCTTTCTACCTTCGCACCGGCAAGCGCATGGCCGAGCGCTCGGCCGAGATCGTGGTGAACTTCCGTTCGGTGCCGCATTCGATCTTTCCGTCCAACGGCACTGAATCGGCGGGCAATCGCCTGGTCATCCAGCTGCAGCCGGAAGAGAGCCTCAAGCTGTTCATGATGGCCAAGGTGCCCGGCGACACCATGAACCTGCGGCCGGTGGGCCTGAACCTGGACTTCGCCGAGCAGTTCAAGCAGCGTCCGATGGAAGCCTACGAACGCCTGCTGCTGGACGCGATCCGGGGCAACCTGACGCTGTTCATGCGCCGCGACGAACTCGACGCCGCCTGGCGCTGGTGCGAGCCGATCCTGAACGGCTGGCGCGCCTCGGGCGAGGCGCCCCGGCCCTACAGCGCCGGATCGTGGGGACCTGCCGCTTCCAGCGCACTGGTCGGTCGCGACGGTGCCTCATGGCGGGAAGAGTCGTAGTGCGTTTGCGCGGGGTCGTCCGAGATCGAAGGGACCGCCGCCACGCACAAGAGCGTGCGGATCAGGCAACGGCCGATCGTCGCGGCCGTGCCGCCGCGCGCCTTGGCGGTGCGCCCTGCAAGGCGCGTGGCAGCACCGGGGCGCGGGTTGTTTTGAATGCACACGAAATCCCCCCATCCTGATACGTAAAGTTCAAAATGCGGCTTGGTGGCCGGTGTGCCGACGCTAGTGCTGGCGGGCCCGCGGCGCCCGAGGGGTGGCCGAATGAACGACGAACGATCGACGATCAATCACCGAATCGGCGACGGGCCCCCGATGGGGGCACCCGAGGCCGTCGGCGACGGCATCGCGGCCTTTGCCGGCTTCGAGTTCGATTCGCGGCGCGACGAACTGCGCAAGGATGGCGTCGCTGTCTCGATGCGACCCAAGCCGCGCGCCTTGCTGCGCCATCTGCTCGACCATCCGGGCCGGTTGCTCGGAAAGGACGAATTGATCCGGGCCCTGTGGGGGGCGGTGGTTGTCGGCGACGACTCGTTGGTTCAATGCGTGGGCGAGCTGCGTGCGGCGTTGGGAGATCGGGGCGTGTTGATCAAGACGCTGCCGCGCCGCGGCTACATGCTCGACACGACGGTCGAAAGGCTCGCCACCCGACCTCGGGAATTGCCGCAAGCCGAGCCGGCCACGGATGAGCCGAAACGCGCCCGTCGGATTCCGGACCGGCGCTGGTGGCTGGTGCCGTTCATGTGCGCACTGTTTCTGGGCGTCGCTGGTGCCGTCTGGAAGATCCGCCAGCCCGCGCCGTTCCGCATCGACGAGGAGCTGACTGCGCGTCATGCCGTCGCGGTGTTGCCGCTGGCCGATCCCGACGCGCCTGGCGGCACTTCCGTGCTCGGGAATGCCCTGGCTGACGATATCAGCGCGCAGATCTCGCTGCGACAGGGAATGCGTGTGATCGGCCCGGCGTCGACCGCGCGCTACAACGCGGCCGCGCCCGACATCGCGCACATCGGGCGCGAATTGGGGGTGCGCTACGTGATTGGCGGTCGCGTGACGCGCGACGGCGGCGCGACCGTCATCGATTCGACCTTGACTTCGGTCGAGACCGGCGAGGTGATCCGCTTGAACCGTTCGACCTTCCCGACGCCTGCCGATGCCCAGCATTCCAACCTGGACCAGCGCGTTGCCAGTGCCTTTCGCATGCAGTTTTTCGAAATCGACAAGGTGCGTGCCAGCCGGCCCGGTCACGTGGTCGATGCCGCCGATCTGACCAGTCTGGGCTGGCGCGACCTGAATCGCTTCGCGACGCGCGACGACGTGCTGCGGGCTCGCAGCCGTTTCGAGGCGGCACTGAAAGTCGATCCCGATTCGGTGCTCGCGCTGCAAGGAGTGGGTTCCAGCTACCAGATCGAGATCGTCAGCTACTTCAGCCGCGCCCCGCAGAGCCTGGTCGAACCAGGCAAGAAAGCGCTCAAGAGGGCGATGGAACTGCGTCCTGATGTGCCGGAAAACCTCCTGCCCTGGGGTAGCCTGCTCGGCCTGAGTGGACAGCCGGCCGAGGCGATGGCGATGTACAAGAAGGCATTGGAGATCAATCCGAACTACGCCTTCGCCCACCTCTTCGTTGCGCGCCAGCTGGTCTGGGAGGGCCGCTTTGCCGAAGCCCAGCAGGAAATCGACAAGGCCCGCGGGCTCAGTCCGGCGGACGCGCGCCTCCTGTATGCCGTCTATGCGCTGTCGGCGACCGCGAATTTCGTGCAAGGCAGGGACGACGAAGCCTACAGGTGGGCCATGAGGTGGGCGGCCGAGTATCCGAACAGCGGGCAACCCTATGCGATGCTCGCCGCCATCGAAGCGCTGCGCGGACATGACGCCGAGGCTGCCGCCCACATGGCCAGGCATCGCGAACTGCTGCCGAACGACTCGATTGCCTATGTCGTGTTCCTCAGTCCCTCGACCGACCCAGTCTTCCTCGCGCAGCGCGCGCGGCTGATCGAGGGCCTGCGCAAGGCGGGATTGCCTGATTGACGAGTCCGGACGCCAGGCGATCGGCCCCTTGTCTTCCCGTCACTCGCTGGCCTTGTTGTTGCGCATCGCAGTCTCGAACTTCTTGATGTCGGCGGGCGACAACTGCGGGCGGTCGACCTTGATCGTCAGCTTGTCGAGCCGGGCGGTCAGCTTGAATGGCGGCTTGTAGTCGGCGTCATTCACGCCGGTGAGCGTGTCGGAGCCGATGTCGAAGCTCTCCTCCCACTGCAGGATCATCGGCAGCGTGTGTTCCATTGCGATGGTCTGCACCTCCTGCCATCGACCTTCAGCGTCCCGGTGCCGGGCCGGCCTCAGCGTCGGCGAGATCGGGGCGGCGGTGGGGTACTGCGATCCCCCATCCTTCGTGCGCGCATTCAAGAGCCACATGGCCGGAATGACACCGGGCGGGTGGCGAGGCAGCGCACATTAGACCTGGCACTTGCCACCGGGAGTCTTCCGTTCGCGACCCCGCATCGGCCCCTACCTTGGGCTCTGATTTGGCGACGCCCCCGGCGCTTCTTCCGGCAGCCCCGCCATGCGCAGGCCTTCGGTCAGCAAGTCCAGATCGGCTGCACGCCGGTAGGCTGCGATGGCCCGCACCGATGCCATGGAGAATGCGGGACTGAGGCGCCAAACCTCCGCCAGCGCCTCTTGCGCAAGGGTTTGCTCCCCCAACTGGCCATGGCACGCGGCGAGAAAGAAATGCGAAGGCAGCGACTCGGGGTTGTGGGCGATGCTTCGCTTGATGAGCTGCACGGCATCCTTGAAACGACCCATCAGGAAGCAGGCGTGGCCGACGTAGAGGGTGTAGTAGAAGGGATGGAACGGGTTGAGGCGCTTGGCCTTGTCGATCAACTCGGCCACTCGCTCGGGCTGGCCGGCGAAATTCAGGACGCCGGCGAGGTTGCCGTAGGCCTCGGCGTTGCTCGGCTCGATCTCGGTCCACCGCCTGGCGGCGGCGACGGCTTCGTCGTGCTGCCTCTTGAAGAGAAGCACGCTGGACAGTGCCTCGTAGACCAGCGGAAGGCCTGGGTCGAGCCTCTTGGCCAGCTGCGCCAGCTCGAAGGCCCGCTCCAGCGCGCCCGATGAACCGGCGAACCAATCGTGCAGACAGGTCAGGGCGAGTCCCGCATGCGCTTGCGCATAGCCCGGATCGAGCTCGATCGCCTTGTCGTAGTGCAGCCGCGCTGCGGCGTTGCCCTCCTTCGTGAACAGGCGAAACTGCTCGCGCCCGCGCAAGACGCAATCGTAGGCTTGCGGGTTCTCGGTTTCCAGGCGCGAGGTCGCCGTGCCCGTGGTCTCCGTGAGCCTGATTTCGAGGGCATGGACGATCTGTTCGGTGATGTCGTCCTGCACCGCGAAAATGTCGGCAAGCTCCCGGTCGTAGCGTTCAGCCCAGAGATGGCCGCCCGTGTCGCCGTCGATCAGCTGCGCGGTCACCCGCATCCGCTGCCCCGACTTGCGCACGCTGCCTTCCAGCACATAGCGCACACCGAGGTCGCGGCAGATGTCCTGGATCTTGGCCGCCTTGCTCTTGTAGGTGAAAGTCGAATTGCGTGCAATGACGAACAGCGCGGGGATGCGGGAGATCTCGGTGATGATGTCCTCGCTGATGCCATCGGCGAAGTAGCCCTGTTCCAGGTCGCCACTCATGTTGGTGAAGGGCAGCACGGCAATCGACGGCTTGTCGGGCAGGGGCAAGGCGATCTCGCCAAGGCTCGGCGCGTCGCCCGGCGGGCGGGCCCGGTAGGCACGCACGGGGTCGGCGATGTTCTTGACCGTCTGCTCGCCCTGGTCCTCGAAGCTGGCCGCCACCTTGCCCTTGACCGCGTGACGGATCGAATCCGACAGCGTGATGCCGCCCGGTTCGGCCAGGCCCTGCAGCCGCGCCGCGATGTTCACGCCATCGCCGTACACCGTCCCGTCGGCCTTCTCGATCACGTCGCCCAGGTGCACGCCGATGCGAAAGTGCAGGCAACGGTCTTCGGGCAAGCCGGTGGCGAGCCCCGCCAGGTCGTGCTGCGCCGCGAGGGCCGCCGTGACGGCACCCGCGGCGCTGTCGAACACCGCCAGCACCGAATCGCCGGCGGTATCGATCACGCGGCCGCCATGCAGGGCGATGTGTTCGCGAAACACCGCGCGCGCGGCGTCGAGCGCCGCGACGGTGGCCCGCTCGTCGAGCGACATCAGGCGCGAATAGCCTGCAGCGTCCGCGGCCAGGATGGCCAGAAGGCGACTTCGCAACTCCGGGGTTTGCATGCGTGCATTGTCCCCGCAGCCCGCACGATCTGGCGTAGCCGCGCGCGAATTCCCTCGCCGAAATGCGATCCCTCACACCATAATCGGCGCCGTCCCCCATCCAACATCAACGATAACTGTCCTCCGGAGGAGCGACCATGGGTAGATTGGCACGACGGGCCGCCTGGTCGCTCGCGATCGCGACTGTGGCCGGCCTGGCCGGCTGTGGAGGCTCCTCCAACAACGCCGCGGCATTCGACAGCGCAGCGGCCGCCGCGGCCGCTGCCTGCCCCACGGCCTTCAACGACAGCCAGCCCGGCGTGCTGTCGAAGCTCGGCCTGGTCAGTGCGCCCGAGGTCGTCGCCCCGGTGCCGTTGTCGCAATGTTCGCTCGACGCGCAGCGCAACGTCGTCATCGGCGCCGGCGGCTGCGGCCCGAACGTGATCATCGACAGGTCGTTCACCGGCGCCGACGCGCTGGGCAAGATCACCATCACGGCGCAGGGCAAGCTCGCAGTGCCGGTCGTCTTCGATCAGCTGGAACTCGACACGACCGGCATCAGCGTGGCCGGCACGATGTCGATCGGCACCGCGCAGTGCCCGGTCGGGCGCAACAACCCGGCCAGCCATGTGACGGTCAAGTTCACCGGCACGCCGGTGGCGTCGAGCGGCGCGAAGGACATGGGCAGCGGCGCCGACAAGGGCATCGAGGTGCAGGCCGGCGGCTCGCTGAGGCTCCACGGCATCAAGGGCGTGGCACCGGGCGGGGGGAACTGGACCACCCTGAGCCAGCCGGCCGGCCCGGCGGCCTACCAGGACACCGGCAAGGGCATCGGCGCGCCCGTGGCGGCCGGGGGCGAGCGGCGCCTGCATCTGGCGGCCAACGTGGGCGCGGGTGTCGGCGCGTGGCAGGCCGGCGACTGGATCGTGGTCGCGACCACCAGCTTCAGCCCCTTCGAATCCGAGTTCGTGCAGATCGCCGAGATCGCCGCCGAAGGCAGCGGCAGCGTGCTGACCCTGAAGCAGCCGCTGCAGCACTACCACTTCGGCGGCGCCGACCCGGGGCCACCGTCGGACGCCAACTTCGGTGCCGGCGCCGGCACCAACTTCGGCGTCGACGAACGCGCCGAGGTGGGCCTGATCAGCCGCAACATCAGCTTCACGACCGACACGCCCTTCAGCGCCGGCGCCGACCCCGGCGACCAGACCCACCACTGGGGCGGCGAGATTCGCATCCTCCCCGGCTTCGCCCAGGCCAGCATCCAGGGCGTCGAGCTCGAGAAGTTCGGCAAGGCGCGGCTGGGCAGCTATCCGATCCACTTCCACATGGTCGGCGACGCCAGCAAGAGCCAGTACCTCGTCGACAGCAACAGCATCCACCACAGCTACAACAAGTGCGTCACCCTGCACATGAGCCAGAACGTGGCCGTGAGCAACAACGTCTGCGCGCGCGCGGTCGGCCAGCTGTTCTACGAGGAAGACGCCCAGGAGCAGGGCGCGAGCTTCACCGGCAACCTAGGCGTCGGCGCGATGAGCAATTCGTTCGGGCTCGATCCGCAGCCGCAGTCCGCGACCACGGTCACGGCGGGCTACTGGCAGGGCGACAACCTGGCCCCGGCCAACAACTACAACGGCCTGAACGTCCCCAACACGGGCAACCAGTCCGCCCCGACGCACGGCAGCTGCTACACATCCAACCCGCAGGGTGGGCTGGTCTTCGCGTCCGATGTGCCGTGCAAGGCCAAGACGGACGCCGGCGCGACGGTCTACTATGTCGAGCAGGCCAGCGGGTTCTGGATCGGCAATCCGAGCACCGCCCTGGTGGGCAACTCGATCGCCGGCTGCCAGGGGCAGGGCAAGGGCTACTGGTACGTCGCGCCGACCATCGGCGAGCAGAAATTCGAGGCCACCGGCAAGTTCGAGAACAACCGCGTGCACGGCTGCTTCGCCGGCCTGTTCGGCGAAACCGACGAGGGCGTGGTCACCGAGCAGATGTTTCCGCGTGTCGGCGGCAGCCCGGTCGGGCAGAGCGTCATCGCGCACTTCAAGGGATTGACGGCGACGCGCATCCGCAATCGCGGCGTGTGGATGCGGCCGGTGTGGAGCGTGATCGAGGCCGGCCGCTTCGCCACCAGCCGCGATGCCGTCTCGCTGGTGAGCTCGGGAGGGCTCGACGGCAACGCCCCCGGCGTCTGGGCGATGCTCAAGGAGTCGGTGCTGGTGGGCGTCAGCACCAACAACGTCGATCGCTGGGGACCCTGCCCGGCCAACGTGGCCGAAGGCGCGGGCTGCGTGGACCGCAACAAGAACGCCAACGACTTCCAGTTCAAGGGCTACCAGACGCCGTTCTGGAATTCGGCCGGCTACATGATCTACGACGGCCCGGTGCGGATCGTCCACGATCACTTCGTCAACTATCTGGACGACCCTTCGCCGCTGCTGACCCGGGACGACCAGGACTTCCTGAAGCGATTCACGCGGTATCCGGTCGGCGGTACGCAGCACTATGAAGGCGATGCGGCCCTGGGGTGGTTCCAGTCCAACCAGAGCGCCTATCCGACCGCGACGGTCAGCCGCGAGCTGAGCTTCGACAACGTCACCCTGCGCCACCAGATCTACACCGACAAAGGCAAGCTGGCCGACTTCCTGGACGGCGACAAGAACACGGCGATCCTCGATCTCGACGGCACGTTGTCGGGCTACCAGGTGGTCGACGCCAGCGGCGTGCCGGTGCCGGGCGAATACCCGATCTCGCTCAACAACCTGGAATTCAACCGCAGCGGCAACGCCGTCGACGAATGCCATGCCACCGGACCGCAGGACACGCAGTACGAGGGCCGGCCCACGTCACTCATGTCGCCCGCCAACATGGCGACGCTCGAATTCGAAGCCAGCTACCCGGCACCGGACAAGAACAACCTGCAGTGGCAGGACATGACCTTCACCAAGGACTCGGTCGATGCCGGCCAGCACCGGAGCATGACCTTGCGCAGCCGCAGCGGCCTGGGCATCTGGGAGCCGAAGGTGGCCAGCGGATCCGGCTACACGGTCACGGTGCAGAAGACCACGGCGCCGGCGGCCAATCCGGCCAAGGCGCCGGGCATGCCCGCGTTGGTCCACATCGGCTTCACGGATGCGGTGAAGTCGAACATGGACCAGAAGCCCTTCTACGTGCGCGTGGGCATCTGCTACTCGGACGCGCAAGGCAAGCCGCCGAACGGCGACTTCACGATCTTGACGGGCTACAAATCATGGGGCGGCAATGGCGTCAATGCCGCCGACCCGGCGCTCAGGCCCTTCTACACGCCGCTGGACACGCGCCAGACGCCGCAGAGCACGCGCACCTGCAACAACCGCGACCAGGCCAACCCGGCCAACCTGGATCCCGACAAAGGTTGTCCGGCCCAGGGCCTGATGGGCGTGCCGGCGAGCGGCAGCTGCCCGGCCGGCTCGACGGCTCAGGGCAGCTTCTGCATGTTCCCGACGGACAAGCTCAGCGCGGCGACCAGCCTGGCCCAGCTCAGCAACCCCGACGGCACGCCGGTGGACGCCAGCAAGTACTTCTTCGACAGCAGCACCGGCATGCTGTTCTTCTACGTCCGGCAAACGGCGAACAATGCGCACGGCGCGATGCCGATCGGCAGCTGCCACACGCCGGCCCAGCCCGGCGACGACCCGGCGTGCCCCGGCGCCAAGGACCTCGACACCTACTTCGGCTGCCCGGCCCAGGGCTGCAGCAACTACTCGGTGCGGCTCAACGACCCCAACTACCAGCCCGGCCCGTCGGCCTGCGCTGCACTGGCACCCGGAGGCGACCTCTATGCGCCGGCCACGGGCTATGCCTTGACCGACGCGCCACTGACCAACCACCTGGCCTACGCCGGGCAGAGCGGGGCGGCCGCCATCGTGCAACCGATCCAGCAGACGGGCATCTCGCCCTACCAGCACTGGGTGCCGTCGCAGCAGCCTTCGTGCGACACCACGACGCCCGTCACGCCCCCGGGGAAGACGGCCGCCGCGGCCGTCGAAGCGCCAAGGCGCACGGCCGTGGCCAGGCTTTTCGATCCGGCTCGCTGGCTGCGGCCCGAGTTCGCCAGCAAGATGAACGCGCTGGCGCGCGATCCGCTCGCGGGGCTGCATATCCGGCGGCCCCCGGGCATGGATCCGTTGATGCTGTCGCAGGTCTGCAGCGCGCGGGGCGGGTAGATCGGCTGCGCAGCTGCGTTCGCCATGACCCCTATCGGATCGTCCGATAGCGGTCGGTCAGGGCATGGCAGCCTGCTCGGCGGGCCGCATGTTCGTGTTCTGGCTCTTGGCCTCGCTGTTCCTAGAAGGGTGCGGCGGGTGCCCGAGCAGCATTCCGCTCGGATCCGGCCTCGACGCTTCTCTGGTTTTCATCGATGGTCGCGTCCTCGCCTCGCAACTTGGCCATGACTGCCTGGCGAACCAGGCCGATGTGCTCGCGCAGCGTGTAGGCCTCGCTCGCATAGCTCATCGGGGTGCGCACGCGTGCGGCAGCATGCTCGATCCGACCCAGGTCGCTGAGCCATTGCTCGACGGGCAAGGCGCCCGTGCGCGTGCTGACATCGCGTTCGAGCAGTGCCAGCTCGCCGTACCAGCGGTAGATGCGCGAACGATTGCGCCAGCGGAACAATCTAGGCAGAAAATTCAACAACGGGATGATCACGAACACAATGGGCAAAAGCAGCACGATCAGGCGTTCGACGTAGGCCGCGACGACGTAAGGCAGGTAACGGTGAAGCAGGCTGGGCCCGAATCGATGGTGGCGGCTGGCGTCGGCCGACACAGGCAAATCCACGGGTGCCGTGTTCGGAAACTCATCGTCCGCTTCGAAGAGTCCTTGCTGCCCATGGAGTTCTCGCCCGGCCTCCAGGAGCAGATTGACGATGGCGGGCGACAAGTCGTCGCGCGCGACCAGCATGGCCTTGGTGCCGATCAGGTCCACCTCGCGATCCGGAATGTGCAGCGCAAGATCGATCGTCCCCGGTGGCAGCTTCAGCTTGGTGATGTAGGGAAACAAGCGCGGATAGGCATCGGCCCGTGCCAGGCTCATCAACTTCAGTTCCGGATCGTGCAAGGCCTGCCAGATGGCCGGGAAATGCGCGGGACCGACCAGGAACGCTGCGTCGACCTGTCCCGCCTGCAGGGCACGCAGGGCTGCAAGATTGACCAGCGGCACCAGCTCGGTGTTGAGGGTGGTGATGTTGTTCGCCGCCAGAAGCGGTTCCATGAAGGCGCGCACTCCACTTTCCGGCGAGCCCACGGCGAGCCGCTTGTGGCGAAGTTCATCGAAGTGCGGATGGACGACGCTGTCGCGATAGAAGATCCAAAGTGGCTCGTAGTACAGGGTGGCCAGCATGATCAGGTTCGCGCGCTCGGTCGGGCGCACGACACCGCCATGCATGAAGGCCACATCGACGCCGGACTTCGGATCGCGCAGCAAGCGCGCGTTCTCTTCCGCACCACCGGTCATGCGTTCTTCGACAGTGATGCCCTCGCGCGCCAGGATCTCCTTGTAGCGCTGCGCGTACTGGTGATAGATACCGTCTGGCAGGCCGGATGCCAGGACGATGTGACGCGGCATCGTGCTTTGCAGCCACCAGGCAGCGAGCAATGCCACGGCGATGCACGCAGCCGGTATCAACGCCCAGCGCACCCGTTCGAATCGGGACGCCGCGGGAAATTCCAGCTGCTGCACAGGGCGTCGTGTCATTCCATGCTCCCATTCGTTTTCAAGCCGCTTCGTCTTTCCGTCAGGCTGTAGCCGAAATGGCGTTTGTGCCAACGCGAAAAGGCGCTGAGCTGCGAGAAGCCCAGCAAGTCCGCCACATCGGCGAGGCGACCCCTTCTCCCCTGGAGGTAGCCTTCGGCAAGCTCGGCACGCACTTCGTCCACGAGTGACGAGAACGTTTCTCCACTGCGCGCAAGATGCCGATGCACCGTCCGGCGATCGACGCCCAGGTGCTGCGCCACCTTGTCGACGCTGCAGCGGCCCAGCGGCAGCATGTCGCGCACCAGCCAGCGCACCTTGTCCGCGAGCGTCATGTCCGGCCGCGCCATCATCGCGTCCAGATATTGGCGCGCATAGCGCGCCATGACCGGGTCTGCGGACGGAAGCTGCCCGGCCAGGTCCTCCGCCGCGCAGGCGATGCCGTTGAACTCGGCCTCGAAATCGACGATGCGCCCGAACATGGCGACATGCCGGGTCAGGCTTGCAGGCGCGGGGTGCGTGAAGAGAACGCGCCGAGGCTGCCACGACGGACCCAGGAGTTCTTGCAGGATGCGAAACAGATAGCCCACGAAGAGTTCGATCGCCTGCCGCAGGGGCATCCGCGCCCCGCGAACGATGTCCACCCGAAGGATCACGAGCTTGTCCGCATCCTCGATGCGAATGGAGAGCAGCTCGCTGTGCAACTGCAAATAGCGGGCGAGCGTTTCAAGGGCACGCCGGGCCGTGGTTTCTTCTCGCACCACCAGGCTGAACGCGCCCAGGTTCGACAGGCGCCGGGCCGTTGAAAGCCGCAACCCGAAGTCTTCGACCCCGCTTTCCGCAGCCGAAGTCTCGAGCAGCTTCGCCACCGCTGCCGCGTCGATGTGCGTGTCCGGATCCGAAAGGCACGAAGGTTCCAGGCCGCACTTGCGCATCTGGCGGTTGGGATCGAGGCCGACCGAGCGCGCCAGTTCGAGGTAGCCGCTCAGGGTCGCGCTGCGAATGGTGGCGTGCATTTCTCCGGGCCCGCGAGGGGACTGTTTGGGATGTCCCGAATGGTCATCCAAATGTCCCTTCGGGTCAATCGTCTGGCCCCCGGAAAAAACATACTCAGTCCGTCACTCAACGAATCCATACGGAGACAACCATGCAATTCCTCGACGACTCACTCCTCCCCGAAAACCAGCAACCCCTCGTCATCCAGGTCGCGCCCTACGGTCCTGAATGGATCCCCGCCGACTCCAGCGACATCCCGGTGTCGATGGACGAGCAGGTTCAGAAGGCGGTCGACTGCTACAACGCCGGCGCCACGCTCCTGCACGTCCATGTCCGCGAGGCCGACGGCAAGGGCTCCAAGCGCCTTTCGATGTTCAACGAGCTGCTCGCCCGTCTGCGGGTCGCCGTTCCGGACATGATCCTGCAGGTTGGCGGCTCGATCTCGTTTGCGCCCGAGACCGACAGCGAAGCGGCCCAATGGCTGAGCGACGACACGCGCCACATGCTCGCGGAACTCACGCCCAAGCCCGACCAGGTGACGATCGCGATCAACACCAACCAGATGAACATCTGCGAGCTGTTGACCGCGGACGATGTCGCCAACACGTCGCTTGCGAACCCGGCCTATCAGCAGGCCTACCGCGAGATGACCATCCCCTCGGGACCCGGGTTCGTCGAGGAACACCTGCGCCGGCTGCAGGCCAACGGCATCCAGCCGCTGTTCATGCTCGGCGACGTGGGGCAGCTCGAGTCGGTCGAGCGCCTGATCCGGCGCGGCATCTACACCGGCCCCCTGACGATGAACTGGGCGGCGATCGGCGGCGGCATGGACGGTCCGAACCCCTACAACCTGATGGAGTTCATCCGCCGGGTTCCTGACGGCGCAGTCCTGACCATCGAAAGCATCATGCGCAGCGTCCTGCCCTTGAACGCGATGGCGATCGCCATGGGCCTGCACGTGCGCGTGGGCATCGAGGACAACCTCTGGGGCCGCAAGGGCGAGCGCATGACCTCGGTGCAGCAGGTCGAGCAGATGGTGCGGCTTGCGCGCGA
>Ga0163162_10004443_pt1 | contig 13502 bp, 9 predicted proteins | sample S55metaG_FD_115310 | JGI IMG/M metagenome (GOLD analysis project Ga0163162, IMG submission 115310) | Switchgrass rhizosphere microbial communities from Kellogg Biological Station, Michigan, USA - S5-5 metaG | ecosystem: Host-associated > Plants > Roots > Rhizosphere > Soil | place: USA: Michigan...
CCACCCGGCGCGGACAACTGACCTTGGTCAACCGGGCGGGAATCGAACAGATCGCCGGCAGCTTCTATGGCACGCCGGAAGCCGAGTTGAAGCGGCTTCTCGGCGACAAGTAGCCCCCTCCGGTCTTCGCATCACAAGCGATGCTACGACCACCTCCCCCTATGCAAGCGCGCTGACGCGCGCGCGGGGGAGGTGACCTATTCTATTGCCTCAGTGGGTTGGTACATGGTTTGTTCTCGCCATGCTACCCGCCGGATTTCAGAGTTGGTTCGCCGCCCGCGGCTGGCGTGCGCGTCCCCATCAGCTGGCGCTGTTGGACCATGCCCAGAAAGGCCAAAGCGTGCTGCTGGTGGCGCCGACAGGCGGCGGCAAGACCTTGGCCGGCTTTTTGCCCAGCTTGATCTCTCTATCCGAGACGCCAAAAAGGGCCCGCAAGCGGTGATTGCACACGCTCTATGTCTCGCCGCTGAAAGCGCTGGCGGTGGATGTGGCGCGCAATCTCAATCTGCCGATCGAAGAAATGCAGTTGCCGGTGACTGTGGAAACCCGCACCGGCGACACCTCCGCCGCTCGCCGCCAGCGCCAGCGTTACAGCCCGCCCGATATCCTGCTTACCACGCCGGAACAGCTTGGTCTTTTGCTGGCGCATTCGCGCGCCCCGCAAATGTTTGAAAGCCTGCGCACCGTGGTGCTGGACGAGTTGCATGCGCTATACAATTCCAAGCGCGGCGACCTGCTCGCGCTGGGTTTGGCGCGGCTTCAATCCCTTGCGCCGGAACACCGCCGCGTGGGGCTTTCGGCAACGGTCAAGGACCCCGCGCCGTTGCAGCGCTTCCTGGTGCCGCAACCCATGACGGGAGAGACTCTCTCGGAAATCGTGATCGCCCAGGGCGGCGCCAAGCCTGATATCGGGATCAGCGCCTCGGATTCCTATGTGCCATGGGCGGGACATCTGGCGCGCCATGCCATGATGGACGTGATGGCGGCCATTCAGGCCTCCAAGACCGCGCTGGTTTTCGTCAACACCAGAAGCCAGGCCGAGCGCACTTTCCAGGAATTGTGGGCGATAAACGACGCCAACCTGCCCATTGCCCTGCATCATGGTTCGCTGGCCTTGGAACAGCGGCGCAAGGTGGAAGCTGCCATGGCCAAGGGCAATTTGCGCGCCGTGGTTTGCACTTCCACTTTGGATCTGGGCATCGACTGGGGCGCGGTGGACAAGGTGATTTGCATCGGCGCGCCCAAGGGCGCGGCGCGGCTGGTGCAGCGCATCGGCCGCGCCAATCACCGGCTGGATGAGCCCAGCGCCGCGCTGCTGGTGCCGGCCAATCGTTTCGAAGTGCTGGAATGCAATGCCGCCCGCGATGCGGTGCTGGCGGGGGAATTGGACGGCGAACGCCTGAAGGTGGGCGCCCTGGATGTGTTGGCGCAACACGTTTTGGGCACCGCCTGCGCCGGCCCTTTTTCGCCCGCCGCCCTGTTTGCGGAAATCCGTGCCGCCTCGCCTTATGCCCAGCTCACCAAGGAAGATTTCGACGCGGTGGTGAATTTTGTCGCCACCGGCGGTTATGCCTTGCGCAGCTATGACCGCTATGCCCGGCTCAGGCCGACGGAAGACGGCCGCTATCGCCTGGCCCATCCCCGTTTGGCCCAGGAATACCGGCTGAATGCCGGGGTGATTGTGGAAGACCCGATGGTGGAGATAAGGCTGCAAAGCAAGGGCAAGCCGGCGGGCGCGGGCGGACGCAAGCTGGGCGAGCTGGAGGAATATTTCATCGAGCAGCTTTCGATGGGCGACACCTTTGTTTTTGCCGGCGATGTGTTGCGCTTTGAAGGGTTGCGGGAAACCGGCGCCTATGTGACGCGCACGCGCGACGCGCAAGCGCAAATCCCCAGTTACAATGGCGGCAAATTTCCGCTTTCCACCTTTCTCGCTCAACGTGTGCGCGAGATGGTCTCCACACCGGAAAGCTGGCATGGGCTCCCCGAACCGGTGCAGGAATGGCTGAAGATCCAGGAATGGCGCAGCATGATCCCTGCGCCCGGCCAGCTTCTGGTCGAAACCTTCCCGCGCGGCAATCGCGAGTATCTGGTCTGCTATCCCTTCGAAGGCCGGCTGGCGCACCAAACCTTGGGCATGCTGCTGACCCGGCGGCTGGAGCGCGCCCGTTTTCATCCCCTGGGCTTTGTCGCCAATGAATATGCGCTCGCCATTTGGGCCGCCAAGGATATGGGGATGGCCGATATGGACGCATTGTTCGACCAGGACATGCTGGGCGATGACCTGGATAGCTGGCTGGCGGAATCCAATCTTTACAAGCGCACCTTCCGCAATTGCGCCATCATCGCCGGACTGATCCAGCGCCGTTTCCCGGGCAAGGAAAAAAGCGGCCGGCAAGTGACATTTTCCTCCGACCTGATTTACGACGTGCTCAGGGAGCATGAGCCCGATCATGTGCTGCTGCGCGCCACCTATCAGGATGCGGGAACCGGGCTGCTGGACATCGCCCGGCTGGGCGACATGCTGGCGCGGGTGAAAAAGCGCATCGTCACCCGCCGGCTGGAACGGGTTTCGCCGCTGGCGGTGCCCGCCCTTTTGGAGATTTCCAAAGAGATGGTTGCGGGCGAGGTGGACGAAGCTATTCTGAAGGAAAGTGAAGACGCGCTGATACGGGATGCCATGCGTGTGGACTGATCTGGAAATTACCGTGAATGGCGAGACGCTGTTGCTGGATGCCTGCGGTGCGGCCTTTGCCAAGGCCTATTCCACCCTGATTTTCGCCGATCTGCATTTGGAGAAAGGCAGTTCATATGCCCGGGGCCGCCAGTTCCTGCCGCCTTATGACACCGCCGACACCTTGGCGCGAATGGCGCGGGCGATTGCCCGCCACAAGCCCGCGCGGGTGATCGCCCTGGGTGATTCGTTTCATGACGGCCAAGCGGGCGAGCGGGTGGGGCAACAGGATCGGCTGCTGCTCGAATCGCTGGGCGCCCGCACGCACTTCACCTGGATCACGGGCAATCACGATCCCCATCCGCCTAGCTGGCTGGCGGGGGAGGTGGTGGAAAGCCTGCGCCTGGGCGGGCTGTTGTTGCGGCACGAGCCTTTGGATGCGTTCGAACCCGGCGAAGTGGCGGGGCATCTGCATCCTTGCGCCCGGGTGGCGAAATGGGGCCGCAGCGTGCGCCGCCGCTGTTTTGTCTCAGATGGGTTGCGGCTGATCCTGCCATCCTTCGGCGCTTACACGGGCGGCCTGGATGTGGGCGAGGACGCCATTGCTTCGCTGTTCGGCGGCTCTTTCCACGCTTATATGCTTGGGTCAACCCGGGTGTACGCGATGGCGCGTGCCGCTATCTGATATGTCCGCTTTGCGCCAATAGCGGGCCTGCCGGCGCGGATTCGGAGCGCCTAGCGCCGCCCCCTGTATCTCAGCGCCTCACCCCCGGCTTTACAACAGTCCGGCCTCTGGTTGCCGATCACTTGAGATAGGAAAACCTTCAAGGACTCTGGCAATTCAGCATCAAGGATTTTTGTCGCAAACTGTCGCGAGCGAGGCCTTATACCCTAGGGGCCGCCGGAACGAGAAACCCGGCAGAGTCAGGAACTCGCCGCGCGGCCTTTCTATGATCTTAGCTAACTGACCAAGCGCGCACCTGCTTTCTACGCGCGACGCAACCTCGACAAAACAATGTTCCAGACGACTTTTTCTGGCGCATCGGGACGACCGCTCAAATTCCAAAGCAGAATGGAGGCGAGACAAAATATGAGGCCGCCAAACGCAGTATCGATAACAAGTCTGAGCATGCCGCCGGTTTCAACGTATTGATTAAGACCCCACACGGTTGCGGACATGGCGCCAGCGGCGACTAAAGGGCGCCAGATTGAAAGTAGAATCGTCTTAACAGGGATATCGATTGTTTTTGCAAGGACCATGAACAGGGCAGGAGCGAGTGCAACCGTCACCACAAATCTCGCCACAGCAACATAAGTGGTATTTCGTGTTGCAAAGCCGATAAAAAACACAGCGATTGAAAGCAATGCCAGTCTGGTCCATTGCAGTTGAGCCGAGAGCTTTGGACGTCCCGTAACCTCAAATGCCGAATAGACGCTGCTGCTCATTGCAAGTACTCCCGCGGAAAGCGCAAGCCACGGAATCAGAGGCTTAACATTTACCCACTTTGCCCCCAGCAATACCTCCACGATGTCATCACCGCATAGCACCACGCCCACACTTATCGAAATGCAGATAATCGCCGTCCACTGAAAAACCCCCAGATAAGCGTTCCGCATTTTCACGGGGTCCGATTGGACAGATGCCATGACAGGAAACAGTGCTGCTACTATGGGGCCAAGGATTTCGGCTGTGAACAGCGAGCTAATGTCGGATGCCACCCGGTAGCGCCCCATCGCAGAAGCACCCGAAATGCCGCCAACAGCGAGTTGGTCGACCTGTTCATTTAGATATATTCCGATCGACCTAATCGATGCCCAAGCCGAGAAATTCCACATTTCATGAAATTTTGCGAGCGAAAATCGAGGTCTATAAGAGGATAGGATAAAACTCATTCCCACCATGATGGCTTGTGCACTGACAATACCGATAACCAATGCCCAGTAGTCTCGATATACGAACGCTGCAACAATTGTTATGGGTATCGAGATTAACTTGGCGCTTACGAGATAAGTGAAATGACGATCGAAGCGCAGGTCACGGCGAAAGTCGAGAACGCCTATATTTTCAAAACCGCCAATAAAGGATCGAAGAGCCAGCCAATTCATGACGTCTAAAGTTCGGGGTTCGTGAAAATAGAATTCTGTCAATGGCGAGAGCAGCAGAATCACAACACTAACTGTCAAACCAAATAGTATGGACATCGTCCACGCTGTATCATAGTCGGCGCGCTGTGGGTTTGGGTGTTTGATTACGACAAGCTTCTGTCCAGATTCGGCGATCGTTTCAATCATCCCAACCACTATCATTGCCATTGCAACGACGCCGAAGTCGGACGGGTTCAGAAGGCGGACAAGAATAAATGTATTTACGAGGCCAACAAGCCGGACCGCCCATCTCAGGGCTATCAGCCATGCGGAGCCTTGGACCAATTTTGTGCCAATAGTCTCTTCTGGATCGGTGTTACTCATTCGGCAACTCTGAGTCTATTTTGAAAGGAGGGGCCGAATTTTCCAGCTCAAGGATTGAGCCACGCGATGAGCAGCGCTCAGCAAGTTGATCCGTCGAAGGCATCCCTTGAATAGCGGGTATTGTATTCCTGAGTATTTCTTTTTGTATGCAGACACCCCGCCACCAAAATCCACGATGCGCACGCCCCGATCAGCCGCTGACTCAATCAGTTTGAAAAACAGCACATGGCCCGGTCCAAAGCGGCGCAAATCCCGATTGAATACCGGAAACCATATGTGGAGCAGTTGCTCGGTGCGCAAAGCGAAGTTTGACGCGACCCATGTGTCTCCACAATACAAGGTGGATAAGATCGCTTCGCAGTTCTTATCCTGTGCGCCAAGCAACTCCAGTAAGAGTTGTCTCGCCCAAGGCAATTTTAGCGCGTCACGAGCGCCAGATTTTATGTACTGACTGCGCTTCCGGTCTATCAACCTTTCCAGTTCCACGCCCGGTCTAGCACTCTGCCATTGGAAGTTTACTTCACCGTATCGCTGAACGAGTTGATTTGTATGGCGCTCGACTTCCTTGACAAATTTCTTGTTGGTCTTTTGGAGGTCCGCGACATAGTGGTTGAAGTTTGGTACTTCCACGCGAATTCCATGGGAAACAGTTCCTTGCCATATCGGAAGCGTATTGTCCTGCAGGGGCAGGTGGTCGAACGAAAAGACCGATAGGCCGGCGCGCTTAAGTAATTCACGCTGGTCTAACGAATGACCCGCGCTGCCGATCATTCCAAAACAGTCAGAGAGGTGGCCGCCAGGTTTTTGCGCAACACCGGGAATTAGGCGGCATCGGCGTTCGAACGGAAAAATCGCCTGAATATCGTCTTTGTTCTCAAGGATTGAGACAAAAACGTTTCCTCGAACCTTTTCTACGGCATGACAAAATCTGTATGTCGTAAACGGACTTCTTAGCGCGGTTTCCTGGTCGTGAAGTTTATGCCACGCCTCAATTTGCCGAGGCGTCAAATCCCCTAGCTTGAGGGTGGACCAGGGCACTGGCTCAGCGTGCCAAGGCAGTCGACCCGGCGATGCGCGCTCCACAAAGACTCATTAGTGCTCCCCAGCGTTGTTCATTTTAGGCGCCCCTACCCGCGAACGGGCTGTGCGGAAACTGACAACCATTGGGATTTGTCAGCCCCCAATCACCCAACGGCGCGGGTAGTAAGCGCCGACAACATCATGCCATGGAATTTTGAATTAAGCTCGGCGTTTATAATTGAATTTTTGCCATGCTGCACTGCACTGCACCTCGATCCATCCGGTCCTCAATTGCCGGGAAATCGTGCTTGAGCCAGACACGGATCGCTCTGGTAACCAGGGTTCGATTTCGAACGGAATAATGCACCACCATAACGAATTGATCGGGGTGAGCATGATTGGCACGGTCAACCGCAATTTAAATAGGCCTCGGAAATTGCCGATTGATCGTCCGCTTTGGTTCAACGGATCACTGCAACACCGCGTTCGACCGTCGAAATGGTCCCCCGGACCATTTCGTTCGCGCAAAAGTGCGAACCGGATCTCACCCCTGACGGCGGAACAGCACGGACGACACCCAGCCCAGCAGCATCGCCATGAACACGCAGGCCAGGCCGTAAGACAAAGGCGAGTCATGCGCCATATTGAACAACCGCCGCTCCAAGCCGCTGGCATCCACGAACAAGGGCGTGGATTGGGCGCTCACCACTTCGCCGTCGCGGAACAGATAGACCTCGACATTATATTGGCCGCGGGTCACGCCGGCAGGCACCGGCACACGGGTGCGAAACAGGCTTTCGCTGAGAAAGTCGATGCTGCCGGGGCTTTCGGTATAAAGGCCGGCGCGTTGATGGTAGCGGATCGCGGCCTGGCGGAAAGGTTCGGGATCGTGATGGCTGCCGATGGCCGACGGCCTCAGCGACTGAAGACCGATGCCATAACGCGCCAAGGCGCTCGCCGGCGCGATTTTCGCGACCGGTTCGGTGGAGGCGAGATAATAATAAGCCGGCAGGCCTTCAAAGCGGACGGCATCGCTATTGACCCATACACCCGCGATGCGGTCGCGGCGGCGCACGGTCATGGGTTCGTCGGGACCGCGCACCACCACCACGATATTGCGGCCCTGCGGGTTCTGTGCCTGCTCGATGGCGCCGAACACCACAATATCGGTGCCGGTATAGTTGGAGGTAATCTGGATGGTGTCCTGGCTTAGCCCTGAGACCAAATCCTCGGCCCGCGCCGGGATGCTCAACAGCAACAAGACAGCCAGAACGCGGCGCCTCATGGCAGCCCCTCGGACAAGGAATAGATGTCGGCGGGGCGAGCGACCAATTGCCAGGCAAGTCCCGCGCCGACCGTCAACACCAAAATCGCCAACAGCAGGCGCAATTGCTCGCCGCGCAATTTGGCGCCCGCCCGCACCCCCAATTGCGCGCCCACCACGCCGCCCGACACCAACAGCAGCGCCAGCACAATGTCGACGGCATAGTTGTTGGTGGCCTGCAAGATGGTGGTGATGGAGGTGACCGCGATGATCTGCACCAGCGAAGTGCCCATCACCACTTTGGTGGGCATGCGCAACAAATAGATCATGGCGGGCACGATGATGAAGCCGCCGCCGATGCCCATGATGGCGCTGAGCGCGCCCACCGCGAAACCGATAGCGATGGGTGGAATGACGCTGATGTATAGCCGCGACTGGCGGAACCGCATCTTGAAGGGAAGGCCCTGGATCCAGCCGCGATGGATCAGCCGGTGGCTGACCGTGACGCCGCTGCGATAGGCCCGAAGCGCCCCGAGGCTCTCGCGCAGCATGATGGTGCCGATGGTGCCCAGCATGATCACATAGGTCAGGGCCACGATCAGGTCCATCTGACCTTGACGGCGCATCAGCGCGAACAGCCAGACGCCGAACAAGGTGCCGGCCACACCGCCTGTCAGCATCACCCCCGCCATGGCGAAGTCGATGGCGCGCTTCTTCCACTGCGCCAGAGCGCCCGAAATGGACGAGGCAGTGATATGGGATAGGGTGGTGGCGACCGCGACCGTCGACGGGATGCCGGTGAAGACCAATAAGGGCGTCATCAGAAAACCGCCGCCCACCCCGAACATGCCGGAAAGAAAGCCGACGCCGGTGCCCAGCAAAATGATGAACAGCCAGTTGACGGACATTTCGGCGACGGGAAGATAAATTTCCATCTAACGCTTGTCTTTTGGCCTCTGGCGTCGTCGCGCGTCGCTTATGGACGTTTTAGTCCACATCGCACCGCGCTCCTAGCCAGCGACCAAAATACTGCGCGTTGATTCGGTACTTATTTGCCCAGATCAGCAAGCTTGGCGACGCGATACTGCCCGCGACCATGCGCGCGCAAGCGCAGGCGGTCAACGCAAAAAGCCCGCGAATTTAGAGGTTATCCGTTATTCAGATCGGCCGCTTCCGGCGGGACATTGGCGGCGCGAGTTAGCGGTGTTGCATGGAAGCTTGTGGCCGACCGGTTGGCTTGGGCCTTGTCAGCCTCGCTCAACTGGGTCTGCAACACGGTCATGCGCGCTTTGGATTCCGCGTCACCGGTGGCGGCGGCGATGGAATACCATTTATACGCATCCACCAGGCTCTGCGGCACGCCATCGCCGCGTTCATAAAGAACGGCCAGGTTGAATTGGGAATCGGACAGGCCCAGGGCCGCCGCCTTGGCGAACCAACGCGCCGCTTCCGTCATGTTTCGTTTTCCCGGCGGGCCGCTGGCATAGGCCACGGCGAGATTGTGCATCGCCTTGCGGTTGCCCTGATTGGCGGACAGTTCGTACCAGTGCATCGCCTTGGCGGGATCGGCGGTGACGCCCTGGCCGCGCTCATAAAGCGTGCCCAAGCGATATTGCGCCACGGCCTGACCTTTTTCCGCCGCCTGGGTGAGGAATTTGATCGCCTCGGCGCCGCCGTTGCCGCTATCCAGCGCCTTAAGGCCCAAGATCGTGAGAGCGGTGGGATTGCCGGCATTGGCCAATTGCGTGATGCGGTCGGCAGAGACGGGCGCGCTGGCGGCGGTGACTTTGGTGGCGGTGGGTTTGGCGGCGGCTGGCGCGCCGGCTGTGGCCGTGGGCTTTGGCGTTGGTGCGGGCGACGCGCCGGGCGCAGGGCGCGCAACATCAGAAGCCGCCGGCTCGGAACGCTGAGACGTGAAATCCTTGGCGTTGCCGGGGAGCGCGGCCACGGATTGATTGTCAGTTTGATTATTGACCGATGCGCTCGCTTGGCTGTTCTGACCGCCTTCCAGAGTATTTGTTTGATCATTTGCCTGACTATTGGTCTGACCATTTGCCTGGCCATTTGTCTGGCCATTGGCCAAATCATTCGTCTGGTCCTCGGGCGCCATCTGGGTGTCGCTCGCTTTCGGCGGCTGCGGCACGGAGAAAGCCGGACCCGGCTGGACGGTATTAAGCGCCTCGGGCGGCGGCGCCTTGGCGCGTTGGCTCAAGATCAAGGCCGCCGCCGCCGCCAGCACCACCAGCAGCGCGACGATCAACGGGATCAAGAAACGCGGCCTGGCCTTCTCTTCGCTTTCAGCACTTTCCGGATTCCAGCGGAAGTTGGAGAGGCGCTCCCGGTTTTCGCCTTCGACCTGCTCGGAGGCGGCCTGGGCTGAACGGCGGGCCTGGGCGAGGAAATTATCCGGCTCCTGGTCCACGAAGACGTCGGACAGATCAGAGGCGAAATCAGCCTCGTTGGGCCCCGGTTCGTGATCAGGCTCGTGGCCGGGCTCATGATCGGCCTCGTGGGCAAAGCCATGGGTTGTTAAAGGCGCGAAGCCCGCTTGAGGTGCTTCGGAATGATCCGGCTGGTCGCCCCTGTGCGAAACCGGCGCCCAAAGCGCATCATTGGCCGCATCGTCACGCACATCCTGGTGAATCTCCGTCTCGCCTTCAAAAGCATGCGGGGTCTGGAAGGATGGCGCTTCTGGCGGCTTGGGAGCCGGCGGCGTGTGAAGCTCGTCGAGCTTGGCCTGCACCTCCGCCAGCAGCGCGGTGTGATCTTGCTCCAGCTTTTCCAGGCGGAAAGACAAAGCCTGCAGCGAGGCGTCGAGAACGCCGGCGCCGTCATGCTGTTCCAACTGACCGGCCAGGCCGTGAAGGGCGTGCTCGAAATCGTCCAGGCGCTGCTCCACGCCCGCATTGGGCAGCCGCGCCTCCAGGCCTTGAAAGGACTGTTCCAGCCGGCGGACGCTTTCCTGCTGTTGGGTGGCGCGCTCGTCTTGCTGGACGGCGCGGCGTCCTGCCTCCGCCAGATCCTGGGTTCGCTGGGCGGCGGCCTCTTCGATCTTTTCCAGCGCGTGGTCCAGCGCGTTGGTGTTGAACTGCGCGGTCTTTTCCGCCGAGGACAGGCGCGCCTCCCAGGCATGCTGGGTCTGGTCGATACGCTGGCCCAGCTCAAGCTCGGTAAGATCGATGCGGCGGTTGAGCAGTTGATTGGCGTTCTCGGCGTCTTCCCAGACCTGGTTGAGCTGGGTGGCAAGCTTTTCCAGATTGTTGGTGACCTGCGCCAATTGTCCGGCGGAGTTGTTGGCGGTGGCGCCGATCTGGTCGGCCAACCGTGACAGGCCCAGATGCAGCGCCTTGATCGCTTCGCGAATGTTTTCATTGGCGGTCGAATGTTCCAGCCGTTCCAGCCGCTGGTTCAACCCCGCAATATTCTGCCCCAGCTGGTCGAAAATCTGAGCCTGTTCCCGCGTGGCGATATTCATTTCCTGGGCGGTGCGCGACAGCGCGCGATTGTTTTCGCTGGCACCACGCTCACTGGAATCGATGCGGCGGCTCAAGCCTTTCAATTGGTCCTCAATCCGGCGCCAGGCCTCGGTTGATTCGGTTTCGCTGCGGCCCACGCGGGCCAGCATCTCCTCGCTGTCCTTGCGGCTGGCCGCGGACACCGGCAATCCCCAGCTGTCCAAGGGCGTTCCGGAAGCGGCGGCGGCATCCTCTTCCAGAGCGGAAAAACTGCGCAAAATCCGCCGGGTCAGCCACTCTCCTACCGACAGGCCTTCCCGCCGGGCAGCGGCCCGCGCGGCTTCCCGGGCCTCTGGCGGGATACCTGCGACATTCCAGGGTAATTCTGCCCGCATCTCGAATCACTGACACTGCACACCCGCTATAGAAGGTACCGGGGGCTAGATATAGTGTAAAGGAATGTTGACGGTGCGAGAGGCTGTTGACCATCCCTCCGCGCGATCATGCACAGATAGTTGGATAAGCCGCGCAACGGCTAGTGCAGGCCTTGGCCGCCCCGCAATTGTGGCGGACTGGAAGCCGGTTTCGGCGGGGATTCGAGCACACGGGCCGCAGCGGGATTTTCCAGGCTGGTGACGGTGGTTCCGTCTTTGGTTCCGGTTTTGGTACCCAGGCGCTTCAGTCCCAGATCGGTGGAAAAGAGCACCGCGACATACACCGTGTCACCATTGACCGCCGCGCCGACACCGGCATGGTCGTAATCGGCGAACACCATATTCTCTTTATGAGGCGGGCTCTTGAGCCACTCGTCCAGGAAACGCCGGGCGAAGTCTTCCACCGCCACGCCGCCTTGTTTGGTGTAGTGCTGGGCCGCCAAATTCTCTCCCAGCAGACCCTGCCATTGCGCATCTTGTTTCATCAACAGCGAGGCGGAGGTGTCGCCATTGGGCGCGGCATGCGCCAGATAATTCTGCGCCGCCATATCGCTGGCGCGCGCCCGCGCCACTTGAGAAAGTTCCGGATCGATCGCCAACGGGCGGGCCCTGGGATCCAGCTTTTGGCGCTGTTCCTCGACCAGTATGGCGATGCGGTTTTCCAAGGCGGCCATCTGTGTCTTGGGATCGGGCGGGAGCAGCGCTTGGGGTGCCGGCATCGCGCAACCGGCGAGTGTCAGAACGGCAAGGGCAAGACACGCAAGACGGGTCATGTCAGGCCGGCAAGATCTCAAACAGCCCGGCCGCGCCCATGCCGCCGCCGATGCACATGGTGACCACGCCGAGTTTGGCGCCGCGCCTGCGGCCTTCCAGCAAAATATGGCCGGTGAGCCGCGAGCCCGTCATGCCATAAGGATGGCCGATGGAAATGGAACCGCCATTCACATTGGTCTTGGCGGGATCCAGCCCAAGCTTGTCCATGCAATAGACGGTCTGGCTGGCAAAGGCTTCGTTCAATTCCCACAGATCGATGTCATCCACTTTGAGGCCGTGGCGCGCGAGCAGCCTGGGCACCGCCAGGACGGGACCTATACCCATTTCATCGGGCTCGACACCCGCCGCCGCGAAGCCGCGGAAAATGCCAAGCGGCTTGATATTCTTCTTGGCGGCGGCGTCTTCGCTCATCAACACACAAGCGCTGGCGCCATCGGCGAATTGCGAGGCGTTGCCGGCGGTGATGAATTTGCCTTGGGCGACTTGCTGGCCGCCGGCATGCACCGGCTTCAACGCCGCCAAGCCTTCGAGTGTGGTATCGGGACGGTTGCTTTCGTCGCGGTCAACTGTGACGTCCACCATGCTTTCGGCGCCGGTCGCCTTGTCGACTTTTTTCATTTTGGTGGAAAGCGCCACGATCTCGTCCCGGAATTTTCCGCTCCCCTGAGCGGCTGCGGTGCGCTGCTGGCTTTGCAAGGCGTATTGATCCTGGCGTTCGCGGCTGATGCCATAACGCTCCGCCACGATCTCGGCGGTCTCGATCATGGTCATCCACAAAGCCGGCTTGATCTTCAGCAGATGTTCTTCCGTGAAATGCGTGAGATTGATGCCGCCCATCTGGACCAGGGAAATCGACTCAACGCCGCCGCCCACGGCAATGTCGGTGCCGTCGGTCATGATCTGCTGCGCCGCCATGGCGATGGCGTTCAAGCCGCTGGAGCAATAGCGGTTGATGGTGACGCCGGCGGTGGTCACCGGGCAGCCCGCCCAGATGGCGCTTTCGCGCGCGATATTGTTGCCGGTGGCGCCTTCCGGAAAGCCGCAGCCCAGATAGACGTCCTCGATTTCGCCGGCTTCAAGATCCGCGCGGGATATGGCGTGTTTGATAACGTGGCCGGCCATCACCGCGCCATGAGTCTCATTGAAGCCGCCCCGGAGCGATTTCGCCAGACCGGTGCGGGCGGTCGAGACAATCAATGCTTGTTTCATACGATCTCCTTGAGAGACCCTAGCTTTTCAGTCGCTTGGCTGCCAAGGCCGGATAGCGCAAAGTAAAAGTGACGGCGCCGGCAAGCGCGACCAGGCTGATGGCAATGCTGCCGTAAAGCGGCAGGCCGGTATCGAACGCCACCGCGCCGTCGGCCACCATCATGGCGGCGAAAGCGCCTGTCCATACGCCGGACACCAGATAA
>Ga0163162_10004445_pt1 | contig 13500 bp, 10 predicted proteins | sample S55metaG_FD_115310 | JGI IMG/M metagenome (GOLD analysis project Ga0163162, IMG submission 115310) | Switchgrass rhizosphere microbial communities from Kellogg Biological Station, Michigan, USA - S5-5 metaG | ecosystem: Host-associated > Plants > Roots > Rhizosphere > Soil | place: USA...
GACTTCGCGACGAGCCCGCCCATGCCGAGGTCGTAAGGCGTCATCGAGCCGTCCGTATCCTGGCCGACGATGATGTAGCCCTTCTCGGCGCGCAGCACGTGCATCGTCTCGGTGCCGTAGGGCGTGATGTCGAACTCCGCGCCTGCCGCCATCAGCGCTTCCCACACGGCGCGCCCGACGTTCGCCGGCACGTTCACCTCGTATGCGAGCTCACCCGAGAAGCTGATGCGCATCACGCGCGACGCCGCGCCCGCCACCGTGCCTTCGCGATAGCTCATGAACGGGAACGCCGCATTCGCGAAGTCGATGTCGTGACATACCTTCTGCAACACCTTGCGGCTGTTCGGGCCCACCACCGCGAACGTCGCCCAGTGGTCCGTCACCGATGCAAGGCGCACGCGCATGTCGGGCCATTCCGTTTGCAGCCAGCGTTCGAGCCACGTCAGCACGCGCGCCGCGCCGCCGGTGGTGGTCGTCATCATGTAGTGCTGGTCGGCGAGGCGCACCGTCACGCCGTCGTCGAAGATCATGCCGTTTTCGTCGAGCATCAGGCCGTAGCGGCACTTGCCCACTTCGAGCTTGCTCCACGGATTCGTATAGACCCAGTTCAGGAGCTTCGCGGAATCGGGGCCCTGAATGTCGATCTTGCCGAGCGTCGATGCGTCGAGAATGCCGACGCTCCTGCGCACCGCGAGCGATTCGCGCGCCACCGCCGCGTGCATGTCCTCGCCCGCCTTCGGGTAGTACCACGGACGCTTCCAGTTGCCGACGTCCTCGAATGCTGCGCCGTTCTCGACGTGCCATTCGTGCACCGCCGTCTTGCGCACCGGGTCGAGGAACTCGCCGAGCTCGCGGCCCGCGAACGTGCCGAACGTGACGGGCGTGTAGTTCGGGCGGAACGTCGTCGTGCCGGTCTCGGGAATCGTCTTGCCGAGCGCCTGCGCGAGAATCGCCATGCCGTTGATGTTGCCGAGCTTGCCCTGGTCGGTGCCGAAGCCCATTGCCGTATAGCGCTTCACGTGCTCGACCGACTCGAATCCTTCGCGCGCGGCGAGGAAGATGTCCGCCGCCGACACGTCGTTCTGGAAGTCGATGAACTGCTTCGGCCCGCGCGTCGCGAGCTCGCGTCCGCCGACGAGCCACAGCGGCTGCAACGGCGCTTCGGTGAGCTCGGCCACCTGCACCGGGTTCGGACGCGCGACGATGTAGCCCGCCGCGCGCGCCGCCTCGACGCCCGCGTCCACCGCGAAGCGAATGCCGCGCGCCAGCGTGAACTCGCCCGCGCACGCGCCCACGCTCGCTTCCGCCTGCATCGCCTTGCCCGGCACGAAGCACGCTTTCTCGTCGTGCCAGTGCGCCTTGCCGCCCGACTGCGCGAACAGATGCAGCACCGGGCTCCAGCCACCGGACATCGCGAGCAGGTCGCAGTTCAGTTCGCCCTGCTTTGCGCCCACCTGGCCGTTCGAATACGCGGACACTTCAACCGATGCCACGCGCAGCTTGCCGCGCGCCGCCGTCACCACCGCGCCGCTCAACACCTTGACACCGTGGCGGCGCGCGAGCGCGGGCAGCGTGCCCTTCGATTCCGACACGCGCGGATCGACGACAGTCACCTGCGCACCCGATGCCTTCAGGTCGAGCGCGCATTGATAGCCGTCGTCGTTGTTCGTGAACACGACGGCATTGCGCCCCGGCAGCACCGCATAGCGATGCAGATAGGTCGACACGGCCGACGCCAGCATCACGCCCGGCAGGTCGTTGTTGCCGAACACGATGGGCCGTTCGTGCGCGCCTGTCGCGAGAATCACGCGCTTCGCGCGCACTTTCCACATCAGCTCGCGCGTGCCCTTGCGCATCGAAACCGGCAGATGATCGGTGAGCTTCTGCGTGACCGTCACGAGGTTGTGGTCCTGATAGCCGAACGCGTTGCTGCGGGTAAGGATCTTCACCTCGGGCATCTTGCGCAGCTCGGCTTCGATCTTCTGCACCCATTGCAGCGCAGGCTTGCCGTCGATTTCCGCGCGGCACGAAAGGAGCGACCCGCCCAGTTCCGGCTGATCGTCGACGAGGATCACGCGCGCACCCGAAAGGCCCGCCGCGTGCGCGGCCGCGAGACCCGAAGGCCCGCCGCCCACCACGAGCACGTCGCAATGCGCGAAGCACTTGTCGTAGCGATCGGCGTCGAGATGCTCGGGCGCCTTGCCGAGACCCGCCGCATCGCGGATCACCTCTTCGTACTTCGGCCAGAACTTGCGCGGCCACATGAACGTCTTGTAGTAGAAACCCGCCGGAATGAAGCGAGCGAACTTCTGGTTGATCGCCATGCGATCGTTCTCAATGTTCGGCTTCGCGTTCACGCTCGTCGCAACGAGCCCCTGATACAGCTCGACTTCCGTCGCGCGGGCATTGGGCACCGTATAGGCGCCGGTTTCCAGCTGCACGACGGCATTGGGCTCCTCGACGCCCGCCGTCACGATGCCGCGCGGCCGGTGATACTTCCAGCTGCGCGCGACGAAGTGCAGGCCGTTCGCGAGCAGCGCGGAGGCGAGCGTGTCGCCCTGATAGCCCTGATAGGTGCGCCCGTTGAACGTGAAGGTCAGGGCGATCGCGCGGTTGATGCGCCCGCCCGTGGCGAGTCGGTCTTTCTGGCTCATTTTGTCGTGCCCTCGTTGCTGTCCATGGTGGCGAGCGGTCGTTCGAACGTCTCGTAGCCCTGAAACGCGTAGCTCACCGTGTCGCGCTGCGCCATGAACCAGCGGCGGCAGCCCTGTGTGTGCATCCATTGCTCGCGATGCACGCCGCGCGGGTTCTTGCGCATGAAGAGGTAGTCACCCCATTCCTTGTCAGTGAGCTTTTCGGTGTCGAGCGGACGTGCGATGTCCGCTTCTCCACCGCATGAAAATTCGCTTTCGGCGCGTGGCCCGCACCAGGGGCATTCGATCAGCAGCATGTTCTCTCCAGAAGTGCGTGGGCTTTAGTGCGCGACGGCGGCGGCGCCGTGCTCGTCGATCAGGTGGCCGGTGTAGAAGCGGTCGAGCGAAAACGGCGCGTTGAGCGGATGCGGCTCGTCCTTCGCGATGGTGTGCGCAAAGGCCCAGCCCGAACCGGGCGTCGCCTTGAAGCCGCCCGTGCCCCAGCCGCAGTTGAAGTAGAGGCCCTTCACGTCGGTCTTGCTGATGATCGGGCACGCGTCCGGCGAGACATCGACGATGCCGCCCCACTGCCGGTTCATGCGCACGCGCGAGAACACCGGGAACATCTCGACGATCGCCTCCAGCGTGCCCTCGATGACCTGGAAGCTGCCGCGCTGACCGAAACCCGTGTACTGGTCGACGCCCGCGCCGATCACGAGATCGCCCTTGTCGGACTGGCTGATGTACGCGTGCACCGCGTTCGACATCACCACCGTGTTCACGACCGGCTTGATCGGCTCGGAGACGAGCGCCTGCAGCGGGTGGCTTTCGAGCGGCAGCCGGATGCCCGCCATGTCCGCGAGCGTGGACGTATTGCCCGCCGCGACGATCGCGACCTTCTTCGCCTTGATGAAGCCCTTCGTCGTCTCGACGCCGCTCACCTGGCTGCCGTCGCGGCGGATGCCCGTCACCTGGCAGTTCTGGATGATGTCCACGCCGGCCTGGTCGGCGCCGCGCGCGAAGCCCCATGCGACCGCGTCGTGACGCGCCACGCCGCCGCGCCGCTGAATCGATGCTCCGAGCACGGGATAGCGGCTGTTCAGGTTGATGGTCGGCTCGATTTCCTTGATCTGTTCCGGCGTGAGGAACTCGGCATCGACGCCGTTCAGGCGGTTCGCGTTCACGCGCCGCTCGGTGTCGCGCACGTCCTGCAGCGTGTGCGCGAGGTTCATCACGCCGCGCTGGCTGAACATCACGTTGTAGTTGAGGTCCTGCGAGAGCCCTTCCCACAGCTTCATCGCCTTCTCGTAGAGCGCGGCCGACTCGTCCCACAGATAGTTCGAGCGCACGATGGTCGTGTTGCGCGCCGTGTTGCCGCCGCCGATCCAGCCCTTCTCCAGCACCGCGACGTTGCGCACGCCAAGCTCCTTGGCTAGGTAGTACGCGGTGGCGAGTCCGTGCCCGCCGCCGCCGACGATCACGACGTCGTATTCGCGCTTGGGCTCAGGGCTCTTCCACTGGCGCTCCCAGTTCTCGTGATACGACATCCCGTTGCGCAACAGGCTGAATATCGAATAGCGGCTCATGATGTTTCCCTTTTCCTTCGTGACTTTCGTAGCAACGTTTTCAGCACTCGATGACGTTCACGGCAAGGCCGCCGCGCGACGTCTCCTTGTATTTCGTCTTCATGTCCGCGCCGGTTTCGCGCATCGTCTTGATCACGTTGTCGAGCGAGACGTAGTGCTGGCCGTCGCCCTTCATCGCCATGCGCGCCGCGTTCAGCGCCTTGATCGCGCCCATGGCGTTGCGCTCGATGCATGGAATCTGCACGAGCCCGCCCACCGGATCGCAGGTCATGCCGAGGTTGTGTTCCATGCCGATCTCCGCGGCGTTTTCCACCTGCGTCGGCGTGCCGCCCATCACGGCGGCCAGCGCGGCAGCCGCCATCGAACACGCGACGCCGACCTCGCCCTGGCACCCCACTTCGGCGCCCGAGATCGATGCCGTCTCCTTGTAGATGATGCCGATCGCGGCAGCCGTGAGCAGGAACGTGACGATGCCGTCGTCGTTCGCGTTGTGCATGAACTTCACGTAGTAGTGCAGCACCGCCGGGATCACGCCCGCCGCGCCGTTCGTGGGCGCCGTGACGACGCGCCCGCCCGCGGCGTTTTCCTCGTTGACGGCCATCGCGTAGAGATTGACCCAGTCGAGCATCGAGAGCGGATCGCGCAGCGATTCCTCCGAGCGCGACCGCAATTGCGACGAGAGGTCGGCAGCGCGGCGCTTCACGTGCATCGGGCCGGGCAATTCGCCGCGCACCTGGCAGCCGCGCTCGACGCACGCGGACATCGTGCGCCAGATCGCGAGCATGCCTTCGCGCACTTCCTGCTCCGTGCGCGACGCGCATTCGTTCTGCATCGTGATCTGCGCGATCGAGAGACCGGTTTCGCGGCACACGCGCATCAGGTCGTCGCCGGTGCGAAACGGATGCGGCACTTCGGCGCCGGCGCGCAGCCCGTTCACGCGATCGCCCTCGCGATTGACGACGAAACCGCCGCCGATCGAGTAATACTCCTTCTCGACGAGAAGCTGGCCGTTTTCATCGAAAGCCTGAAACCTCATGCCGTTCGGGTGCACGATGCTCGAACCCGGCGCGCCCGGCATCAGCTTGCGGAAAAAGCCGAGGTGCTCGCGTTCGTCGAATTTGACGACGTGCTTGCCGAGGAGCGCGAGTTCTTTCGTCTCACGAATGGCCTTGAGGCGCGGTTCGATCAGGTCCGGGTCGATGAGATCGGGCAGGTTGCCTTCGAGGCCGAGCAGCACGGCCTTGTCGGTGCCGTGGCCCTTGCCGGTGGCGCCGAGCGAGCCGAACAGCTCGGCCCTGATGCGGCGCACGAACGCGAGCAGATTCGCGTCCTCGATGTGCGAGGCGAAGCGGCACGCCGCGATCATCGGCCCGACGGTGTGGGAACTCGACGGACCGATGCCGATCTTGAACAGATCGAAGACGCTGACGTTCATGGCTTGCCCTTGGTCGTTTGCAATGGATGGGTACTGCTGTGACGCCATTGGACCAAAGGCCAATTTTCATCGATAGAACAAAAACGGCATGAGAGTGGGATGGCGGCGTCGCCGTGCGGTGCCAGTGCCGCACGGCGGCGCTTTTGCGAAGGTTTCTGACGGGTTTGCAAAAGGGGGCTGCCAGGAACCCCACCCGCCGCGCAGAATCACCCCTCACCCGTTGCCGGACCGCCTCGGCTCCGGCCCGAGCATGTAGCGCGAAAGCACGCCCCTTGCGGGCAGCGAGAGCACGTCCGGATGACTCGCGAAGATTCGCTCCAGACCGCTGACCACGTCACGCAGCCGATCACCGTCGTGGACCGGCGTAGCGTGCAGCACCATGGTTTCGGCTGCCGCAACGGGCCCGGTCGCGGCCAGCGCAAGCAGCAAGAAGCTGTATGGCGGCACGAAAAGCCCGCGCCCGAAGGTGCGCACGAACAATTCGACGATCTGCGCCGATGCGGGAACGAGCGCGGGCGAAGCGCACATCAGCGCGAATTGCGGCGTGACCGGTCCCGGGTCGTCATCGAATCGCTGGATGTGATCGATATCGCGCGACAAACGGCTGATCGGCGCCGCGTGCGCGAGGATAATCATCCGGACCCGCTCGCAAAGGGTCGGAATATCCCTTTCATGAAGCTCTGAATCGTCTCTCAAAACCGGCCTCTCAACGGTTGATGCCCTTTTTGCAGGGCGTTTTTTATAAAGCGCGGGGAATGATAAAGAAGATCGCCATTCGCGCCCGCATCAAACCAGAAACCGCTCCGGGTGCGGTGCTATGCTTGATGGATATTTCCTTGTCGCCCGCTCCGTGCATGCATCCCGCTGAACCGCTCCCTCCGCAGTCCATCGACGGCAAGTCGAAGCAGCGCATCCGCTTCGGCATCATCCTGCTGCCGAATTTCACGCTGACCGCGTTCTCGGGCTTCGTCGATCTGCTGCGCCTGTCCGCGGACGAAGGCGACTTCAGCAAGCCCGTGCGCTGCTCGTGGAGCGTGATCGGGGAAACCCTCGCCCCGGTGCGCGCGAGCTGCGGCATCCAGATCACGCCATGGGAGACCTTCGAGAAGGCCGAAGCATTCGACTACGTCGTCGTCGTCGGCGGGCTGCTGCACTCGGGCCCGGCCGCGAGCGACGCCACGCTGCAATTCATCCGCCGCGCCGCCACGACCAACGCGACGCTCGTCGGCATGTGCACGGGCGTGTTCTCGCTGATGCGCGCGGGCGTGCTCGACGGCCATCGCATCTGCGTGAGCTGGTTCCACTACTGGGATTTCGTCGAGCGCTTTCCGAACGTCAATGAAGAAGCGCTCGTCGCGGACCGGCTCTTCGTGATCGATCGCCGGCGCATCACCTGCTCGGGCGGGCGCGCTTCGATCGATGTCGCCGCCGCCATCCTGCTGCGCCACTTCGAAACGGCGACGGTGCAAAAGGCGCTGCGCATCCTGCTCGTCGACGACATGCAGAAGGGCAACGCGCCGCAGCCGCATCCGCCCGGTCTCGCGCCCGCCACGCATCCGAAGGTGAAGCGCGCGATCCTGCTGATGGAGCAGCACGTGGGGCGCTCGCTGTCGCTCGACGAACTCGCGCACAAGCTCGATCTTTCGACGCGGCAACTCGAACGCCTCTTCAAGGCGGAAACCGGCAAGGCGCCGCAGGCGTACGCGAAGCAGGTGCGCCTGCGCACCGCCGCGTGGCTGCTCACGAGTTCAGACAAGACGGTTGCGGACATCGCATCGAGTTGCGGCTTCTCCGATGCGTCGCATCTCGGCCGCGAATTCCGCAAGCAGTTCGGCTTGCCGCCGATGATGTACCGCGAGCAGCGCGGCACGGCCGAAACCGACAACGCGGCCGGCTACGACGAAACCTTCCCGGGCCGGGCGCAGGCGCTCTGATTCATCCTTGTATAAACGCCAATAATAGTGAAGATGAAAATACGCGATTTTGCACGCGAATATTGATGCCGGATAAAGAGGGGTGTCTCCACATGAACCCCTGCCCGCGCGCACAGCAGCGCGAGCCCGTCCCAAAGGCGCGACATGCTCAACCCGGACCAAACCCGTCAGCCCGTGCGCGCGGCGCTTGCCGCCTTCATCGGCACGACCGTCGAGTTCTACGACTTCTACACCTACGCCACCGCGGCGGCGCTCGTGCTCGGCGACATCTTCTTTCCCAGCAGCAATCACTTCCTCAGCACGCTCGCGTCGTTTGCCACGTTCGCGGTCGGGTTCATCGCGCGGCCGCTTTCCGGCGCCGTGTTCGGCCAATGGGGCGACAAACTCGGCCGCAAGAAAATGCTGCTCCTCACGATGTTCCTCATGGGCGTCGCGACCACGGGCATCGGGCTCCTGCCGTCGTATGCGTCGATCGGCGTCTGGGCGCCCGTCATGCTGATCGTGCTGCGCATCGTGCAGGGCATCGCGGTCGGCGGCGAATGGGGCGGCGCCGTGCTGATGTCGAGCGAGCACGCGCCCAAGGGCCGCAAGACCTTCTTCGCGTCGTTCCCGCAGATGGGCAGCCCCGCCGGTCTGCTGCTCTCGCTGATTTCGTTTCGCCTCGTCACGTCGCTCGATCACGCGGATTTCGTCGCGTGGGGCTGGCGTCTGCCGTTTCTCGCGAGCTTCGTGCTGTTGATCGTCGGGCTCGTGATCCGCGTCGGCGTAAACGAGTCGCCGGAGTTCGAGCAGATGAAGGAAGCGCGGCAGATGGCGAAGGCGCCGGTACGGGAGGTCCTCACGTCGCACTGGTATCCGATCCTGCTCGCGGCCGCCGCGACGACCATCGGCTCGGCGGGCTTCTTCTTCACGAACACGTTCATGATCTCCTACGTGACGACGTATCTGTCGATGCCGAAATCGCTGATCCTCGACTGCCTGTTCCTCGTCACGATCATCCAGTTGCTTTCCCAGCCCGTCTCCGCGATGCTGTCCGAACGCTTCGGCGAAGCGCGTTTCCTCACGGGAGCCGCCATCGTGTCGATACTCACGCCCTATCCGATGTTCATGCTCGTCAACACGCAAAGCCCGCTGGCGATCGTCGTGGGCATCTCGTTCGCGGTAGTCGTGCTCTCGGCGATCTATGCGGTGATCGCGGGCTTCATGACCTACGCGTTCCCGACGCATTTGCGCTACTCGGGCATCTCGATTGCGTATCAGCTTTGCTGCACGATCGCGGGTGGCACGACGCCGCTCATCGGCACCATGCTCGCGCAGCGCTATCAGGGCGAATGGCTGCCGCTCGCGATCTTCTTTTCGCTGCTCGCCGCGGTCTCGCTCGCGGGCATTGCGGGGCTCGCGCGCTATCAGGGCAAGCACGGACTGCGCGACGAAACGCGCGATACGGTCGCGCGTGCGACCTGACATCGATCCTCACTCATCGCACTCGAAGGAATACGCAACATGCCACACGACACTCATGGTTATTCGGCGCAAGAATGGGCGGTGCGCTGCGAGCTTGCCGCGCTGTACCGGCTAGTCGCGCATTTCCGCATGACCGACATGATCGACACGCACATCACGGTGCGCGTGCCGGGCCCCGAGCATCACTTTCTGATCAACCGCTACGGCGTGCTGTTTCATGAGATGTGCGCATCGGACCTCGTGAAGATCGACAGCGCGGGGCGCGTGGTCGAAGCGGACGCAGACGCGCATCCCGAACGCTACCGCGTGAACGCGGCCGGTTTCACGATCCACTCGGCGGTGCACATGGCGCGGCCCGATCTCGCCTGCGTGATCCATACGCACACGTCGGCGGGATCGGCGGTATCGGCGCAGCGGCAAGGGCTCTTGCCCATCAGCCAGCACGCGTTGAAGTTCTACGGGCATCTCGCGTACCACGACTACGAAGGCATCGCGCTCGACCTCGGCGAACGCGAGCGGCTGATCGCCGATCTCGGCTCGCACAACGCGATGATCCTGCGCAATCACGGGCTGCTGGTCGGCGGCTCGTCGATTCCGGCGGCGTTCCAGGACATCTATTTTCTCGAGCGTGCATGCGAGATACAGGTGCGCGCGCTTGCGGGCAACGCGGATCTGTCGTTCCCGCCGGAAGCGGTGCGCCGCCTGACCGCGCAGCAGTTCCAGCGCGACGAGTCGGACAACATCGTCAGCCTGCAATGGCAGGCGGCCCTACGCCTGATCGAAGGCAACGGATCGGATTACCGCACCTGACGTCGCCGACATGACCAGAATCGTATTGCTGAGTGTCGGCTACGACATGACGCCGATCGTGCGGCCGCTCCTGAAGGCGGCGCCGGAGCTCGTCATCGTGCCCGAGCAGGAAGGCAGCGCCGACGTCGCCGTCTGCTGGAATCCGCGCCCCGGCTCGCTCGCGAGGCTGCGTGGCCTGAAACTCGTGCACAGCATCGCGGCAGGCGTCGACAACATCCTCGCCGATCCGGCCCTGCCCGCCGTGCCGCTCTGCCGCGTCGTCGATCCCGGCCATGCGCAGGGCATGACCGAGTTCGTCACGTGGGGCGTATTGCATTTTCACCGGCAGATGGATCGCGTGTTGCGGAACCACGCGCGTCGCGTCTGGGAGCGTCCGTTGCAGGTCGCGGCCGCGCAGCGCACGATCGGCGTGATGGGGCTCGGGACGCTCGGCGCGCGGGTCGCGGGCGAGTTGCGGCGCTTCGGCTTCAGCGTGCGTGGCTATTCGCGCACGCGAAAGGCGCTGCCCGGCGTCGAGACGTTCGGTGAAGACGAACTGAAGCACTTCCTTTCGCCGCTCGACATTCTCGTGTGCCTGCTGCCGCTCACCGAGGCCACTCGCGGCATTCTCAACCGAGAGCATCTCGCGGCCATGCCTCGCGGCGCCCGGCTGATTCACGCCGGACGCGGCGAGCATCTCGTGCGCGACGACGTGCTCGGCGCGCTGAACGAAGGCCAACTCGGCGGCGCCATCATCGACGTATTCGACAAGGAGCCGCTCTCGCCCGGCGACGCCTTCTGGCAGGCTCCCAATCTGATCGTGACGCCGCACATGGCGTCGATGGCGAGCTTCGAGTGCATCGGCGAGCAGGTTGCGTCGAACGTGCGCAGGCTCGTGCGCGGCGAGCCGCTCGCGAACCAGGTGGACGCAGCGCGAGGCTACTGACCGCGCTCGCGAAGCGCCTCTTCGGCGAACGCCTTCATGCGCTGCAGGAAGACCGCTTCGGCCGCGCGCGGCTTGTGATGTGCGGGCCAGAGGAGCATGACGTCGAGGTCCGCCACGCCCTCGGCGGGCGGCAGGCGCATCATGCGCCCGAGCGCGACCTCGGCCTGCCCGACATGCTCCGGCAGGCAGCCGATGCCGAACCCCGCATACATGAGCCGCCGCACTTCGGCGACGCTCGCGGATGATGCGACGACGCGTCCCGTGAAGCCGTGCTGATCACGAAAGTACGTCAGCGGTGACAGCGACGCGCCGATCTGGTCGCCCGTGAACGAAACGAAGTTTTCGTCGAGGAGATCGGCGGTCGTGAGCCCTTCGCGTCCGAAGAGCGGATGATGCCGTCCGCAAAAAAGCGCATAGCGCTGCGGCATGAAGAGCCGGTACTCGATCTTCTTGCCGACATTGCGGTTCAGGCTGAGCGCGGCGGTCGCGGTGTGCTGGATGAGCGCGCTCGGCACATCGGCGCTGCGCATCACCTGCACCTCGATATCGATGCCGGGATAATCGCGATGAAAGGCGGCGAGAAATTCGTCGTAATCCGGAAATTGCACGCCGCTCACGGTGATGAGGCGCACCTGGCCCGACACGTTGCGCTCGGCCGCGCTGCTTTGCCCCGCGAGGCGCGAGATGCTGCCGTAGATCTCCTCGGCGAGTTCGCGCACCTCGTCGCCTGCGCGCGTGATTTCGATGCGCGGCCCGTTGCGCTGCACGAGCTTGCGGCCGAGTTGCTCTTCGAGGCGCTTGAGCGCATGGCTGACCGCGGGCTGCGTGATATGCAGATGCGCGGCCGCACGGCTCACGCTTTCTTCGCGAGCGATCACGAGAAAGGTCCGCAGCAGGTTCCAGTCGAGCCGGTCGTTGATCAGCGTCGCGCGAACGCTCTGGGTCATGGGGGCTCCGGGCAATCGATCCGCAAGAAGCCCCCGATTATAGAGCGCCGTTATTTGCCTGCCACGTAGGCCTTGACCGCGGGCAGGCCGTCCTTGCCGTCGAATGTCGTCACGCCCGCGAGCCATTTGTCGAGCACCGCGGGATTCGCCTTGAGCCATTCGCGCGCCGCCTTGTTCGCGTCTGACTTGTTCATGATCGGCACCATCACGTGGTTTTCGATGTCGGTCGTGAACTGCAGGTTCGACACGAGCTTCGCCACGTTGGGACAACGCGCGCCGTAGTCCGTCGGCGTCACGGTCAGCACTCTTGCCTCGCCGTAGTTCGGGCCGAACACGTCGTCACCGCCGCTGAGGTAGTCGATCTTCATCTGCACGTTCATCGGGTGGGGCTCCCAGCCCAGGAACACGATGGGCTTCTTGTCGCGGATTGCGCGATTCACTTCGATGAGCATGCCCGCCTCGCTCGACTCGACCAGCTTGAACTTACCGAGGCCGTACTGATTACTGTCGATCATCTTCTTGATAAGCGCGTTGCCGTCGTTGCCCGGCTCGATGCCGTAGATCTTGCCGTCGAGCTTGTCGTAGTTCTTCGCGATGTCGCTGAACGATTTCAGGCCTGCGTTGTAGACGTAGTCGGGCACGGCGAGCGTGTATTTCGCGCCGGTGAGATTGGGGGTCGCGAGCACCTTCACTTGTCCGGCCTTCCTGAACGGATCGATCATCGGGTCCATTGTCGGGGACCAGTAGCCGAGGAACACGTCGATCTGCTTGTTCTTCACGCCGGCGAAGGTGATCGGCACGGAGGCGATGGTTTTGGTTGGCTTGTAGCCGAGTCCTTCGAGTACCGTCGATGCGAGGCCGGTCGTCGCCGCGATGTCGGTCCAGCCGACGTCGGCGAAGCGCACGTTGCGGCAGGCGGCCGGGTCTGCAGCATAAGACGTCGATACTGCGAGCGCGCAGAGTGGCGCGATCCACATACGGTTCATTTTGGGTTTCTCTCCGAGGGGTTTTGTCGCTGGCGCTTGGGGTTCGGGTTTGTTGTTTGCACCGTTTGATGCGCTTGTGCTTCCATGGAACTTGTATTGGCTTTGGTCTATTAGCTTCGCCCCTGTGCGGGGCGGCACTTACTTTCTTTGCTGCTGCAAAGAAAGTAAGCAAAGAAAGCAGCTTTTTAGTCATCCGGTGTTAGGACGTGACCACGTTTGATTGCTTCTAAGTGGCCCGACCGTCGGAGTGTCCACCACTGTTCGTCGCGCGGATTGGTACGCGGACCCACTGCGTCATCGCGCCACCAGACGAAGTGGTAAGGCAGTCATCCATCCGTCCTCGCTTCGCTCCGACGGGAGGTTCGCCACCACCAATCGCTTCGCTTTCTTGTCGCGCATGTCAAAGCGCTTCGCCTTGTAGCTGCCGCGTGCATTCAGTGCGTTTCGTCATGACGCGGCGCGTGCCTCACACCGTGCAAACCTGACGTCGGGCACGCAGTGCCGAGACGGATGAATGACTGCCTTACCACTTCGTTCGAAGGTGCGAGGGCGCAGTGGGTCCGCGTGCCTGTCCGCTCAATAAACAGAGGGTGACACTCCCACGGTCGGGCCACTCTGAATGACTCAAACGTGGTCACGTCCTAACACCGCTTGCCCCATAGCTGCTTTCTTTGGTTACTTTCTTTGCAGCAGCAAAGAAAGTAACTGCCGCCCCGCACAGGGGCGAAGCTAATAAACCAATATCAAATCAAGTTTCATGGAAGCACAAGCGCATCAAAC
>Ga0163162_10004447_pt1 | contig 13499 bp, 11 predicted proteins | sample S55metaG_FD_115310 | JGI IMG/M metagenome (GOLD analysis project Ga0163162, IMG submission 115310) | Switchgrass rhizosphere microbial communities from Kellogg Biological Station, Michigan, USA - S5-5 metaG | ecosystem: Host-associated > Plants > Roots > Rhizosphere > Soil | place: USA...
CTACCTCGGCCTCACCGAGGTCGGGGGCCGCAAGTCGTACCGCGAGGTGAAGCACTACAAGCGCCGTAAACGCTGGCTCAGCTGATTACCGGAGGGGATTCGATGAGACGAGTGCTCGGGTGGGGAGTCGTGCTGCTCTTCGTCGCCGCGAACCTGGGCGCCTGCGCCAGCATGGGCGGCGACAACGCATCCGCGTCTCCCTCGCTCTACAAGCGTCTCGGCGGCCGGGAAGGCATCACCGGAGTGGTGAACGACTTCACGGCGAACATGGCGGCCGACCCGCGCGTGAACGAGCGCTTCAAGGGCATGAAGCCGGAGGCCGTCGAGAAGTTCAAGTCGAACCTGGCCGATCAGATCTGCGACGCCACCGGCGGGCCGTGCTCGTACCTGGGCAAGGACATGAAGACCACGCATCAGGGGATGAAGATCACGGAGGCGGAGTGGAACGCCACCGTCGAGAATCTGGTCAAGGCGCTGGACACGAACAAGGTCGATGCCAAGTCCAAGGATGAGCTGCTGGCCGCCCTGGGTCCGATGAAGAAGGACATCGTCGGTCAGTAGCCTCTGTCGGGTGGTGAGATGACGCCGCAGACCTTCACGGTATACGACATGATCGCGCGCGGCGCGGACGTCTACGGCCGCGCCGCCGCGGTCATCCACGGCGAGCGGTCGGTCTCGTTCCGCGAGCTGCGGGATCGCGTCGACGCGCTGGCCGCCGGGCTGGCCGCCCTCGGGATCGCCCGCGGCGATCGCCTATGCATCCTGGCCCAGAACGACCCCGCCTACCTCGAGCTGTACGGCGCCTGTGCGCGTCTGGGGATCGTGGCCTACCCGATCAACTGGCGTCTCACCGGGCCCGAGATCGAGCGGGTGGTGGAGCGCGCCACCCCGAAGATGTTCGTGGCCGACGCCTCCACGCTGGCCGTCGTGGCCGGCTGGCCGGCGAGCAAGACCGCGGTCCCGCACTGGTACCACTTCGGCGAGACGCCGGCGCCCGGCTTCCACGCCGTTGCCTCGCTCTATCGGTCCGGCGCGCCACCGCCGGCCGCCGCCGTGGCGCCCGACGACGCCTTCGCCGTGATCTCCACCGCGGCGGTCGACGTCGTTCCGCGCGGCGCCGCCCTCACCCACGCCAACGTGCTGACCGCCAACCTCACGGCCATCGCCGCCTTCGGCTACACCGCGGCCGATCGCTATCTCCTCGCGCTGCCGCTGTTCCACATCACCGCACTCGGGACCGCGCTGGCGCACATGCACGCCGGGGGCGCCAGCGTAGTGGTGTCACGCTACGACGCCGAGGAGGCGGTGCGCCTGATCGATCGTCACCGCGTGACTCATCTCTCGGACTTTCCGCCCGTGCTGGCGACGCTCCTGGATGCCGCCGAGAAGCTCGGGAGCCGGCTACCGACCCTGCGTGACGTGGCCGGCCTCGACGCGCCGCCGACCATCGAACGATTGCATTCGCAGACGGGGGCATCGTTCTGGACCGGTTTCGGTCAGTCGGAGACGAGCGGCTTCGTGTGCCTGCAGCGGGTGAAGGACAAGCCTGGCGCGGCCGGGCGACCGGTGGCCGCCGCCCAGGTGAAGCTCGTCGACGACTACGATCGCGACGTGCCGGTGGGCACGCCGGGGGAGATCGTGGTGCGGGGCCCGCTCGTGTTCCAGGGGTACTTCGCCCAGCCCGAGGTCACGGCCCACACGTTCCGCAACGGCTGGCATCACACGGGCGATGTGGGGCGCTTCGACGACGAGGGCTATCTCTACTACGTCCGCCGCAAGCCGGAGAAGGAGCTCATCAAGCCCGGCGGTGAGAACGTCTACCCGGCCGAGGTGGAGACCGTGATCGTGCAGATGGAGGGCGTGACCGGAGCCTGCGTGTTCGGCATCCCCGACGCGAAGTGGGGCGAGGCCATCAAGGCGGTCGTGGAAGTCAAGCCGGGGGGCCGCTACAGCGGCGAGCAGGTGAGCGATCACGTCGGCTCGAAGATCGCTCGCTTCAAGCGCCCGCACGTGGTGGTGTTCACCGACGCCCTGCCGCGGACCGCGGACGGTGCGGTGGACCGCGAGAGTGTCAAGACCCGCTGGGGGAGCTCATGAAGTCGGAGAGGGCCTGCCAGCCGTACGAGGGTACGCGGTGAAAATCTTCAACGAGCAGCACGAGATGTTCAGGGCGACGGTGCGGAGCTTCGTCGACAAGGAGATCGCGCCGCACATCGAGGAGTGGGAGGCGGCGGGGCGGATGCCGCGCTGGATCTGGCCGCGCATGGGCGAGCTCGGGCTGCTCGGCGTGGAGTACGACGACAAGTACGGGGGCGGCGGAAGCGACGTGCTGACCTCGGCCGTGCTGCACGAGGAATGCGCGCGCTCGCGCTCCGGCTCCTTCGCGATGGCCGTCGGCGTGCACTGCGACATGGCCTCGCCACATCTCTACTGGACGGGGAGTGAGGCGCTGAAGGAGAAGTACCTGCCGGCCATCTGCCGGGGCGAGGCGCTGACCGCGATCGCGGTCACCGAGCCCGGCGGCGGCAGCGACGTGGCGGCCATCCGGACCCGGGCGGTGCGGGACGGCGATCACTACGTCATCAACGGCGCCAAGATGTTCATCACCAACGGCGCGACCGCCGACGTGTTCTTCTTGGCCGCGCGGGTCGAGACCGCCGACACCGGCAAGCGCCACCGCGGCATCTCGATGTTTCTGGTCGAGCGTACGACGCCGGGCTTCACCGTGAGCCGGACCCTCGACAAGATGGGCATGCGCGCCTCCGACACCGCCGAGCTCAGCTTCCAGGACATGCGGGTGCCGGCCGAGCACCTGCTGGGCCGCGAGGGCATCGGCTTCTACGAGGTCATGCGCGTGTTCCAGCGGGAGCGCCTGGTGGCCGGGCTGCACGCGGTGGCCATGGCCCAGCGCGCGCTGGAGGACACCATCGCCTACGTGCGCGAGCGGCAGGCCTTCGGCGGCCCGCTCAGCGACAAGCAGGTGATCCGTCACAAGCTGGCCGACCTGGCCACGCAGATCGAGGCCGGCCGCTGGCTCACCTACGCGGCGTGCGCCAAGTTCGCCGCCGGCGAGGAGTGCGTGCGCGAGATCTCCATGGTCAAGCTCTTCACCGCCGAGATGGTCAACCGGGTGGCCTACGAGTGCGTGCAGCTCCACGGCGGTTACGGTTACATGCGCGAGTACGCCGTCGAGCGGTTCGCCCGCGACGCCCGGCTCATGACCATCGGCGGCGGCACCAGCGAGATCATGCGCGACATCATCGCCAAGGCCGTGCTGTCGTGAGGCTCGCGGACCGCATCGCGATCGTCACCGGGGCGGCCAGCGGGATCGGGCGCGCCATCGCGCAGGCGATGGCCCGAGAGGGCGCGCGGGTGGCGGTGCTCGACCTCAACGCCGCCGGCGCCGCCACCGTGGTCGGAGAGATCGCCGCCGCCGGCGGTCAGGCCCAGGCCTGGGCCGCCGACATCGCCGACACGGCGCGGGTGAACGCGGTCGTCGCCGACGTGGTGGGCCGCTGGGGCACCGTCCACATCCTGGTCAACTGCGCCGGCTGGGACAAACCGCTGCCGTTCGTGGAGACCACGCCGGATTTTTGGGACAAGATCCTGGCCATCAACCTGAAAGGGCCGATCGCCTGCACGCATGCCGTGCTGCCGTCGATGATCAAGCAGAGCTACGGCAAGATCGTCACCATCGCCTCCGACGCCGGGCGCGTCGGATCCACCGGGGAGGCCGTGTACTCGGCGGCCAAGGGCGGGCTCATCGCGTTCACCAAGACCATCGCCCGCGAGACCGCCCGCCACCGCATCAACGTGAACTGCGTGTGCCCGGGTCCGTCCGACACGCCCCTGTTCCAGAACGAGTTCGCCGCCGCCAGCCCCAAGCTCGCCGAGAGCCTCAAGCGCGTCATCCCGTGGGGCCGCCTGGGTGTCCCCGACGATGTCGCCCCCGCTGTGGTGTTTCTGGCTTCGGAGGAGGCGGGGTTTATCACGGGGCAGACGCTGAGCGTCTCCGGCGGCCTGACGATGGTCTAGCGCGGACTCGGCGAGAACGGCGCATCTGCTTCGTTGGCTCGTCGTTCCCTCCCTGCGGCGTGGGCGGCCCACGCCGCAGTCGGGAACTCCTCGCCGCCTCGCATCTGCACCGTTCTCGCCGGTCCGGCGAACGCGCTTCGGAACACCGACACAATGAGTGCACCTGAGTTCGTTGCGATCGGGCATGTCACCCTCGACCGCTTTGCCGATGAAGTCCGGCCGGGCGGGGCGGCGCTGTACTCGGCGGTGACGGCGCACCGGTTGGGGCTTGCGGCGGGGATCCTCACCAGCCACGCCGAAGACTTTCCGCTCGAGGCGATTCCGTCGCGGATCGAGGTGGTGACGCTGGAGGCGCCGGCGACGACGGTGTTCGAGTACGAGTCGGCCGTCGGCGACGGGCGCCGGCAGAAGCTGGTGTCGACCGCGCGGCCCCTCGCCGTGCGCGATCTCCCCGACGACTGGCGAGCCGCGCCGCTGGTGCTGCTGGCCCCGGTGGCGCAGGAGGTGGATCTGCGCCTGTCGGCCGCATTCGAAGACGGCGCGGTGAGCGCGGCGGTCCAGGGCTGGCTCCGCGCCACCGATCGTGAACGCTGGATCGTGTCGCAGCCGTGGGGCGGCGCGCGGGAAGTGCTGAACCAGCTGCTGGCGATGTTCGTCAGCGCCGAGGATCTGCGCGGTCACGAGTCCCAGCTGACCGAGTGGGTCCAGCGGGTGCCGGTCGCCGTGGTGACGGCCGGCGCCGCCGGCGCGCTGCTCTACGTCAACGGCGACCGCTACGAGGTTCGCCCGCGCCCCACGCGCGAGGTCGACCCGACCGGCGCCGGCGACGTGTTCGCCGCGACCTTCGTCGTGTACTACCAGCGTCACGCCGATCCGTGGGCCGCCGCCGAGGCGGCGACCTGCGCGGCCTCGCTGTCAGTCGAAGGCGAGGGCTGGTCCACGGTCCCGGACGACGCCGGCCTGGAAGCAGCGCTCGCCGAATATCGCGCACGCCAGTAGCGCCCGCCCAAGATCCTCACGGGCCGATAATCCGCCGGCACGCCGTCGCTCACCGCGCCCCGCCCCAGCCCTCAGGCCGTCGCAGCCGCGGGCGCTCAGCCGAGAGCGAGCTGCGCGCGTCCCCGAGCAAGGCGACCTCTCGCCTGCTCTTCGCCAGCAACCCGCTGCCCATGTGGGTCTACGACGTCGACACGCTGGCCTTCCTGGAGGTCAACGACGCCGCCATCGCGCACTACGGCTACTCCCGCGACGAATTCCTGACGATGCAGCTCGGCGACATCCGGCCTGCCGGCGAGGTGCCACGGCTCCGGCAGGTCGTGGCCAGCCTGGCCGTGACCGGCCGCGAGCGGGCGCCCTACCACGCGGGGAGCTGGCAGCATCGCCTGAAGGACGGCCGCATCCGGGACGTGGACATCTCGTCGCACGCCATCGAGTTTGCCGGCCGCCGCGCGGTGCTGGTGGTGGCCACCGACGTCACGGATCTGCGCATGGCCCAGGGCGCGCTGGCCAAGCACGCCGAGCTGCCTGACACTCCTTGACGTGCCGGGCGGCTCCGGTCAGACTAGCCGGCGCGCAAGGGCCGCGTGCGCGGGAGGCAGGACAGATGCCCAATGCTTTAAAGGATCTGCAGCGCTATGGCCAGTCGGTGTGGCTCGACTACATCCGGCGGAGCCTCATCACCGGCGGCGAGCTGAAGCGGCTCATCGACGAGGACGGCCTGCGCGGTGTGACGTCCAATCCGGCGATCTTCGAGAAGGCCATCGCCGGCTCGGCGGACTATGAAGACCAGCTCAAGGAGCTAACGAAGCGGCGCGACCTCGACGCCAAGGCCGCCTACGAGATCCTGGCCGTGCGCGACATCCAGGACGTCGCCGACATCCTCAAGCCGATCTACACCGAGACCGGGCGGCGGGACGGCTACGTCAGCCTCGAGGTCTCGCCCGATCTGGCCAACGACACCCAGGGCACGCTGGACGAGGCGCGGCGCCTGTGGAAGACCGTGGCCCGCGACAACGTGATGATCAAGGTGCCGGCCACCCCCGCCGGCATCCCGGTCATCCGGACGCTCATCAGCGAAGGCATCAACGTCAACGTGACGCTGCTGTTCGCGCTCGAAGCCTACGAGGCGGTGGCCGAGGCGTACATCGCCGGGTTGGAGGCCTTCGCGGCCAAGGGCGGCGATCCCAGCCGCGTCGAGAGCGTGGCCAGCTTCTTCATTAGCCGTATCGACAGCCTCGTCGACAGCCTCATCGGCGAGCGGCTGAAGAGCTCGGAGAACGTGCTGGAGCAGGCCCAGCTCAAGGGGCTCATGGGCCGGGTGGCCATCGCCAACGCCAAGCTCACCTACCAGCGCTACAAGGAGCTCTATCGCGATCCGCGCTGGACCGCGCTGGCCGGCCGCGGGGCGCGGACCCAGCGACTGCTGTGGGCGAGCACCAGCACCAAGAACCCCAACTACCGCGACGTCATCTACGTCGAGGAGCTGATCGGGCGCGACACCGTCGACACCATTCCGCCCGCCACCTACGACGCCTTCCGCGACCACGGCACGGCCAGCGCCAGTCTCGAGGACGATCTCGAGGACGCCCAGCACACGATGGATTCCCTGGCCGAAAGCGGCATCGCGATGAACGCGGTGACCGACCAGCTGCTCGCCGAGGGCGTGAAGATCTTCGTCGACGCCTTCGTGAAGCTGCTCGACGCGGTCAACAAGCGCCTGCGGGCCAGCGGGGGCGTGGCCAGCCGCCAGACCTGGAAGCTGGGGCCCAGTCTCACGGGCGCGGTGAAGGCCGCGCTCGACGAGTGGGCCGGCGCCGGCAAGGTCCGCCGCCTGTGGGCCCGTGACGCCAGCCTGTGGACCGGCGCCGACGAGGGCCGGCGCCTGGGATGGCTCGCGGTCACCGACGATCAGCTCGCGCAGATCGATCACCTGCGCCAGGCCGCGGAAGACGTCCGGGGGGGCGGATTCACGCACGCCGTCCTGCTGGGGATGGGCGGCACGGTGCTGGGCGCCGAGGCGCTGGCGCGCAGTTTCGGGCGCGTGTCGGGCTTCCCCCAACTGCTCGTGCTCGACTCCATCGATCCCGCGCGCATCAACGCCGTCGAGCGCGCGATCGATCCCGACCACACGCTGGTCATCCTGGCCAGCAAATCAGGGAGCACGCTCGAGCCCAACATTCTCAAGCAGCACTTCTTCGAGCGGATCCGGGGCGTGGTCGGCCCCATCGAGATCGGCCGGCGGTTCATCGCCATCACCGATCCCGGCTCGAAGATGCAACACCTCTCGGAGGCCGACGGCTTCCGGCGGATCTTCTTCGGCCAGCCGACCATCGGGGGCCGCTTCTCGGTGCTCAGCGATTTCGGCATGGTCCCGGCGGCCATCATGGGCCTGGACGTCGCGCGGCTGCTCGGCCAGGCCGAGCAGATGGCGCACAGCTGTGCGGCCAGCGTGCCGGTGACGGAAAATCCGGGACTCATGCTCGGTGTCCTCATGGGCGTGGCCGCCCGTCAGGGCCACACCAAGGTCACGCTCATCGCCTCACCGGGCGCGCAGCCCCTGGGCACCTGGATCGAACAGCTGGTGAGCGCGTCGCTCGGCAAGACGGGCGGCCTGCTCGCGATCGAGGGCGAGCCGGTGGGCCCGCCGGCCTCGTACGGGAGCGATCGCCTGTTCGTCTATCTGCGGTTCGACCCGGCCCCCGACAGTCATCAAGATGCGGCGGTGGCGGCGCTGGAGGCGGCCGGCCTGCCGGTGGTCCGCATCACGCTGGCCGATCCCTACGAGCTGGGCGGCGAGTTCTTCCGCTGGCAGTTCGCCACGGCGGTGGCCGGTGCGGTGCTCGGCCTGAACCCGTTCGATCAGCCGGACATCGAGGCCAGCAAGATGGCCTCCCGGCGGCACACCAACGAGTTCTCGCGGACCGGCTCGCTGGCGCCGGAGACGCCGCTGCGCGAGGGCGACGGGCTCATGCTTTTTGCCGATGCCGCCAACGCGGTGGAGCTCGGTCGTGAGCGGTCGGTGTCCGGTGCGCTCGGCGTCCACCTGCGCCGTGCGCGGCCCGGCGACTACGTCGCGCTGCTGGCCTTCCTGGAGCCGAATCCGGGGACGGAGGCCGAGCTGCAGGCCATCCGCGGCGTGATCCGCGATCGGCTGCACGTCGCGACGTCGCTGGGGCTGGGGCCACGCTATCTGCACTCCACCGGCCAGGCCTACAAGGGCGGCCCGAACACGGGCGTATTCCTGATGGTGACGGCCGACGACGTCAGCGACGTGCCGGTCCCGACGCAGAAGTACAGCTTCGGCGTGGTCAAGGCCGCCCAGGCCCGCGGTGATCTTCAGGTCCTGGGCGAGCGCGGTCGTCGTGCGGTCCGCGTCCATCTGGGCCGTGACCCCAAGGCCGGGCTGGTGGCCTTGCGCACCGCGCTCGAGCGCGCGCTGGCGTAACGCGTCGCGACGCCGGCCGGGATCCCCCATGCCCCGCCCAATCACGATCAAGGCCGGGACGGTCAGCGTGCGCGCCGAGCTGAACGACTCGCGCACCGCCGCCGCCATCGCGGCGGCGCTGCCGATCCAGCAGCGCGGCCAGACCTGGGGCGACGAGATCTACTTCGACATCGGCGTGGCCCTCGCCGCGGAGGCGCCGCGCGAGACGGTGGAGATGGGCGACCTCGGGTACTGGCCGCCCGGCCAGGCCTTCTGCATCTTCTTCGGCCCCACGCCGATGAGCCGCGGCGACGAGATCCGGCCCGCCAGCGCCGTCAACGTGGTGGGCCGGGTACTCGACGACCCGCGCGTGTTCAAGCGCGTCCCGGCTGGTGCCCGCGTTACGATAGAGGCGAGCTGAGAAGCTCGAGGAGGCTCGAATGAAAATCTTTCTCGACACGGCAAACGTCGCCGAGATCCGCGAAGGTATCGCACTGGGCGTGGTCGATGGCGTGACCACCAACCCGTCGCTGGCGGCCAAGGAGAAGCGGCCGTTCCGGCCGCTGGTCGAGGAGATCTGCTCGATCGTCCCGGGGGACGTGAGCTTGGAAGTCGTGGCCACCAACTTCGAGGGCATGGTGAAGGAGGGCGAGGAGCTGGCCCAGGTTGCGCCCAACGTCGTGGTGAAGGTCCCGATGACGGCCGACGGGCTCAAGGCCGTGAAGTATCTGTCGGGCAAGGGCATCCGCCTGAACCAGACGCTCTGCTTCTCGGCGCCCCAGGCGCTGCTCTCCGCCAAGGCCGGGTCGACCTACATCAGTCCGTTCCTGGGCCGGCTCGACGACATTGGTGCTGTGGGAATGGACCTGATCCGCGACATCTGCGAGATCTACCGTAACTACGGCTTCAAGACCCAGGTGCTGGCTGCCTCCATCCGCAACCCGCTGCACGTCATCGACGCGGCCAAGGCTGGCGCGCACGTCTGCACGATGCCGTTCGCCGTCCTGCAATCCCTGCTCAAGCACCCGCTCACCGACATCGGCCTCAAGCGCTTCCTGGAGGACTGGGAGAAGTCCGGCGCGAAGATCTAGCGTCCCGAGCGCGCCGCGTCAGTAGCTGGTGCTGACGTGCGTGCTCGTGTCTGACGCGGGCTCGGCGTCGGCGGTGTGCTGGCCCGCGTCGCCCTGACCCACACCGCTCAGACCGATGGCGGCGGCCGCCGCGGCCGCGGCCGCCGCGGTGCCCAGGATGCGGCCCGCGCTGTCGACGCCGGGCGGCCGTGCCGTATCAGCGTCCCAGCCCCCGGTCGCCCCGGCGCCGCCGAACCGGCCGCTCCCGCTCTGCAACGGCGTGCCTTGCTCCCCTTCCGGTCGCGTATCCGATGCCGACGTCGAGCCGCCGGTCGTGGGCGTCGGATCGCGCCAGGTGTCCGTGCCGGGGTCGTACCGGCGCAGCCGACGGCGCCGGCCGGTCCGTAGCGCGTGCCCGGCCAGCGTCGCTTCGTCGAGCGGTGGCGCCAGCAAGCGCGGCGGCTCGGCGGATAGCGGCCGCACGTTCTCGGGACGCGGTCTCCAGAATGCCCACCACGGAGGCGGCGTGAGGGAGAGCGGCTCGACCCGGAGGTGAAGGTCGCGGTCGGCGGCCAGGCGCGACACGATCGCATTCACCATGGCCAACGTGAGGCGCAGGCCGCCCTGGGTCCGTCGCAGCTGAAGCTCGCAGCCGGAGGGGCCCGCGTAGGCGAGCAGCACGAGCCGGCCGAACGACTCGGCCTGCAGCGCGGGACCCGACTGGGGCTCGAAGGCGAGCAGGTGAGAGCCGTACTCGGTGACCGCCTCGGCCGGCGTCGGCGCCAGCGCGACCAGCGAGTAGTCGCCGCGCGGCACCGGGCCGAAGGGACGCAGCGGATCGCCCGTCGGATTGCCGTGTTGCTGACCGAGCCCGGCCAGCGGAACGGCCACGGCGAAATCCTTCAGCACGGTGCGCGGGCCGTCGCGCAGGGTGGCCATCGCGGTCCGGTTGTAGCCGTCGGGGACGCGGACGACGAGGGTCAGCATGGGTCCTTCACCTCGGCGAAGAGTGTCTGGTACGCCCGCGCCATGGTCGTCATGGAGAAGGCGCGCGCGACGTGAACGCGGCCCGCTTCGGACAGCGTGCGCGCGAGATCGGGGTCTTCGAGCAGCCGGGTCACCGCGGCGGCGACGACTTCCGGATGGCGCTGGCGAATCAAGAGCCCGGTGCGCCCGTCGAGGATCAGCTCCCGCGTGCCGCCGGAGTCGTTGGCCACGACGGGGACGCCGGCCGCCAGGGCTTCGAGCACCGCGTTGGGGCAGCCCTGCGACTCGCCGAGCACGACCGCCACGTCGTAGTCCGCCAGCCGCTCCGGCGCATCGGGCGTGGCGCCGTGGACGAAGACGCCCCGGTCGAGATCGTCGCCCGCCGCGGCGAGAACCCGCCCGGCGTAGTCGCGGTGACGCGTCTCGGCCGGGCCCAGCACGTGCAGCTCGGCGCCAGGCACGCGGGCGCGCACCACGTGCCACGCGGCCAGGATCTCGAGCAGGAACTTCGACGGCGCGATGCGGCCGTTGACCACGAGGCGGGGTGGCTGCGCGCCGAAGCGAGTCTTCCACCGGTGCGGGGCGGGGACGCCGTTGGGGATGACGACCGTCCGCGGCGCGTGAGGCGCTGGGGCGTGGTACTTGAGCACCAGCCGATCCAGGCGTGCGGCGTACTGCGCCGCGGAAAACGCGATCCAGCGCTGAAAATCACCGGTGGCCGTCATCTCCTCGAATGCGAAGGCTCCGGGCGAGACGTCGATGAGCTTCACCGGCGTCCACTCCAGCGTCTTGGCGACGAGCAGCTTCACCTTGGCATCGACGTTCCAGAAACACACCACCGCGATCGGAGAGCCGGCGACCCGGCGCACCAGCGCCTCGGCGTGATCGAAGCAGTCGCGAGAGTCGCTCGTCCGGACGACGGGGATGCCGGCGTTCCGCAACGTCGACGCGAACGCCCCGCTCGACGAGCGGCCGGTGACGGCGATCTCGATCGGCACGCGGCCGGCCAGCGCGAGCGCGAGGTTCACGAGCGAGCGCTGGGCGCCGCCGGCATTGAGGTTGGCCGTGACGACGAGCACGCCCGGACCCGGCGCGGGCGGCGCAGCAAGATGACCGAGCGTCCACAGCCGGTGACTGGGGAATCCCAGCCAATCGGGGCGCGCCGGCCGCTGCGTCGCGCCGGCGAGGACGGCATCCGCCCACTCGGTGTCGGAAGTCTCGACGGGCTGCAGCACTAGCCCGGGGGCGGCGACCTCACCCTGACCGCCGACGCGGCTCGCCACCACCGGCTGGCGTGCGGCCAGCGCCTCGAGCGTCGCCACCGAGAGTCCCTCGTAGCGGCTGGTGTTCAGCACCACGTCGAAGGCGGGCAGGCAGCGCGCGGCGTCGCGCACGGAGCCGGGCAGGCGCACGTACGGCTCGACACCGAGCCGGCGCGCCTGGGCGAGCAGCGCCTGCCAGGCGAGGGCGCCGTCACGCCCGACCGGACCGCCGACGATGACCAGAGAGACGGCACGCCGCGCCAGGAGCGCAGCGAGGATACGGAGCGCACGCGGGTACGCCTTCTGCGGCTTGACGCCCCCGATCATGCCGATGACGAGCGCGTCCTGCGGCAGGGCCCAGCGCTCGCGCCAGTACGCTCGCGCCTCGGGAGCGATCGGCGGCGCCGCCGGCAGATGTCTGATGACGCTGCACGTCGTCGGGTTGCGGGCGGCCCCGGCTTCCGCCGTGGCGGCCAGGATCTCGGCGGCCGCGGCCTCGGACACCGCGATGGTTCGCCGAGCCCCGGCCAGCGCGGCGGCGGGCTCGATCCATCCCGGTTCGGCGTTGTGCAGCACCGGGACCGGGCAGGCGCCACCGCGCGCCAGCGCGTCGCGCTCGGCCGCGGTCAGCAGATGACAGAGCACGACTGGATTGCCGCCGGCCACGATGACGGCGCCCAGCGCGGCGAGCTTCTCCTCGAGCGCGACGCCGTGCAGCCGGATGACCTCGACGCCGGGCGGCGCGGGCCATTCGTCCGGCACCTCGCGGAGCACCACGAGCCGCACGCGATGTCGCGCGGCGGTGCGCGCGGCCCAGTCCAGCACGATGCGCTCGGCGCCGCCCAGCGCCAGCGTGCCCAGCGCCGCGTTGACGTCGGCCGGGGGCAGATCGAGCAGCGGCGGCTGATCGGATTCGTCGAGCGCGAGCGCACGCGCCAGCGATCGCGCGGCGGCGTCGACGCGGGGGTGATCGGCGATCTGTATCAAGCGAGCTGGGGGCGGACCTCGGAGGCGAACCGCTCGCACGTGGCGACCATCTGCGCGACGTCACGGCCGCCGGTCTCCAGAATGATGTGAGCCACGCCGAGATCGCACAGCGCGCGCACCTCGGCGAGGACGTCCGCCGACGCGCGCCGGGCGGGCAATCCCACGCGCGCACTGACCGTGAGCGTGGCCGGGTCGCGGCCGGCCCGCCGGCACGCCTCGCGCAGCCGCGCCATGCCGTCCTTCATCTTGTCGACGCTCGGGAACGCCGCGTGCCAGCCGTCGCCCAGCGTCGCCACGCGGGTCAGCGCGCGCTCGGTGTGGCCGCCGATCCAGATCGGGATCGAGCCGTTGGCGGGGCCGGGCCGGCAGCCGAGGTCGTCGAACGCGAAGAACTCGCCGGTGAACGAGGCGCGCCCGTCGCGCCAGCACGCGCGCATCACGCGCAGCGCCTCGTCGCTCCAGGCCCCGCGCCGCGCGTACGGCACGCCCAGGAGCTCGATCTCCTCCTGCATCCAGCCCACGCCGGCGCCCAGGATGACGCGGCCCGGCGCCAGGTGATCGAGCGTGGCCAGCATCTTGGCGGCGAGCACCGGATGCCGGTGGGGCAGCACCAGCACGCTGGTGCCGAGACGGATCTTGCCGGTGGCCCCGGCGACCAGCGCCAGCACGGTCAGCGGCTCGAGGAAGTCGGTGTCGGGGGCGAGCGGAAAGTCTCCGGTGGCGTTGTAGGGATAG
>Ga0163162_10004448_pt1 | contig 13498 bp, 10 predicted proteins | sample S55metaG_FD_115310 | JGI IMG/M metagenome (GOLD analysis project Ga0163162, IMG submission 115310) | Switchgrass rhizosphere microbial communities from Kellogg Biological Station, Michigan, USA - S5-5 metaG | ecosystem: Host-associated > Plants > Roots > Rhizosphere > Soil | place: USA...
AGTGCCCACACGGTATTATTTTTTGCAGTAACAATTTTACCAACGGTTTGAAAGAAATTGTTGTTCTTGCTGACGTTACCAATAATGTACTGGTTATTTTTCTGAAAGATTTTATCCAGCCCCGTTTGTGTTCCCACCCAGATCGTATTATTGCTGTCGCAGGTGAGAGTATATACAAAGTTGTCTGTCAAGCCAGTGCTCGTGCTGTATTGAGCTACGCGTTTAAGTTCAGCGTCGTGGCATTCAAACCGGTAAACTCCGTTAAACCTCGTACCGATCCAGACGTCGTCATTGTTGTCAATGGTGATCGCCCTTGGATTCAGATCGGCCAGTTTTTTGGGAAAGTTGTTCTCAACCTGTAGATAGCGCGAGGGTTGGTCAGGATGAAGACTGAATTTGAGAATCATGTTATCTCTGGTGACCATCCACAGATTTCCCTTCCGATCAAAAGCCATCTGGTCAATGAAATTACTAACGTGTTGCTTCATTAATAACTTGTTATCTTTTACAACATAGAGATAAAAACTCTTGTCGACCTCACTGACGTATTGGATTATCGTACCATTCCTGTCTATGACACCCGTACCAACGCCATTAAGCGCATTAATGGCATCGATTATCCTGGGGTGATCATAGGAGGCAGGTTCGTCCTTGTTATCAACATAGATAAGTTTTGTGCCTATGTTCAAATAAAGTTTTTGCCCCTGTACAAAAAAATTGTTTGCCTTGTAATTGCCTCTATGCAATGGGAATAATTTGAACTGATTGTCAACGAGGCGGTAAATAGTTCTGTCGATGTCATTAAAAAACCACATCGTGTCATTTTGGTTGAGGATCGTTGAAACAGAGATCGGTCTTTGATCCAGGGTGTGCAATAATTCTGTGTTGGTATTCCTGATCTTTATGACACCATTTCCGTCAGTAGCGATCCATACTGTTCCTTCCCTGTCAATGAACAGGTCAGTTAAACTGGCTGCTTCCAGCCCTTGTTCAGCCGTAATATATTCGTGCCGGAGACTGGGAGTGATTTTCAGGATCTCCTTATTAAAAAACCAGGCATTGTTTTGCCTGTCAAAAAATATAAAAGACTGTCGATTATTGGCGATGTCGCGGAAACCCTCCGGTGCGGACAGAAAATTTATTTTACCCTGTGCAAGTGCGATCGTATCAATGATCCTCGGTCCGTTTCCTGTTCCCGCCCAAATGCGACCCTGCCCATCTTTTGCCAGGCACACCACGGTATTTTTCATGTCAATGTCCGCTACTTTTTTGGAGACTTTGTCATAAAGGATCAGTTTTTCACTAAGATTGTCACTCCACGGGATCATCAGGAAATAATTTTTCCACTCCATGATCTTGTCAAGGTAAAGTCCAATGTCGGTGCCTGTTTTATTGAAGAGAGGGAGTCGGGTGAATCGACTGTTCTTAAATAGGAACAACCCATCATCAGCCGTAACATACCACGCACCATTGTTGCTCTTTAAGAATCGATTGATGACCGGGCAAAAGTTATCCGCGGTTTTGTAGACACCAATCTTACCTTTCACCAGGGTGTTTAGTGTTGAGGCATTGCTGGCAACCAGCGATGAATCGGAGCCCACTTCCACAATGTCGTTGACGAGATCATCAGCCAGGCCATCCTGCCGGCCGTAATTGATAAATCTCGTTCCGTCATAAACACTCAATCCTCCGAAGGTTATAAAGATCATCCGACCTCTGCTATCCTGTCTAATACTTCGAACTCTGCTGTTCACAAGTCCATCCCTGGGAGTGTAAAAAACAAAAGGATATTGTCCGCGCGACTCCGCGAGTTGTGCGAGGCAATCATTGTTGAGAAACACCGCCGCAACAAAAAGGCATGCAAGAAAAGTTAGCTTTCGTTGCATACCTTAAATTTACTCAGAAATATTTAGAGGGAGTCTGGCTCATCCGTAGATCACACATCAATACAATTTCACAAATGGGTTGTTCATTTTTTCAAAACCGATGGTGGTCATTGGTCCATGGCCGCAATAGATCTTTGTTTCGTCCGGAAGCGTGAAGAGTTGGGTTTGAATGCTGGTAATGAGTGTATGAAAATCTCCGCCAGGCAAGTCTGTTCGGCCAATACTTCCGTTAAATAAAACGTCTCCGCTGATCGCAAAACCATCTGCTTCGTCATAAAAGCAGAGGTGCCCGGGTGAATGGCCGGGCGCAAAGCGCGCCTGAAGCTGATCTTTCCCAACTTCGATCGTTGAATTTTCCTTGATAAAGATCAACTCGCCCTTATAATTTTCGAATGGTAATTGCCACATTTGGCCGCTGGCAGGTGCCAGATCCAACATTTGTTTTTCCTTTTCATGAATATGAAGCACCAGGCCCCAGGTGTCGTGAACGAATTTATTCCCAAACACATGATCCAGGTGGCAATGAGTATTCAGTAGTAAAATTGGTTGGAGATGATTTTCTTCAATAAATCGTTCAAATTTCTGTTTTTCCTCGGGAAAATAAAAACCTGGGTCGATAATGCAGCACTCCTTTTGTTCGTTATATAAAATGTAGGTGTTCTCTTCAACAGGATTAAAACTGAAAGCCTTGACGGTTAACATTTCGGTTTTTCGTATTTTACATGCAATTTACAACCTTTGCTACTGCGTAGTTTTAGCCTTTACCGGAACGCCAACAGGGAGTAAACTTTACGCCATGATTCGTGTCTCACAAAAGTCGAACAGGAGCAGCGAGAAAAACTGTGCGAACCCGACTTGCCAGTCAGGCTGCCACGACACCAGATCCGGATTAATGTTATTTTAAAAAAATTGAAAAATAAGATCCGCTTTGATGAAGCTGCGGTGAACGAAGAAAGAACGATTAGATTATACGAAACAAGAAGATAGTATGAAGAAAATTATCAGCTCTGTTATTGGTTTCGCGATTTTCCTTACTATACAGGCCCAGGTAAATGCGGTTGAATTTGGAAAGAACCGTGTACAGTACCAGAAATTCAAATGGAAATATTACCAGTCAGAAAATTTTAATACTTACTTTAACCAGGATGGTCTTGAATTGGGCAAGTTCGTGGCCCAGGTTGCAGAGGCAGAGTTACCATCCATTGAAGAATTTGTGGAGTATGGTCTTCAGCGGCGCGCCAACATTGTGGTATATAATAATTTTGATGAATACCAGCAATCGAACATTGGCCTCGGTATTGACTGGCAAACGACTGGTGGTGTCACCAAGCTTGTCAACAATAAGATGATCGTTTACTTTGATGGCAATCACGACAGTTTGCGTTTACACATCCGGGAGGGTATCGCAAGGGTGTTAGTGGAAAATATTTTGTTTGGTGATGACCTTGGTGAGTTCACCGCCAACCAGGCTCTGCTCGATTTACCAAAGTGGCTCACCGATGGCTATATTGAATATGCAGCCGAAAGGTGGAGTCCAAAGTGGGACGACGATCTGAAATCTGCGCTTCTTTCGGGTGATTATAAAACTTTTTACCAGTTTTCCTATGCGAAGCCAATGCTGGTCGGTCATGCTTTCTGGCATTATATCGGTGATAAATATGGAGAAAGTAAGACAACCTACCTGTTGTACCTGAGCCGTATTTATCGAAACCTCAACAGCGCTTCACAAAAAGTTACAAAGAAAAAATTCAAGGAATTGCTCAGCGACTTTATGACCGAAGAGTCGCAGAAGTATTATAAGGATATACGTGGACGGCGTAACGTGCCAAAGGGCCAACTTTCGGTGACGGAATCCATCGGGAAAAAGGATTACATCCGTTTCAATGCAAACCCACAACCCCGCAGCTTTACTTACGCAATGGTTGAATATAAGCAAGGCCAATACAGGGTGGTGCTGATGGAAAATTTCTTGAATCGAAAAGTACTACTGAAATACGGTACCCGGTCGTATGAAAACGAGCAAAATCCCAACTATCCAATTCTTGCCTGGGATGGAAAAGGCACGCGGCTCGCGTGCATTTATTGGAAAGAAGGAAAACTTAGATTGTTTGTATATGATGTAATAAACAGGATAAAAATTATTAAGGACCAGGAACTACACCAGTTCGACCAGGTCCAGGATATGAACTATATGCTGGACGCTAACACATTGCTCCTGTCTGCAGTCAAAGCGGGGCAATCCGATATCTATGTTTATAAAATTGATAAGGGAAGTGCCCAACAGGTCACCAATGATGTATACGATGATCTCGATGCTTCATTCGTGGCGTTTCCCAATAAAACAGGAATTATCTATTCCAGCAATCGGCCCAATGGAGCAGCAGCGTCGAGCACTGATTCTCTGCCTGCGAAGCATTTCAACATTTTTATGGTTGATAACTGGAATGAATCCGACTTCAAGCAGATCTCGCAGCTCACCGATCTGAAATTTGGAAATGCTCGCTTCCCATCTCAATATAATACTTCGCATTTCACGTTTGTAAGCGATGAAAATGGGATCAATAACCGGTACGCCGGTTTCTTTAAAACAGAAAGAGCTGGTCTTGATACGCTGGTGTTTATTGGCGACGAGGTTTTGCGTAATCCCGCGCCAAATGACGTGGACAGCTTGCTGAAGGAATGGAACAAGAACGATATTGATTCTGTCGGTTTTGTTTCTGTTACACACGACTCATCTTATGTTTTTCCGTTGACAAACTATCAAAGCGGTTTGTTGGAAACAAGAACCTCTGGATCCAACAACCTGGTAAGTGAAGTTGTCAGGCAGGGTGATTTTAAATTTTTATATCGACTGAGGGTCGATGAAAACACTTTGCGACGCCGCAATATTACCGCAAAACCGACCGAGTATGTAAAGCGGTTAACAGAGCAACAACGTTTAGTAACAGAAAGAGCCGAAATACAACAGCAACAGAATCCTGCCGACACTGCAAAAAAGAATGAGGACTTTTTCCAGAATGAATTTGAAAATGAAAAGAAAGATTCGTCGCAATTGGGAAAAGTGGTTACTGGCGAAGAAATTTCAAAGCCGGAGCCAATTCTCAAAAAGGCAAAGATTTTCGAATACAGACCTCCCAAATATTTTGTCGACTATGCGGTAACAGGTTTTAATAACACCGTGTTTGGAACGCGTTTTCAACCTTATGCGGGAGGACAGGGACCTGTTCAACTGTCGAACGGTGACGACTTCAACGGCATTGTGCGGATGGGTACATCTGACCTGTTTGAAGATGTGAAATTTATGGGAGGATTTCGCCTCGCTACAAGTAATCTGAGCGACTATGATCTGTTACTGTCTTTCATGAATTACAAAAAGCGCCTCGATTGGGGAGCTTCCGTGTATAGAACAAACCAGGAGGTCGGGTTTGTTTTGTCGTCTTCAGGCCCCGCTTACCCGGGACTCGTGAGGTCGACACTTTATATGATCAACCTGCAATATCCCCTTGATAGGGTGCGCAGTATTCGCGCTAAGATCGGTCCTCGATTTGACCGAGCAATATTAAAAGGAGTCGACATCAACAGCCTCGAACAGCCTGACATTAAAAAGACATATGGCCAATTTGATATTGAATATGTTTATGATAATACCATAAACCCTTCACTGAATATATGGAAGGGACTTAGGTATAAGGCTTACTTTGATTGGTACACCCAGTTGACAGATGTATCGAACACTGAAGGCAAGTTTTTGCTGAATGCAGGTTTTGATATTCGAAATTACTTACCCATTTACAGGAATGTTATTTGGGCTGTTCGTGGTGCCGGTGACTTTTCATGGGGCAGTCAAAAAGTAATTTATTACCTCGGTGGGGTAGATGGCTGGGTCGGGCCGAAGTTCAACAATGGCGTTACGCCGGACCCGGATGTTAATTACACCTACCAGTCACTGGCAGTTAACCTCAGGGGATTTCCTCAAAACGTAGCCAATGGAAATAATGCGGTCGTCATTAATAGTGAAGTCCGGATGCCGGTATTCTCTACATTCATGAATAAACCGATCAACAATGCATTCATTCGTAATTTCCAGTTAGTACAATTTGTCGATCTTGGTACAGCATGGAATGGCCAGTTTAAAGGGATAGAAAGGCCGTCAGTAGTTTATACTCAATCGCCTTTAACAGTAAGAATAAAAGCGGGTGGTATCGGTCCTTTTGTCGGTGGTTATGGTTTTGGGGCACGCAGCACTTTATTGGGATATTTCCTTCGCTTCGATGTTGCCTGGGAAATGAATGGCGTCTTTAAAGGTAAGCCTGAATTGTATTTCGCTATGGGAATGGACTTCTGATCGTTGAATAAACGGATGGGATAACGGATTGCATAGATGGACGCTAAAATAATTTGAAACCTCTCTATTGAGAGGTTTTTCTATTAAGGATAATGACTCGATCTGGTCGGAGGGTGCTAAAAGGCCCCTCATTTCTGAAGAGCCTACGAACAAGACCAACTCAACCATTTTTAATGCAGTTTATGGGTAGGATGCTTTTGGTATTTACTTATTAAGAAAGGATTTGGTCGCGGTTTCTTTATAGTTAGTTCATTTTCCATCTTATGTTCTTTCTTAATTTTTACCATTGAACTTTTCTCGAATAATACATGACAACTGCCAACGTCAAAAACAAACCTACGCTGCCAAGTAATAAGGCGCAGTCCTGCAACTGTAGAATGGTGAATATGTAAGAATATAGAAGCACAAGTACCAGGGATAACAATAACGACAACTTCATTGACTGCAGGAGACCTTTTACGAACCAGGTTATTAGCCCGACAGTGGCAGCAGTAGCTACGGCGTAAGCTGCATTAAAACCAATGTATTCTGAAAATGACAGTAAAAGCGTATAAAATAGTATCAGGGCAAAGCCGATGAGTGCGTAGTTAACCGGGTGGACTGATTTTTTATTATTCGTTTCGATCAGGAAAAATGCTGTAAAACTCAGCAGTATGCAAAGTATTGCATACTTCACCGAACGTGTTGTTTTTTGATAGCTATTCACAGGAACGAAGAGATCTGCCCCGAAGGAAGCGGACGCGAGGTTATAACTTTCATCCTTCCATGCCTGCGGAAAGCTCCTCGTGTGAGAAAGGCTTTTCCATTTTGCCTCGAAACCATTTTTAGTGATCATCGATGAGTCAGGCAATTGATTACCTGTGAAACTAGGATCAGGCCAGGTTGACTGCATTTGGACAGTCGTCTGTTTGCCAACGGGAGTAAACAATAATTGCTCAGAACCGTTCAGACTGACCTGCGATGAAAAACGGATCGTTGAGCTTGCGGTCGATTCGTTTATGGTTAAAGGCGAAACGAATCCTTCCTTAAGAACCGCATTATTGACAGCTGAAGGGGTTAATGATAATGTTGAATCATTCCACCTCACCTGTAACTCATCTTTCAATCCTTTTGCGTCTGTGATGCCGAGGCACACATAGGCTTCGTTCCAAAGCATATCTGCCGGACCCAGATTTAATTTTTGCAGCGCCAGGGGAGTGAAAGTTCCATTGAGTTTTATTGAGGAAGAATAAAGCATTACTTCGTAAATACCACGATATCTTTTTTCGGGCTTTACAGTGGACTCAATGTTTAACCTGTCGGGCAAGAAGTACGCAAATGATTTAATGGTAACCGGGAAGCCATTATTGTCCTTTGCGGCTTTTGTGTATGGGATCACCAAGACGGGCCCGGTAATGTTTTGTCTGTCCGCCCATTTACTGCTGACTTCTGTGATTGCTTCCCTTTGACGGGCCTCTCTCTCCTTTATCAGGTTTTGTACAAAATCAGCAGGTATTAACAGTAGGAGAGCCAATACACCAATCATCAGTCCTTTGACGATGACTTTACTCTTTTGCCATGTGTTCTGAATGATTGTTTCCATTTTATTTTTATATTTTTTTATTTATCGCGGTGAAATAAGACACCAAAAAATGAAGAACAATGACACCAACACATACCAGCCATGCAACTAAAACCATTGTGACAAGAGTAGATTCTCTTTTTTCAACTTCTTTTAGTGAACGACCAACCGCAACAAATGCTACCTGAGGGGAATTGACAGCTTCCACCACCATCGCCATTCTCACGCCAGCGCGGGGCTGCCATGTCAGGACATCCTCGCTGTGTTTGGTTGTAAAATCAAAAACGCCTTTTGGGATCCTTGGGGGCTGGGTATCTAAAAAACCAGTAGTTTGCAATGGTTCGCCATTCGCGTTGTAAAATGTTTTAAAAACTGAGAGACTCCTTGATATTTCAATATTATCACCGGACATCCATTTTATGGTGGATTGATTACTTTCAATTGCATTTTTCAAATCCAAGGCAATTTGAAGTTGAGGATCATTAGCCCCTGAGCGATGCGACTGCTGAACACTAACATATATCAAACCACACAAGACAGTTACGATCATGAGGGTAGCAAAGTGCGTGATAAATACCGGCAGTTTCATAAAATTTATTTTAGAATGAGTACTGGGAAATTTCATTTTGCATGGTCACTTTTTCCAACTGAGTTATTTTGTTGTAGCAAATGCCCAGGGGGATTAAACCAAAGATGCCAAAGGAGCAATCGATAAGCCTCCACCAAAAAGGTATTCCTCTGAAATAGCCAATAAACAGCGCGAAAGGAATGATGAGAAAGCATGCGATTGTTCCGAATTCAAGCACCCATTTATTTTTGACAGGATCCTTATACGGCCCGATGAAGGCAATGGCTATAACGATGTGGGCAAAACCGAGCCAATCGTACCCATAGAGCAGGTATGGATATTTTTTAGCTGTTTCATGTACTGCCAAATAAATTTCATTCAACCAGCTACCAACCGGCGAAGTCTCATTGAAGAATTTAATGACAAATGATAATTCCCATTCGGCTGGTATAGCCGTAACACCGCTAAATGCCAGTGTGACCATAAAGAATACCAGCCATCGTCTTACGATCTTTTTATTTCTCTCTATTTTAAAAGTACTTTGCATTTCAAAGTGCTTGAACAAAAAAAATTATTTTACTCCTTTTATCATATTTTCCAACGCAGAAATATGATCCGTGAAAGCTTTTTCACCTGCCTTCGTCACCGCATAAGTTGTATTTGTTTTTCTGCCAATGAATCCTTTGTGCACTTTGATGTATCCCTTATCTTCCAGGTTCACCAAATGCGTCGCAAGATTTCCATCTGTTACTTCGAGCATCTGTTTCAGGTCATTAAAATTGATCTCCTCATTGACCATGAGAACGCTCATTACCCCCAGGCGGATGCGATTGTCAAAAATTTTATTTAAGCCATTTATTGGATTCTTCATGTTAAGTCATTTGTCATTTAGTCATTGAGTCAATAGTCAAAATGACTACTAACTGCTGACTGGTTGCCTCTCATATTTCCACCACATTAATACGCCGTAAATAATGTGTAATAGTCCAAAACCAACTGCCCAGAAATACAATCCATACCCCGTAAACTGGGTATTGACCAGGCCAAGCATAATTTCAAGGTAACCGAGATACCGGATGTCCGTTAAAGTATATTTACTTCCATTTACGAGAGACAGACCATAAAAGATCAAACAAGCCGGCGCAACAAACCGCCACTCATCATACTGTAACATGGCCAGGATGAAAAGTCCGCCGGCGACCAAAGGGATCAGGATGTTCCACATTAATTTTCTCGACGTGAGGTCCCAAACAGGTAAATGATTTTGCTTTGCCCGTCTCCAGGTAAATATGAAGGAGAGGACCAATGCGGCCGCCAATACAATACCAGCTACCAGCAGTAGTTTGACCTTAAGGGATTCGAAATTTTTATCTGTATAGCCACTTCCATGGTTGTATTCAAAATAATAATCGTTGAGCAGGTTGTTTGCGAAGTAAGCACCACTCAGCGCGCATATGCCTGCGGCAATGCCGCTCAGACCACTGAGTGAAATAAATCGCGAAGATCGCTCCATGATTCGTTTGATGTCATTGATCTCCTGTAAGGTTTCTAGTTGGCCGCCCTCATGACCGGGTTGGATGGAATGTTGTCTGCTCATAAAAAGCACTTTGTAATACAAAGTAATTATCAAATTTGTATACTTCAAAATTTTTTTACGTTTATTTGACAGGAGTTAGGCAAAATAAGTGACTCCATTTACCGTTCTTTACCTTTGTACTTGTGTATGAGAAGATTGGAAGTATTTTTTATCCTGGGTTTTATTGTCCTGGCATTTGGTACCCATGCGCAGAAGAAGATCATTTCGGGCAGGATCAAAGACTTCCATAGCGATGAATCGATCCCCTTCGCATCAGTTTATTTCAAGGGAACGACAACCGGGATGCTTTCTGATTCCTCCGGCGCTTTCCTTTTCTCATTTAACAAGTGGCCCTCAGACACATTGGAAATAACCTGCGTAGGATACCAGCCTTATAAACTTTATATAGACCCTTCGAGAGACTCCATTACTGCAGTTGTGTGGATGGAGCGAGGAACTTTTAATGAGGGCGTAAAAGTAAAAGTGAGGGTGAACAAGGGATTGCTCGTGTGGAGAAAGATCGTAAAAAATAAGGACAAGAATGATCGTTACAGGTTTGATAATTTTTCTTATGAATTATACAACAAGCTTGAAGTAGATCTGAAAAATATCAACTTCAAAGGACTGGCAAAAATGAAACCGCTCCGTCCGGTCACCAATCTTATTAACAGCAATATTGACTCAACGGAAATGCCGCCGATACTGCCGGCCTATCTCACAGAAGCTATTTCGGATTATTACTATCAAAAAAGGCCTTTGCGAAGAAGGGAGGTGATCAAGGCTACCAACACAAATGGGGTAAAGAATGAAAGCATTTTGAAGTTCTTGGGCGGCATGGATCAAAACATAGACATCTATGACAATTTCATCCCGGTCTTTGACAGGCAGTTTGTAAGTCCTGCCAGTGATAATGGAGATGCTTATTATAATTATCGAGTAACAGATACACAATTTATTGCCCGGCACAAATTTTATCACCTCGTATTTACTCCGAAACATCATGGAGAAAGTACTTTTGAAGGGGATTGCTGGGTAAATGACACAACGTTCGCGATCCAGAAAATGAATTTGCGATTAGGAAAAGACGCCAATGTGAATTTTTTAGAGAAACTAAGTCTCGTCCAGGAATACAAGTTGATCAATGACAGTACCTGGTTCTTATCAAAAGATAAGTTTGTAGCGGACCTGGCTCCTTTTGGAAAAGAATCGGCAGGTTTCGTGGGGCGAAAGACGACAACTTACCGGGATGTTGTGGTGAATGATACTTCTGTTTCCAATCAATTGAAAAAAAATAAGTCAATCGAAGAAATAAGTACTCTTCCTGGTGCGAATGAGAAGGATACGTCATTTTGGTCCTCTTCCAGGCATGATACCCTCACTAAAAACGAAAAAGCGATCATCCGGACCATTGATACGCTCATGCGTGCACCGGAGTTCAAGCGTTTGAAAAATACCGCCTATTTTATCGGGGCAGGTTATAAGAACGTTGGCAATTTTGAAATAGGTCCCTGGTACAATTGGGTTACTGCGAATGGATGGGAAGGATTCAGGACGAGGTTTGACCTGGGTACAAACAAACATTTCAACAAAAAGATATGGCTTCATGCTTACCTGGCCTATGGTTTCGACGATAAGAAATTGAAAGGGTTGGGAGAAATATTTTATTTACCTAAGAAAACATATCCGCGATCCTATATCAACGCGTCATTTCTTAACGATCTCGATCACGGGCAAAACTATTACGGTGAAGTAACGTCCGATAACATATTTGCGCCAGCGATCAGGAAGGGATACGTACCAATTAAATACATAAAGAACAAAGAATTTAAAATTGCTTTTTTCAAGGAAGTAACGCCCTGGATGTCCAACACTGTTACGTTCACGCACAGAACTTCGCTTCCGTTACAAAATCTTCCGCCAAAGGATTCTTTTCCAACGTATGGCCAGGGAGATCCGCTTACAAATTTCGAGGTAGCCCTGCGCGTGAGGTTCGCTTACTTGGAAAAATTTGTAGATGGAAGTTTTTTTCGCGCGAGCCTTGGAAGTCCATACCCGATCGGGGAGATAAATATCGCAAAGGGATTGTCCGGCCTGGCAGGAAGCGCTTATGATTATTGGAAGCTTTCAGGTAGCATTTCTGATTACATCAAAATTCCTCCCTATGGCAATTTGTTCTGGTTTTTATTTGCCGGAAGGACCTTTGGTACTCTTCCCTATACACTCCTGAACATTGCGCCGGGCAATGAATTGTACTATTATAATAAGTATGTATTTAACATGATGAACCGATATGAGTTTCTCACCGACAAATACCTTGGCGTAAGTGTCGAGCACATTATTGGCAACGGCATATTTCGTTTGATTCCGAAATTGAGATGGAGGCAACTTTGGACGGCTAAAGTCTTATGGGGGAGTCTTAGCGATGCTAATTACGATCTCAACTTTATACAGGGAAATAGCTTTCAAACTTTGAACGGACGCACATATATGGAACTGGGAACCGGGATCGATAATATCCTTCACGTGCTGAGAGTTGATTTTGTATGGCGTGTGTTGCCAGCCACACTAGATAAAAAAGGAGATCATGCTTTTGGTGTTTTCGGAAGTTTCAGGCTGAGCTTTTAGTTTAAAGCCACTGCGACACTCCAGGCACAGATTTTTCTGTCTTCAGTTATTCTGTTGCCATCTATATCTGTTTTATTTGTGCGATGATCGTTTCAACAATTTCATCGGGATTTTTTGAAATGTCAACCTTTATACAGTTAGCCGGAATTTCCAATGCATCAAACTGTGAAGACAACAAACCAGGTGGCATAAAATGATCTTTCCTTTTTTCCATTCTCTCTTTTATCAACTCATAGTTGCCCTGCAGAAATACCCAATGCACTGGAATATTAATTCCGGACGATAAGATAGTCCTGTATTTTTCTTTCAATGCCGAGCAGCCTAATACAGCTCCGGCTTTTTTTGCCTGCTCGCGTGCCGCCTGGTTCATGTTTGTCAACCAGCCTATCCTGTCTTCATCAGTCAATGGAATGCCTGCTGTCATTTTTTCTTTGTTAGCCGCAGAATGGAAATCATCTGCGTCAAAAAAAGGCAATCTGATTTTTGATGCTAATTTTTCTCCGATCGTTGTTTTTCCGGAACCGGACACGCCCATAATATAGATGATGCATCTATTCATAATTGTTTCACTCAAAGTCGCTAAGATAGCGCAAAGGCACAAAGAAGATTCTTTGCGTCTTTTGTGTTAACCTTGCGACTTTGCGCGAGATACAGTAGAATAATGAACAGAACGCAAAAGTGCCGGCACGTATACACAACAGAAGCTCCATAGCATTGATGTTGCTCAGTACAGGATTATATCAACGCCATTCATTACTATATTTTCTTTACCTTCCTCTAGCAACATAAAATTTATAACGTCAAACGAACGAGTATGCCTTCTCATTATATTTTGGCACTGGACCAGGGAACCACGAGTAGTCGCAGCATGGTCTTTGACAAGCACGGAAATATCGTCAGCGTGGCACAAAAGGAGTTCAAACAAATCTTCCCGCAA
>Ga0163162_10004450_pt1 | contig 13497 bp, 10 predicted proteins | sample S55metaG_FD_115310 | JGI IMG/M metagenome (GOLD analysis project Ga0163162, IMG submission 115310) | Switchgrass rhizosphere microbial communities from Kellogg Biological Station, Michigan, USA - S5-5 metaG | ecosystem: Host-associated > Plants > Roots > Rhizosphere > Soil | place: USA...
CCGTTCCTCGGCGGCGAGAGCGTGCGCGCGCTCCGGCGCGGCGGCGCGCCGGTGGCGATGATCTATCCCGACAGCCCGTACGGCGCCTACACGCAGCGCGCCGACGTGCTGCCGACGCTCGCCGCGTACGACCGCGTCTACATCTGGGGCCGCCACCTCGTGTCGCGGCTGGGCGCCGATGGCGTCGCCTCCGCCACGTACCTGCCGTTCGCCTTCGATCCCGGCGACTACGGCGTCGACGGCCCCCGCGTGACGCCGGCGTGCGGCCGCGCCCACGCGATCGCCTTCGTCGGCCAGCGCTACGACAAGCGGCAGGCGTGGCTGGCGGCGCTCGACGGGCTCGACGTCGGCGTGTGGGGGCTCGGCTGGGCCCGCTCGGACGGCGCGCGCGCCGCCGGGCACTGCGTCCACGCCGAGCCCGTCCACGGCGCGGCCGCCGCCGCGATCTATCGGGGATCGGCGCTCGCGCTGAACGTGCTGCATGCCGACAACGTGCCGGCCCACAACATGCGGACCTTCGAGATCCCGCCGTGCGGCGCGGTCATGCTCAGCGAGGCGACCGGGGAGATCGCGTCCTTCTTCGAGCCGGATCGCGCGTGCCTGCTGGCCGCCGACCCTGCGGCGCTGCGCGCGCAGGCCGAGCGAGCGCTGGCCGATCGCGCCCTGACCCGGGCCATCGCCGCGGAGGGCGCGCGGGCGGCGGCGCCGCACACCTACCAGGCGCGCGTCCGCACGATCCTCGGCGATCTCGGTGTCGCCGGCGGAGTGCCGGTCCGGACTGGAGCCCGCTCGTGACGCCGCTGCTGCCGCGCGCGACGCTGGGAGCGGGAGCAATCATCCGCTGGCACCTCGTGGAGCCGTGGCTGCGGGCGCTCGGGAGCGCGCCGGTGCGCCTGCTCGACGCCGGCTGCGGCCGCGGTGAGTACGTGGCCCGGCTGGCCCGACGCTTCCCGGGTGTCCGGCGCGTGGTCGGAGTGGACAAGGCCGGACGCGACGGCGTCGTGGGCTTCGCGCCGGTCCCGCCCGACGTGGTGTCGCGCGTGATTCTCCGCGAGGGCGAGTTCTCGCGCGACGTCGTGGCGGACATCGGCCCGTTCGACGGCGTGGTCTGCGTCGACGTGCTCGAGCACGTGCCGGACGACGGCCACTTCCTCGCCGAGCTGGCGATGGTCGTCCGACCGAGCGGCCGCGGGATCGTGCACGTACCGGCGACGCCGCAGCGACACCCGATCGGCTGGGCGCGGCGCGAGCTCGAGCGCATGCTGCTGGATGGCAGCGGCCAGCACGTCCGCGAGGGCTACACGCGCGACGGAATCGCCCGGCTGCTCCGCGACACGGGTTGGACGATCTTGCGGGAGCGGGCGACGTTCGGCCGCATCGCCGCCTGGTGGTGTGACGCGGACTTCTACCTGGCGGCCCGCGGCGCCCACACGCTGCGCGCGCTGGCGCTGCCGCTGACGGTGGGTGGCGCCCTGGCCGGCCGCGCCGTCGGGCCCCAGCGGGGCAACGGCTGGCTCTTCCTGCTGGAGCGGCGATGACGGAGAGCCCGCGACCGACCGTCCTGGTCACCGGAGGAGCAGGCTTCATCGGCTCGCACCTGGTCGAAAAGCTCCTCGACGAGGGTCACCCGGTCATCGCGCTCGACGACCTCAGCACCGGCAGCCGGCGGAACATCCAGCACCTCATCGGCCAGCGCGGCTTGCGGTTCGAGCAGGGATCGGTGCTGGACCGCGAGCGCTGTCACCGCGCGATCGCCGAGGCCGACGTCGTCGTCCACCTGGCCGCGGCGGTCGGTGTCAAGCTGGTGGTCGAGCAGCCGATCGAGACGATCGATCGCAACGTGCGCGGGACCGAGCACGTGCTGGAGGGCGCGCTGCGCTACGGTCGCAAGGTGTTCATCGCGTCCACCTCCGAGGTCTACGGCAAGGAGGCCCGGCCGGGGGCCTCCGTGTTCCGGGAGACCGACGACGTGACGCTCGGCGTGTCGATGCGCTGGTCGTACGCCTGCTCCAAGGCACTCGACGAGTATCTGGCCCGCGCGTATCACCTGAGCGAGGGGCTGCCCGTCGTCATCGGCCGATTCTTCAACACGGTGGGACCGCGTCAGACCGGTGCCTACGGCATGGTCATCCCGCGCTTCGTCGACTGGGCGCTGGCCGGCAAGCCGCTGCAGGTGTACGGCGACGGTGCTCAGGTGCGCGTGTTCACGCACGTTCGGGACGCGGTGCGCGCGCTGTGGGCGCTCATGAACGAGCCGCGGGCCGAGGGCGAGATCGTGAACATCGGCGGTATCGAGCCGGTGACGATCCTCGAGCTCGCCCGGCGGATCCAGGCGCTGACCGGCAGCGCCTCGGAGATCGTCCGCGTGCCGTACGAAGAGGCCTACGGCGCGGGCTTCGAGGACATCCGGACGCGGATCCCCGACCTGACCAAGATCCAGGGTCTCGTCGGCTATCGCCCGGAAATCCCGCTCGACGCGATCCTGCGCGACATGGTCGAGGATGGCCGACGCCGGCTCGAGCGCTGAGGCGCTCATCCTGGTCAACGGGGACGAGGCCGGCGCCCTCGGCGAGCGCGCTCGATGGGTCGCGCAGGCCGCGCCGGCGCGCACGACGGTCGTCTATCGTCGGGGCGGTCGCGGCGAGGCCGTCAGGCGCTTCGTGCGCCATCTGCGCGCGCAGCGCCCGCGGGTCGTGTACCTCGTCGACGCCGCCATCGCGACGGTCGCGGCCGGCATCTGGGCGCGGCGGCTCGGCGCGCGCGTGGTCCTCGACACGGGCGACGCGATCGGCGCGCTCACGCGATCGACCGGCCAGCTGGGCGTGCTCGGCGCCGTCGGCGCCCCGTGGCTCGAGCGCCTGGCGTATGCCGTGGCCGATACCATCGTCGTGAGATCCGAGGGCCTGGCCCGGCACGTGCGCGCGATGGCCCGTCGTCCCGTGATCGTCGTGCCCGATGGCTACGATCCGTGCGCCGCCGCGGTCGTCGACGGCGAGGCGGAGCGACGGCGCTGGAAGATCACCGACGACCAGACAGTCGTCGGGGTCGTCGGCTCCGCCCACTGGAACGCCCGCCTGCGATGGTGCTACGGGCGCGACGTGGTCGAAGCGGTGGCGGCCACGCCGCGTTCCGACGTGGTCGGCCTGGTCCTGGCTCGCGGTGGCGGCCTGCCGCACCTGCGGGCGCTCGCTCGCGAACGGGGCGTCGCCGACCGGGTGCGGTTCGAGGATCCCGGCTCTGCGTCCGAGCTCTGGCATCGGCTGGCGGCCGTGGACGTGGCGCTGTCCACGCAGACGAACGACGTGGTGGGGCAGTCGCGGACCACCGGCAAGCTCGTGCAGTACATGGCCGCGGGGCGGTACGTGCTGGCCAGTCGCGTCGGCTCGGCCGCCTCACTGCTGCCGCCTGCGATGCTCGTGGACTATCATGGGGCGTGGGATGAGGGTTACTTCGCCCGGCTGGCGGAGCGCGTGACGGCGTTGCCCGATCGCCTCGCGCTGGCCGAGCAGGGTGCGCGCCTGCGCGACCTCGCGGCGCCCTTCGCCTATCCCCGCCTGGTCGACACACTCCGCGCGTCGGTCTTCGGAGATCGCTGACGTGCTCGACTGGCTCCTCGACACCTCGTACGGAATCAGCTACGACTCCTGGACCCTGGCGCTCGGCCTGGCCCTCACGGTCGTGTGGCTGGCGTCGCTGCGCGTGCTGCCGGGCGCACGCTCGGGCTGGCGGGCCGTGCCGACCTCGCTGTTCGGCTGGTCGTGGGTGGGCTTCGGACTGGCGTTCGTGGCGCGGTTCTGGGTGCTGTCGGTCGACGCCGTCACGTATGGAGATCTCTCGGAGCGCCTGATCGCCGTGCCGGCAGGCACCGTCAACGAGGCGCTGATGCTGGCGGGGCTCTACTGGATCGCCGTGAGCGTCGCCTTCGCGCTGGCGCGGGTGCCTCGCCTGAACCCGCTGGACAGCATCGGCCGCGTGGTCGCCAACGGCGGCGCGGCGGCCTATGACGCGACGGTCGTGGTGGCGGTCGTCGCCATGCTCCTGCTCGCGACCGGTGAATATGTGCCCGTCGCGCTGAATCGCCCCCTCGGCCTCGTCACGTCGCTGTGGGCGTTTCCCGCCACGGCGGCGTGGGCGCTGTCGCTTCGCACCGGCGGCGAGCGCTTCGGCTACCGCCGCTGGATCTACCTGGTGCCGGGCCTGGTGGCGTTCTTCATGGAGCCCTTCCGCGAGCGGCTGCTCCTGATGCTGCTCATTCCGCTCGTGGGCGCCCTCTTCGCCGGGCGGCGGCTGCGCCTGACGGTGGTGTGCGGAGTGTTCGTGGCCTTCGGGCTGGCCAGCACGATCGCGGTCGGCTGGTATCGGCAGATCACGTGGGAGGGGCAGACGGTCCGCGAGGCGGTCGAGGTGCTCGATCCTCAGCTCTGGCTCAAGGAGCCGTACCACGCGCCGTGGACGGCCGTGCTCCGGCGCTTCCACTCCTTCGACTCGCTCGTGTTCTACGTGAACCTGGTGCCCGAGGTGGTCGGCTACGAGACCGACCGCAACCCGCTGGCCGACGTCGCGCTCGAGGGCTTCGTCCCGCGGGCGCTCTATCCCGACAAGCCCGAGTCGCGCCGGGCCATGATCTTCTCCACGACCCTCTGGGGCTACAGCGACGTGGGGCAGATGGAAGCCAACATCGCCCCCTCGATGGCTGGAGACCTGTACGGCGCGGGCGGCTGGTTCTGGGTGCTGATCGGGGCGGCGTGCTGGGGGCTCCTGGTCGGCGTCCTCGACGGCTGGTCGTGGAAGCTCGAGCCGAGCGGGCGCGCCGTGGTGATCGCCTCGCTGGCGCTGCTCGCCGCCGGTGGCATCGAGCGTGACTTCCCGCGGGCGGTGGCCACGCTCATCCAGAACGCGATCGTCCTCGCCGGCTTCGCCGCGCTGATGGTCAGGGCACTCGGGCTCGGCCCGGCCGGCCGCGAGTCCGCGCGCTCTGTCCACGTCGGCGCCGATCTCGCTCGCTACCCGGCGTCGTCGCCCTAGCCGCCATGTGCGGCATCGTCGGCATCGCCGGGCTGGAGCACCCGCGTCTGATCCGCCGCATGGCCGATGCCGTGGCCCACCGGGGTCCCGACGGTGAGGGCTACTTCGTCGGCGATGGGATCTCGCTCGGCATGCGACGGCTCAGCATCATCGATCCGGCCGGCAGCGATCAGCCGATCTGGAGCGAGGACCGGCGAGTGCTGACGGTGTTCAACGGCGAGATCTACAACTACCGGGCCCTGCGGCCGTTCCTCGAGAAGCACGGTCACAGCTTTCGTACCGCCGGCGACACCGAGACGGTCGTGCACCTCTACGAGGAGTACGGCGATGCCGGCGTGCACCTGCTGCGCGGGATGTTCGCCTACGCGCTGTGGGACTCGAGCCGGCGGCGGCTGCTCCTGGCCCGCGACCGGCTCGGTATCAAGCCGCTGTACTACGCGCAGTGCGGTGCGCGGCTGGTCTTCGCCTCGGAGATCAAGGCGCTGCTCGCGGTGCCCGAGGTCTCCCGCGAGCTCGACCTCGAGGCGCTGCATCTCTACCTGACGCTGCAGTACGTGCCGGGGCCGGCGACCATCCTCAAGGCAGTGCGCAAGCTCCCGCCCGGCCACCTGCTCGTGTGGCAGGACGGTCAGGTGACGCTGCAGCGCTACTGGGACGTGGTCCTGGAAACGGGCGAACGGCGTGTCGACGCGGAGGCCGCCGCCGAGGAGTTTCGCGGTCTGTTCGAGGAATCGATCGCGCTCCACCGGATCAGTGACGTGCCGCTCGGTATTTTATTGTCCGGCGGCATCGACTCGGCGGCCGTGACCGGGATGCTGGCGCGGGTGTCCGGTCGGGTGAAGACCTTCACCGTCGGCTTCGACGCCGAAGCCACGGAAGGGGAGCTCACCGAGGCGCGCGCGCTGGCCCGTCACTTCGGCACCGACCACCACGAGATCATCATGGGCCCGGCGCTGGCCGACGCGCTGCCCGGCATCGTGCGGATGCAGGACGAGCCGGTGGCGGACCCCGCCGCCATCGCGACGTTCTTCATCTGTCAGTTCGCCGCCCGCTTCGTGAAGGTCGTCCTGACCGGTGAAGGCAGTGACGAGCTGCTCGGCGGCTATCCGCGCTACGGCTGGCTCCGCCTCGGCGAGCAGCTGCGGCGGTGGCCGGGCGCAACCTCCGCAGCCGCCGCGCTGCTCCGCGCACTACCCGGTGACGTGCGCAACGGTCGCCTCCCGCGGCGGATGGGCACGCTCGTGGGTTCCACCTCGCTGCTGCGGCGGCACCTCGACTGGGTGGCGGTGATGAGCGACGACACGCAGCAGGCGCTGGCCGGGGGGCCCGGCTGGGCGGCGGCCGACCAGAGGCTGGGTGAGCGGCTGCACCACGTGAGCGGTGACCCGGTCCACGAGCTGATGTACCTGGACTTCCACACCTGGCTGCCGGACGACGTCCTGGCCAAGACCGACCGCATGAGCATGGCCGTGTCGGTGGAGGCGCGGGTGCCGTTTCTCGATCATCGCCTGGTCGAGTTCGCGGCCAGCTTGCCTGCCGCGGCCAAGGTTTCGAGCGTCGGCACCAAGGCCTTGCTGCGACGGGCGCTCCGTCACGATCTGCCGGCCCGAACGCTTGGCCGCCGCAAGCGCGCCTTCCTGGTGCCGCTGCGCCGGTGGCTCGATGGCGAGCTACGCGACGTCGTGGCCGACACGCTCACCGCCTCGGCCGCTCGCTCGCGCGGCCTGTTCTCGCCGACGGCGATCGCGCGCCTGCTCGAGGCGCAGCGGCACGGCCGCCAAGACCACAGTCGGGCCCTGTGGACGCTGCTCACCTTGGAGCTGTGGCTCCGCCACGTGCTCGATGCGCCTGCTGCTGCTCACGATTGACTTTCCGCCCGCGCGGGGCGGAGTTCAGAATCTCCTCGCCCGCCTCGCGGCCGGCCTCTCCGAAACGGATCCGGTGACCGTGGTGACTCCCGCGATGGCGGGTGACCGCGACTGGGACGGCAGGCAGCCCTTCGCGGTGATTCGCTCCTGGCCGCTGCGCCGGGGCCGGCTCGCGGTGGCCGCTCTCTGCGCGCGCGCGCTGGTCGAAGTCGTTCGCCGACGGCCGGCGGTGATCGTCTGCGGCCACGTGCTGCTCGGCCCGCTGTGCCGGACGATTCGCTCCGTGTTCGGCATCCCGTACGTGGCGATGGCGTATGCCTACGAGATTCGCGCGCCGCGGATGCGCTCGATCGCCGGTGTCGCGCTGCGGGGGGCGAGCCGCGTGGTGACGATCAGCGAGTTCAGCCGCCGGGCGGTGGAGGCGCACGGCGTCGCCGCGCCGGCGATCACCGTGATCCGGCCGGGCGCCGTGGTGCCCGGCGCCGTGGTGCCCGGCGACGTGGTGCCGGGCGACGCGGTGACGGCGCTGCGACCGGCGACGAGCGGCCGGCGGGTCCTGCTCTCGGTGGGGCGCCTCGTCGATGCCTACAAGGGACACGACATGGTCATCCGCGCGCTCCCGCTCATCCTGGCCAAGACGCCGGACACCGAGTACGTCATCGTCGGTGACGGTCCTCTGCGCCCGTACCTGGAACGCCTCGCCGCCTCGCTGGGCGTGGCCTCGGCAGTATGCTTCGTCGGCCAGGTCGGAGACGACGAGCTGGACGCCTGGTACCGCGCCTGCGACGTCTTCGTGCTCGCCAGTCGCGAGAGCGACGTCAGTGGCGGCGCCGAGGGATACGGCATCGTGTTCGTCGAGGCCAGTCTGCGGGGCAAGCCCGTGGTGGGCGGCCGCTCGGGCGGCATCCCGGACGCGGTGATCGACGGCGAGACCGGGCTCCTCGTGGACCCGAGCGATCCGGCCGACATCGCGGAGGCGATCACGCGCCTGCTCACCGAGCGCGATCTGGCGGACCGGCTCGGGCGAGGCGGCCAGCGCCGCGTCGTCGATGATCTCTCGTGGCCGGCGTACACGGAGCGCTTCAGCCGGGTGCTGGCCGAGGCCGTCGCGGGGTGACCGCCCCGCGCGGCATTCTCTATCTGAATCCGACGGCGCAGATCGGTGGCGCCGAGCGGAGCCTCCTCGACCTCGCCTCGGGACTGGACCGCCGACACTGGGCGCCGCGGCTCGTGGTTCTGGGGCAGGGGCCGTTGCTGGCCGAGGCGGCGGGAGTCGGAGTGCCCGTCGAGGCGCTGCTCGTACCGGACGGATTCGAGCGCGCGAGCCTGCGCGGCGCGCGCTCCAGCCCGCTCGGGCTCGCCGCGAGCGTGCTGCGGGCAGCTCCGACGCTGCTGGCCGTCCGGCGGGCGGCCGCCCGGACGGCTCCCTCGATCGTTCACAGCAACGGCAACAAGACCCACGTGCTGGCCTCGCCGCTCCGGCGCCGGCGCACCCGGGTCGTCTGGCACGTCCGCGACTTTCTCGTCGATCGCGCGCCGGAGCGATTGCTCCTGCGGCTGGCGCGGCTCTCGACGGACGCGGTGATCGCCAACTCCGCCGCCGTGGCCGCGCACCTCGAGCGTCTCGGTGCCCGACCGGGGCTCGTTCATGCGATTCCCAACGGGATCGACCTGCGACGCTTCACCCCGGATGGGCCGCGCGCCGATCTGCGCAGCCCGGCCGGGTGGCCCGAGAACGTGCGGCTGGTCGGCATGGTGGGCGTGCTCGCACGCTGGAAGGGCCAGGAGATCTTCGTGAAGGCGGCCGCCGCGCTGGCGCCGCGCCATCCTGATCTCCGATTCGTGGTGGTGGGCAGCGAGATCTACCGGACGTCAGGCCACGGCGACTTCGCAGCGGCGCTGGCGCGACAGGCCAAGGATCTGGGCCTGGGCGATGCGCTGACGTTCACCGGCTATCGTCACGACGTCCCCGAAATCCTACGGGCGCTGGACGTCGTCGTTCACGCCTCGATCGAGCCCGAGCCGTTCGGACGGGTCATCGCCGAGGCCATGGCGTGCGCCCGGCCTGTCGTATGGGCGCGCGGCGGAGGGGCGGATGAAATCGTCGGCGAGGGCGCGCTGCACGGGCTCGGGGTCCGTGGCGGCGACCCGGCGGCGCTGGCGGCCGCCATCGAGCGGGCGCTGGCTGACCCGGAGCGCGTCAGCGCCTGGGCCGCGGAGGGCCGCGCCCGGATCGTCACGCACTTCGATCTAGGCGCCCACGTCGCGCGGGTGCAGGATCTCTACGAGATGCTGATGAGCGGCCGATGAAGGTCCTCCACGCCGGAAAGTTCTACGCGCCCGTCAAGGGCGGGATCGAGACCGTGCTGGCCGCTCTCTGCGAGGGCGCCGCCGGCCGGTGGGACGTGCGCGCCGTGGTGGCCAACGAGGGGCGGCAGACGGTGCGCGAGCGCCGCCACGGCGTGAGCATCGTCCGTGTGGGGACGCTGGCGCGCGCGCTGTCGGTGTCCCTGAGCCCAGGCCTGGCGCGTGAGCTCTGGCGGGAGCCGGTCGACTGCGTGGTGCTACACGAGCCCAACCCGCTGGTCGGCACGCTGCTGGCGATCCACCGGCCCGCGCGCCGGCTGGTCGTGTGGCACCACAGCGACATCGTGCGCCCGGCCTGGGCGAATCCGACGTACGGGCGGTTGCAGCGAGCGCTCTATCGGCGGGCCGATTGCGTCATCGTCGCCGCGCCACCGCTCGCCGAGCACTCGGCCGCCGTGCGCGGCAGTCGCCGCATCGAGGTCATCCCGTACGGGATCGCCGGGGATGGCCTGGAAACCACAACGCTCGATCCGGCCGGGGCGGTAGGGCGGGCGCTCGCGCGGCTGCCCGAGCCACTCGTGCTGTATGTCGGGCGGCTGGTGTACTACAAGGGCCTCGACGTGCTGCTGCAGGCGCTGGCCAGGACCGGCGGCGGTCTCGCGATCGTCGGTGAAGGTCCGCTCGATGCGGCGCTGCGACGGCAGATCGTGGCGCTCGGGCTCGGTGAGCGGGTGGCGATGCTGGGCGAATGCACCGACGACGAGGTGCGTGGGCTCTACCAGGGCTGCGACGTCTTCGTCCTGCCGTCCACGGCGCGGACCGAGGCGTTCGGGCTCGTGCAGGCGGAGGCGATGATCAACGGGTTGCCGGTGATCAGCACGGATCTGCCGACCGGCGTGCCGTGGGTCAACGAGCACGGCGTCACCGGTCTGGTGGTGCCCCCGGGTGACGTCACCGCGCTGGCGGCCGCGCTGGAGCGACTCCTGGCCGATCCGCCACTGCGGGCGAAGCTCGGCGATGCGGCCCGGGCCCGGGCGCGCGAGCGCTTCACGCAGACCCGCATGGTGGAGCGCTTCATCGACGTCGTGGAGTCGGTCGTCCGTGGCTAAGCGGGCGTTCGACGTCGCCGTGGCGGCCGCCGGCCTGGTGGTGTCGGCCCCGTTCTGGCTCCTGATCGCCGCGCTCATCAAGCTCAACGACGGGGGTCCGGTCTTCTACGGGCAACTGCGGGTGGGGCAGGCCGGAGTCCGATTCCGGAGCTGGAAGTTCCGTTCGATGGTGCCCGACGCCGATGCGCGGTTCGGCCCGCGCCAGGCCGTGGCCGCCGACGCTCGCATCACGCGAGTGGGCCGCATCTTGAGAGCCACCGCGATGGACGAGCTGCCCCAGCTCTGGAACATCCTGCGCGGGGACATGAGCGTGGTCGGGCCGCGGGCGCTCATGCCCGAGGAGATCGAGGTGAGTGGCGACGGCCAGAGCGTGCCGCTCGAAAAGATCCCCGGCTTCGACGCCCGCCATCGCGTGCGACCCGGTCTCACCGGCATCGCCCAGATCTACGCCGACCGGGACATCCCGCGGCGCCAGAAGTTCCGCTACGACCTGCTCTACATCCGTAAGCAGACCCTCTGGCTGGACCTGCGGCTCGTGTTCCTGTCCTTCTGGATCACCCTGCGCGGACGGTGGGACGTCCGCGGCATCCGGGCGTGAACGCGGCGGAAAAGTTGGGGCGGGCTCGGGGCCTCCGTATACTCGCACCGTGATCGACGTGGCGATTGTCGGGGGCGGGCCCGCCGGGCTCCTGGCGGCCAGCCACCTCGCCCAGGCCGGCCTCGACGTCTCCGTCCTCGAAGAGCACCCCAAGATCGGCGAACCCGTGCACTGCACCGGGATCATCTCGCTCGAGACGGCCGAGCTGGCCAAGATCAGCGACGACGTGGTCCTCGGCCGACTCACGCGGGCCCGACTCATCGGGCCGCACGGCGCCCACACCGAGCAAGCCTGGCCGGGACTCCGGACCGAGCCCATCCTGGTCATCGATCGCGCACGGTTCGATGCCGGGCTCGCGCGGCAGGCGCGCGCCGCGGGTGCGGAGGTGCGGACGGGCGTACGGGTGCTCGAGGTCGAGACGGTCAGCGACGGCGTCACGCTACACGCCGAGACGGAGCGGCTCAGCGCGCGGGCGTGCGTCCTGGCCTGCGGCGTGTCCTATCGCCTGCAGCGGCAGCTGGGACTGGGGCTACCGGGCCAGGCGATCCACACCGCCCAGATCGAGCTCGACGCGCAGCCCGACGACGCCGTCGAGCTGCGGTTCGGGCGCGAGGTGGCGCCCAACGGCTTCGTGTGGACGGTGCCCGTGATGCGTGAGGGCCGGCCGCGGCTCAAGGTCGGCGCCATGGCCACCGGCAACGCCGGGGCGTGTCTGGAGTCATTCCTGGCGCGGCCGGAAGTCCGGGCGCGGCTCCTCGGCGAGCCGACCCGCCCGATCCGGCGGCTGCTCCCGCTGAAGCCCATCGCCCGGACCAGCCTCGACCGGGTGCTCGTCGTGGGGGACGCCGGCGGCTTCACCAAGCCGACGACCGGGGGCGGAATCTTCTATAGCCTCCTGACCGCCTCGCTGGCCGCGGCGACCCTGGTGGAGGGCTTTGGCCAGGGGAGGCTGGACGAGGCGTTCCTGGCCCGCTACGAGCGCCGCTGGCAGGACCGGCTCGGCGCCGATCTGCGCACGGGAGACTGGCTGAGGCAGCTCGTGACCCGCTGCTCGGACGCCGAGATCGACCTGTTGGTGCGCATCCTGGCCGGCGAGGACGTCCAGGCCCTCATCCGGAGGGCCGGTCGCTTCAACTGGCACCGGGACCTGATCCTCGCCCTGGTCCGCCAGCCGCGGGTCACCACGCTCCTGTTCAAGACCCTGTTCCGGTAAAAACACCCCGCCAAAACCCCGCGTTAGGGGCGCTCGTCGGCGTTCGACTTCCCGTCACGCCGACAGACAGACTGTCAATCGGCTGTCACACTTGGCCAAGCGCATTAATTCCACCACATTGCACTTCGCAGGCTTCCATCACGCCTGAAGGTGGTCCGGTGTTTGCCATAGTGCCCAGCGGGGGTCACACCGTGATTGAAGAGACGACGGTTGGAGGGATCGAGGATTCGGTCCGGGTTTACCTGCGCCAGATGGGCGCGGTGCCGTTGCTGACGCCGGCTCGCGAGGTGGAACTCGCCCGGCGGATGGAGCAGGCGCGGGAGCAGGTGATTCTGGCAGTCCTCGGTACTGACACCGGCCGCCGTGGATTGCAGGAGCTCGCCACGCGCTTGACGAAGAAGGAGATCGACGTCGATTCCGTCGTCGATCTCACTGACCCTGAGACGACGGACGAACAGCGGGCGGTCATTGCCCGGCAGGTCGCTCGCGGCTTCTCGACCGTGCTCCGCAGGCTGGACCGGCGCGACGTGCTCCGCAAGCAGGCCAACGGACGTGGCGCCAACAAGTCGCGGCTCGAGGCCGAGATCCGGCGTTACGAGGAGAAGATCCTCACCACGCTGCGCGAGCAGCGGACCCTCTTCGAGGTCTTCGATCGGGAGGGCGACCGCCCCGGCCTGGCCCAGGCGCTGGCGGCGGCGGCGACCAACGGGCATGCCGCCGCGCTGCGCCCGGTCATCGAGCGGATTCGCAAGGCGCGCGCGGATGCGGCCGAGGCCAAGAACAAGATGGCCGAGGCCAACCTGAGGCTGGTCGTGTCGATCGCCAAGCGGCACAACAACCGCGGCCTGCCGCTGCTCGACCTGATCCAGGAAGGCAACATCGGGCTGCTGCGGGCGGTGGACAAGTTCGAGTACCGCCGCGGCTACAAGTTCTCCACCTATGCGACCTGGTGGATCCGGCAGTCGCTGAGCCGGGCGCTGGCCGATCAGGCCCGCACCATCCGCCTGCCGGTGCACATGATCGAGCGCATCAACCGCCTGCTCAAGGCCTCCCGCTCGCTCGTGCAGGAGCTCGGCCGCGAGCCCACGCCGCAGGAGATCTCCGCGAAGGTGTCGCTGCCCGTGGAGATGGTGCGCGCCGCGCTGAGCGCCGTTCCCGAGCCGGTGTCCCTGGAGACGCCGGTGGGCGAGGACGAGGACAGCGCGATCGGCGACTTCATCGAGGACCACGAGGCGGCGTCACCCTGCGAGTCGGCGCTGGGTGCCGAGCGCCGGGCCCGCACGCTGGCGCTGCTGGACACGCTCGAGCCGCGCGAGGCCCGGGTGCTTCGCCTGCGCTACGGCCTGACCGACGGCTACGACTGGACTCTCGAAGAGG
>Ga0163162_10004451_pt1 | contig 13496 bp, 9 predicted proteins | sample S55metaG_FD_115310 | JGI IMG/M metagenome (GOLD analysis project Ga0163162, IMG submission 115310) | Switchgrass rhizosphere microbial communities from Kellogg Biological Station, Michigan, USA - S5-5 metaG | ecosystem: Host-associated > Plants > Roots > Rhizosphere > Soil | place: USA: Michigan...
AATAGCAATCTTGGGATCTTCCCGCGGCGCAAAACAGACAAATAGAGAATGATCTTTTAGTTCGACAACCTTTTTATCCAGCACTCTTTTGTTTTGTGCAGTGCCGGTTTTGGCGCAAACGTTGATCCCCGGAATTTTTGTAATAAACTTTGCCGTTCCTATTTCTGTAACGTCCTGCATTCCGCTGATCACTGTTTCGTACGCCCCATCAGAAATATGAGTAAGTACATTATGTCTCTTTCTGAATTTATTTACCAGCGACGTGTCATCATCATTTTCATCATCAATCGACTTTACAAAATGGGGAAGATAATAGTACCCTTTATTGGCAACAATGCAGATACCATTGGCAATTTGAAGCGGCGTTACCAGCATCTTATCCTGGCCAATACCTAAGCCACCGCCTGTCATCGTACATGAATTCCATTGCCCGCGGTATTCTTTATCGTATGCCACGGTGTCAGGAATGTTTCCCCCATTTTCATTAGGTATATCAACTCCCAGCTTATGACCGTAGCCAAATGCATTGCAATACTCTTTCCATTTTGTTAATCCGATTCTTGGATTATGATATTTCGGGTTATCAATTGTTCTTCGAATAGTGCTGCTGAAAAAAGAGTTACAGGAGTGAGCGACGGCTAACCGAAGATTGGCGGCATGTCCTGCCCATTTCTCAAGGCATTTAACCGGACGTGTACATTCTAAATATGCGCCATGACATGGGTAACCACTTTCAGGCGTGATCACACCCTCGTCTAATCCTATTAATGCTCCAAGCGGTTTATAAGTAGACCCGGCGGGATATTGCCCTTTGATGGCCCGGTTATAAAGAGGCGTGCTTACATCCAGCAACATCTTGCTATAATTTTTTTGCTTGGATGAGCCGGTAAGATCATTGGGATTGTAATCCGGTGCAGAAGCCATTGCTAAAATGCCCCCCGTTTTTGGTTCTATTGCAACAATGGCACCTACTTTATTTGTCAATAATTTTTCTGCCAGTTGTTGAAGCTCGACATCAAGATATGTCCTGAGATTCCGCCCGGCCACTGCCGACGTATCAAAGATTCCATTTTGATAATGCCCCACCAGCCTGTTGAAATTGTCTTTTATCCATAACTCCGTTCCTTTCTGCCCACGCAGTACTTTTTCATAGTACTGTTCAAGGCCTGTTCGACCGGCATAGTCACCTGATTCATAAAATCCATTCGATCGATTTATTATGCCTGTGTCTACTTCGTTAATATAGCCGAGTATGTGCGCTGCCGCATTAAATGGATACAATCTCACAGGTCTTGGCTGAAGAAAAAACCCATTGTTAAAGCGCCACATATTCTCCTCCATTCTTGCATATTTCTGGGGTGTCAGTAATTCTTCAAATACAGAAGGACGAAACGCCTTATTTTTTATGATAGCGACCCTGATCCTTTTTCTGAATTCGGCCGTATCGATTTCCATAAGTTCGCAAAAATAGCTTGTATCAATTCCTTTCACTTCTGACGGTGTCACCATCAGGTCGTACATGAGTATGTTATTGAGAATCGCTTTATTCTTCCTGTCAAAGATAATACCCCTGGAGGGATAGATCCGTTTGGCAAAAATGGCATTAATATCAGCCTGCCTTTTATATTCACGGGAAACGACCTGCAAATGGAATAGCTGCGCGATCAGCACTACAAACGATGCCAAAAAAATTACTCGGATAATACGGCTCCTCGATTGGTTAAACACAGGCATAGATCAGGGAAAAGAAAAATACACAGTAACAGATTTTTATCAAAGCTACAATGCAAAATTTTTTTTACGCTATTTAAAAAAATTTTTATGAAGACTTTACGCAGTATTTGTTCTGTACCGCGTCCTCCTTGGGAAGAGGAGTTCGGTCGCAAAGATGAGCAAAAGACTTATCCCGGTAGTAGCGACGAGTTTGATCAGGAATGTCAACAGGCTTCCAAAAGATAGCCATTCCAGCAAAAGCATGTACCCGTGATGAAAAATGGTAAGTATAAGAACGTAGATCCCATAAGGTGTCCATCCCAGTGTGCGGGGTGACGGCTCTTTATAGTTGAATTCAGTACTATCCTTTGGCAGCAGCAAGTTTATAACAAAAGGCCGGATATAAGCAATAAGCAAACAGGCAGCCGCGTGAAGCCCGGGAGTCTGGGTAAAATAATCCAACGAAAGCCCGGTTAAAAAACCTATCACCAACAGCCAAAACCGTGGGGTAGCAAACGGAAGCCAGAGAATAAAAAGGTAATATAAATAAGGAGTGATGAAGCGATGCAGGTGAGGCACTTTAAATAGAACATACACCTGTATCAATATAAAGACAACGAAGCGGAGAATATTTTTAACCAGGTCACTCATTTAGTTTTTTTTACTTCGTCAATTTTTTTACGGGTGTCCTTGTCCAGTTTTTCCTGCTCTTCTGCCTGTAGATTTTCCACGACAAAAACATGCTGAAGATTTTGAAAGTTGGCAGCTGTTCTTATTTGCAGTACATAAAAGCTGCTTGAATTATCCTTCACAACGGAAGCCACTGTTCCGATCAGTCTTAGCGGGGGAAAGCTTAACGAGTAAGTTCCTGTCAGAACAGTATCACCCCTGTTGATCGTGTCGCTTTTTGGGATGCCTGTCATTGTGAGGTACAAGGGATTTTTTCCGTCCCAGCTTATAGTTCCTGCATTTCCACTTCGCTTCATTATCGCATTTACATTATTTTTTACATGAAGAAGACTCATGACCTGGCTAAAGTTGTCGCTGGTATTTACAACAATGCCCACAAGACTGAGGTCAGAGTTGAGAACCGCCATATTATCGCGAATGCCCTGTTTCGAACCCCTGTTAATTTGTAAATAGTTTCTTTCAGAATTTACCGAATTGCTGACAACGTCTGCGTCACGCCAAACATAGCGACGCCGGTGACCCAGGGTGTCATAAGGTATCGTGTCCTGGACAAATTGTGCCGCTGTGTCCGGATTCAAAAAATTCGTCTTTAACAAATTGATCAATGAATCATTAACGTGATGGATCCGGTCACTTTCCTGCTTCAGGTGAAAATACTGATCGATATTTGCATACTTGGAGTTCATCCAGCCGCTCATTTCATTGGCAACTCCAAGACCAACTGCGCGGTGATATTTATTATACCGGAATAAAAATGAGAGTGCTAAGACCTGGAATCCCAGAAAGGCAAAAAAAGTAAAGTACCGACCAATGAAAAGAAATATATTTCGCATACCCCTGTCCCTTAAAGGAGAACTTAGATTTTAATAGGTTTATTGTGGGCTATCAGTTTAAACGTTGTGAAAATATTGCCATAAGAAACCTGTTCTGGTTGATTAGAATTACTAAACCTTGAAGCGGGTGACACCTGCCTGCCGGCAGGCGGGCAACGAAAGTTGAAGGTAGTAATGCTGTTGGCTTCATAATCAAAATCTGCTCCGGAGTAAGCTAGAAAAAACTTAATGTTTGGTCGAACAAGGACTTTATCTCATTACAAATGGATACCTGTCATAATTTTTCAGTGCGATTCCGGTGCCCCTCACAACACTTTTAAGAGGATCATCAGCTACATGGACAGGTAATTTGATTTTTTGACTTAATCTTTTATCAAGTCCTCTTAACAATGCACCACCACCAGTGAGGTAAAGGCCACGCCTGTAAATATCTGCAGCCAACTCGGGTGGGGTTTGTTCCAGGGCTTTCAAAATAGCTTCTTCGATTTTGAAAATGCTTTTATCAAGAGCTTCGGCAATTTCCTGGAAGCTTACCATGATCTGTTTTGGAATGCCGGTTACAAGATCGCGGCCATTTACAGGAATATCATCCGGAGGACTATCCAGATCTTTCATGGCTGCTCCTATCTGTATCTTTATTTGCTCAGCCGTACGCTCACCGATCAATAAGCTATGATAGCGGCGCAAAGCCTCCATAATATCGGCAGTGAACTCGTCGCCAGCAATACGGATCGACTGATCACAGACTATACCTGCCAAAGCGATCACCGTAATTCCAGTCGTACCTCCTCCGATGTCAATGATCATATTCCCGACCGGTTCCTCCACGTCAATGCCGATACCAAGTGCGGCTGCCATTGGTTCGTGGATCAGGTATACTTCTTTGGCGCCTGCTTGTTCGGCACTGTCACGAACGGCTCTTTTTTCCACTTCGGTGATCGAAGAGGGAATACAGATCATCATTCGCCAGCTTGGAGGGAAAAGAGGTTTTTTGGGATAGATCATTTTGATCATTTCCCGGATCATCAGCTCTGCGGCATTAAAATCAGCTATTACACCATCTTTCAAAGGCCTGACAGTACGGATGCTTTCATGTGTTTTTTCATGCATCATCAACGCTCTCTTGCCAACTGCGAGTACATTTTTCGGATTGTTGCGATCCAGAGCTACAATACTAGGCTCGTTTACCACCACCTCGTCATTATGTATAATAAGAGTATTTGCAGTGCCCAGGTCGATTGCTATTTCTTGCGTAAACCAGTTAAAAAGTCCCATTTATGCTATTGGATTTAATGGGTGCAAAGTACGAGTAAATAATTTGAATTAACAAAGCGAAACCGCTTGCTGTTACTGATGATTTCCACTTACTTGTATTGCACGAATTCTGTCAACAATTTGTCTTGCCAGCTTTGCTTAATCAACCGACAAATCATTGTGGCCGGTTGATTTTTTTTCACATTTTTCCGGTTTAAACAATCCATAAAAAAACATGACCGTCTGATTTTGGCATGGTAATGGAAAGCTATAACGAGTATCTATGAAAGCACCGAAAATTTTAGCGATCCGTACACCTTCATCATAAATCAACATATATATTTCTATCTATCAGCAAAGAAAGGCGGTCCCAATTGGGATCGCTTTTTCTTTTATTCTTAAATTTTCCTTTTTTGATCCTTACTTTAGGAATTTTCGTATAGCTTTCAGTTAAACGCTTCTGACATGAGAAATATTTTAGCTTTTGCTTCTATTTTCCAATTTCTGAGCATTGTTGCCGCCGGACAGGACATGAATAAGATCAGACAGGACTTCGAAAACAAGCTGCGGGATACCACTGTCAAATATGGGCACAACAAGTCCACAGGCAAATTCTACAACATTCGCGGCTTTAACATGTACGCGGAAGTGTATGGCCAGGGTGCACCCCTTTTGATCATTCATGGCAATGGAGGCTCTATCAGAGACTTCATTTACCAGATCCCTTTTTTTGAAAAAAAGTACAAAGTGATCCTGGCCGATAGCCGTGCGCAGGGAAATTCAGCAGACAGCGGAGACAGCCTGACTTACGAAATGATGGCAGACGACTATGCAGCCCTTCTCGATGCTATGAAAATCGATTCGGCATTCGTGATTGGATGGAGCGATGGAGGGATCAATGCGCTTTTGCTTGCCATCAGGCATCCGGAAAAAGTAAAAAAACTCGCGTCTACTGGCGCCAATCTGGCCCCGGATACCACGGCAGTTCCAAAGGAAGTGTGGGACATCGCACTCCCGACTTACTTAGCATTAAAGGCGAAGACTCAAAAAACGCAGCAGGAAAAAGATGAGTACAAACTAATGCGCCTGTTAGCCGAGCAGCCTCATATTCCTTTAACTGACCTTCAAAAGATATCCTGCCCATCACTGATCATTGGTGGTGATCACGACGTGATCAAAGAGGAACATACAATGCTTATCTATAAAAATATTCCCAGGGCGTATTTGTGGATACTACACGGATCGGGTCATAGCACACCGATATTTTACAAAGATGATTTTAATAAAGTGGTCGATAGATTTTTTTCGACCCCGTATAGAACCATTGCGGGAGAAGGAAGATTTTTTTAAAAGGTATCACAGAAGCAGGAAGCGCGAATTTTTTAAGAGGCCACAAATCCCAATCGTTTTTCCAGAGCCGGAGAAAGGAGAGGAAGTTTTCTTCTTTCAATTAAAAAACTATTGAGCTGTGCAATTTCTTTAAAAATGTAATGCCTGTCTGCAGCAGCTTTTAAATAATCTTTTCCGCTGCTACCACCAGTTCCTATCCTTGTACCGATCATGCGATGTACCATATTCATGTGCCGGTATCGCCATGAACTTAGCTGCTCGTCAACTTCCAGTAGACCATTTAATAGTTGAAATGGTAACTGTAAAAGAGGATAACCTCTGTACAGCATAATAAACAATGCGACCCGACAAGCCCTTGGCGATAAAGAACGCGGTGTGTTGCTGTCTCGTGGCTGCTTGTTCTCTTCAAAAAACACTTCATCAAATGATGAAAGATGATCTTTCTCGACATCAGCCAGGCTATTCTTGTAACGCTCCCGGTAATCATCCCAGAAAGTTTCTTTTTCCCTTTTATCATAGCCCGGTGCGAGGGGCATTCTTTCCAGCCAGGCATTTACCAATTCCAGCAATGATCTTTCTGATTCAGCTCTTTTAATTATTTCAATTTGTTCTTCGCGCAATTTTGAAATATAATATTCCTGGCCATGACGTGCTTCGAATTTCAATCCCAGTTTTGCTTCCAGTTCCTTGAACTGCCAACTCTGAAAACCTGACGCTGGTCGAAGTATATCGCGAAAATCCAGGAAGTCCATCGGTGTCATTGTTTCAAGAATATCGATCTGGTGAACCAGCACTCTTAGAATAATTACCATACGGTTCAAACGATGAACAACAGTTTGCAATTCCGGCGAGTTGTCGTTCATTGCCGGTTTCTTCATTACTACCAAAATAGAATCTATCTCGTGATGCAGCTGCTTAAACCATAATTCATAGGTTTGATGAATGATTATAAAAAGCATTTCGTCATGCGCTTGCAAATTCCGTTTAATGCTTTCGGGGGACTGGGCATTAAGAATTTTGTCCAGCTGCAGGTAATCATTATAATGCATTTCACCGGCCATATAAACAAGCAAATGTAAAAGGGAAATTAAGCATTATCTGCCGATGGAAGTCTTTGACTTGAATTCATACCCGATATCAGTGCGATAATAGATGCCTTCAAAATTGATATCTTCAAGTATGAGCAATGAATTTTCAGCCGCTTCGCGAATATTGTCTCCATAAGAAGTAGCACACAGTACCCTGCCTCCATTGGTCACAATCTTACCGCCAGTTTCTTTTGTACCTGCCTGGAAGATGAAAGAATCTTTGTCAGTTTCCGTTCGTAGACCTTCGATCTCAAAACCTTTTTCATACGAGCCGGGATAGCCCTTGCTAACTGCCATTACTGTGACGGCACAGCGTTCGTCAACTCTTAATTTTACCGTATCTAACTCTTTCTGAGTAGCCGCAACAAACAAGCCCACAAGATCCGTCTCAAGCCTGGGCATGACAACCTCCGTTTCCGGATCACCCATCCGGCAATTATATTCGATTACATATGGCTCGCCATTTACACTGATCAACCCAAAAAATACAAAGCCCGTGTACTCAATTTCTTCCTTTTCCAAACCTTTAATGGTTGGCTTAATGATCCTTTCTTCCACTTTGTACATGAAGCCGGGCGTTGCAAAGGGGACGGGGCTAACCGCACCCATCCCACCGGTATTCAAGCCTGTGTCGCCTTCACCTATTCTTTTATAATCTTTTGCTTCAGGAAGTAATAAATAATTTTTCCCATCAGTCAATACGAAAACACTCAACTCTATTCCGTCCAAAAATTCTTCTACTACCACTTTCTTACTCGCCTCACCAAATTTTGAGTGCTGGATCATCAATTCAAACTCTGAAACCGCTTCAACGTGTGATTGACAAATAACAACCCCTTTACCGGCAGCCAGGCCGTCAGCCTTTATTACAACGGGTAAAGAATGTTCATTGACGTAGTGAACACCTTCCTCAAAATTCGATGAATCAAATTCGCGATATTTTGCAGTGGGTATATGGTGGCGTTGCATAAAAGCTTTTGCAAACGCTTTACTGCCCTCTAACTGCGCGCCCTTTTTTGAGGGACCGATAAAATAAATCTTTGCTAATTCAACATCGGCCTTGAAGTAGTCATAGATACCATTTACTAATGGTTCTTCGGGACCCACAACGACCATTTCAATCTTTTCATCAAGGCAAAACTTTTTGATAGCATCAAAATCCTGGATATCGAGGGAAATATTTTTTCCGCACTGAGCGGTACCAGGATTACCCGGAGCGATATATAGTGGATTTGCCCAGACGCTTTGGTTTATTTTCCAGGCCAGAGCATGTTCTCTTCCTCCGGAGCCTAACAACAGGATACGCATTCTTCAGGGATTAAGTTCAAACGCGAATATCGCTTCTTTTTGTTAAAGACCTTGTCGTTTTCTTGCGACAAATCATTTTTCTGTATTTTGGGCAATTAATACTTCCCTGATCAGCAAACAAAAACGATTGTATGAGCCAACCAGTTTCATTTAGTCAACCGATCAAAGAAGGGAAACATCCCAGAGGATTATACGTCCTGTTCTTTACTGAAATGTGGGAGCGGTTTGGATATTATTTAATGATCGGTATTTTCTTTTTATACCTTACCGATACGGTTGGTCATGGAGGAAGAGGATTAGATAATGTAGCAGCTATTAGTATTGTTGGAACTTATGTTGCATTGATCTACTTAACACCATTTCTCGGTGGTTTAATTGCAGACAGGATACTTGGTTATGCAAAATCAATTTTTCTAGGCGGCGCTTTATTAGCGCTTGGTTATTTTTTGATCGCATTGAATGGAAGTGATACTATTATGTATTTAGGCTTATTTTCTGCTATTGTTGGTAACGGATTTTTCAAACCAAATATCAGCACCTTACTTGGTAATATTTATAATCGTTCTGATCTTAAACCTAAAAAAGATATTGCTTACAATATTTTTTATATGGGCATCAATATTGGTGCCTTCTTCTGCAATTTCGTTGCTGCTTACTTGCATAATAAGTACCAGGATCAAAACGGCTGGGGTATTGCATTTTCGGCTGCTGGTTTTGGGATGGTATTCGCGTTAATATGGTTCGCACTGGGCTTAAAGCACGTGAAGCATGCAGATATAATAAAACCTGCCCAGGAAGGTGACATGCCGATCGGAAAAATTGTGTCGAGTGTCTTTCTTCCTGCTTTAGTTGCCGGGGTTGTTGGTTGGTTTATTCCTGGAAATATTCTTGGGTCAGATTCGAATGATGCATTCATTTTTGCCTGTGTCCCCGTTATCATTTTCTACTTTAGTTTGTGGTATCGCGCAAAAGGTTTTGAAAGAAAACGTATCAGCACCTTATTGATCTTGTTTGGAGTCTCAATTATTTTCTGGAATATTTATAATCAAAACTCAACCGCGCTCACCATTTGGGCGCAAACCTATACTGATCGCGAAGCTCCAAAAGTTATTCAACCTGCATTAAAACCTTTCGGGTTTTTAGAAACAGTAAATACTAAACCAACAGAAGTACCCGTTGTTGACGAACAGTTCCGCCCTCAATCAGATCCAAATGGTAAAGTAATGACAAGGCAGGGAATTGATCTGTATTTTCAAAACCTTCAAAAAGATAAGTATCCACCTGACGGACAAGATCTGAAATTAGTATCCACAGAAATTTATCAGTCAGTAAATCCGTTCTGGATTATTGTTCTTACGCCGATCGTTGTTGCTTTTTTTGCGTGGCGACAAAGAATCGGCAAAACACTTTCTACACCGAGCAAATTTGCATGGGGTACATTGATTGCGGGTCTATCATCTGTTGTAATGATCGCGGCATGTTTAGTGACCAATATTTATTTTAATAAAGTTTCAAGCTGGTGGCTCGTGAGCAGCTACGGCGTATTTACGATAAGTGAATTGTTCGTAAGTCCTGTCGGATTATCCCTGACATCAAAAGTAGCACCCCGAAGATTAACGGCATTAATGATGGGTGGATGGTTCATCACAACTTCTTTGGGAGGGAAAATATCAGGCATATTGGCCGGCTTCTGGGATAAGTTTGACAACAAGGCTGTGTTCTTTGCTATCAGCGCCGTTGCGGCCATTGTAGCATGCTTCTTTTTGTTGCCCTTGACAAAGCGGTTAAATAAAGTAGTCGAGGAAGCTGCCGCGTCTGACGACTAAATAGTTAGCGATTGCAGGAGTTGAAAAATTCAATTCCTTTTTATTTATCTTACCCGACAAATTAACTGCTATGCCAGACCAGCCATCCCAATTCAAACCGTTTGTTGCCCCTGAGATCAAAATGGCCGAGTTCACCGTTAAGTCGGTTGTGATGGGTGCTATTTTCGGGATCATTTTCGGAGCAGCTACAGTTTATCTTGCATTAAAGGCTGGGCTAACTGTTTCAGCATCTATTCCCATCGCGGTCATTTCTATTTTGCTTGGGAAACTTTTTTTAAAAACAACCATTCTTGAAAATAATATTATCCAGACCACAGGGAGTGCTGGTGAAAGCATTGCGGCAGGAGTTGTATTTACACTCCCGGGATTTCTTTTCCTAAGTGTGGCAGGCAGTGCAAACTATTTTAACTATGTCACAATTCTCGCCCTGGCGATCATCGGTGGGATGTTGGGTACGTTAATGATGATACCGCTTCGACGTTCACTGATCGTAAAAGAGCATGGTATTCTTCCATATCCCGAAGGAACTGCCTGTGCATCGGTATTAAAGGCCGGGGAAAAAGGCGGAGAACTCGCGATGACTGCGATCTGGGGCGTTATTGTTGCAGGAAGTTATGCAATGCTGCAGAAGATATTTCATGTTATCAAGGATGTCCCGGATTTTGCTACCAAACAAGCAAATAAAATTTTCCCTTCTGCAAGAATTGCGGGTGAAATCACTCCCGAGTATATGGGAGTTGGTTACATCATTGGTCCAAAAATCGGAGGTGTGTTGGTGGCTGGTGGTATTCTTAGCTGGTTTGTATTTATTCCCCTTTTAGCTTCTTTAATTAGTCCTGATCTCATTGCTGCGCAACTGGCGAAACTTGGATATTTAGCAGACATTGCTAAGCCGGGCGGACCGGGCGGCTGGGATCCTGCCTCGCATAATTTTGCCGATTGGGCCACGGCCATTTATCGCGCCTATGTTCGCCAAATTGGGGCGGGAGCTGTTGCTGCCGGTGGTTTTATTACACTGATTAAAACAATCCCTACTATTATTTCTTCATTTAAAGGAAGTATTGGTTCATTGAAAGGAGAAAAGGTGACAAGCGAGGTGAACGTACCAAGAACAGAAAGAGATCTTTCGATTAGAATAGTGGGCATCGGTAGTCTTTTATTGATATTGATAATTGCTTTTTTGCCAAGCAGTCTTATTCCCGGCAACTCAATTGGGGGGAAATTATTGTTGGGGATATTAATAATTGTTTTTGGCGCCTTCTTCGTTACCGTCTCCTCGCGTATTGTTGGTTTGATCGGTTCATCAAACAACCCGATCAGCGGGATGACGATTGCAACGTTAATGGGAACCTGTTTAATTTTTATTGCTGTAAAATGGACAGGGACTTTTTATGAACCAATGGCCCTTGTTGTGGGAGGAATGATTTGCATTGCTGCAGCCAATGCTGGCGGTACTTCGCAGGATCTAAAAACAGGTTACATTGTTGGTGCTACGCCGAGGTATCAGCAGATTGCATTGTTTATCGGTGCGATCGTCTCTTCACTGGCGATTGGCGCTACAGTAAAAATTCTTGACACGCCTACCCACGAAATGTTGCAACAGGGAATTCAACATGCTATTGGCACCGATAAATATCCCGCACCACAGGGCACCCTGATGGCTACCTTGATCAAAGGCATTCTTTCTTTTAATCTTGACTGGCAATTTGTGCTTGTCGGTGTCTTCATTGCCATTGTAATGGAGCTTTGCGGAATTAAGTCTTTGTCATTCGCGATCGGGATCTATCTTCCACTATCAACTACTTTTCCCATTTTTATCGGGGGTGCCATTCGGGGCCTTGTTAACTCGAGGAATAAAAGAAAGATTATTAAACTAACTGCCGAAGAAGAAGATCTTGCAAAAGGAAATTTATTTGCAACAGGGCTTGTCGCAGGGGGTGCGCTTGCGGGTGTAATTGTTGCTATCTTATCAGTTAATGATAAAGTAAGTTCGGGCCTCGCAAAGGTTAGTGCTGAAACGGGTCTTACGCAATTGCTCGGAACAGAAGGATACAAATGGCTGGGCGTTGCTTTTTTTGCGGCCATGGGATTGATCCTTTATAGAGTTGCTATCGGCAAACAAAAAGCTCTTTAATAAATAAAAGCAACTACTTGTATGTAGTTGCTTTCTCACTTTATATCTGCAGCACGGACCTGCCTGCCGGCAGGCAGGTCAACAAAACCCAAGGTGGTCATATTTCCTTCCAAGAATAGCTGTGTCGTCAGCATCCAGCCAATTCTTCAAAACCGTTGCATACACGGTCTTAAAATCAATCTTGTATTTCAGGTCGCCTTCATCGAGATCGTTTAAGTCGGGTATTGGATTGATGATACCTTTTTGTTTTAGCGCTCCGCCAATTAAAAACATATTGTTCGCTGTGCCATGATCGGTGCCACCGCTGGCATTCTGAGAAACTCTTCTTCCAAATTCAGAGAACGTGAACATCAATACGTCATTGAATCGATTATTTTTTTTGAGATCGGCCGTAAATGTTCTCACCGCGTCACTCAACTCCGTAAACAAACGTTGCTGTTGCATTTGCTGGTTTACATGCGTATCAAAGCTACCAAGGGATATGTAGTATACTTTTGTATTAATGTCGGAGAAGATGAGCGAAGCGATCGTCTTCAACCCGTTGCCCAATTCCGTCCTGGGATATTCCGCCGCCGACGGATGCAATTTACTTTGATCGAAAATATAGTTAGCCGATGATAAGGTCTCTGACATTGTTTTATAGAGATAATCAACCGTTTCTTCACCATCACTTTTGTGATCTTTCAATACGTCTCTAAAAAATTTTTCGTTACTGGTGCCGAATAATCTTTTTGGATCTTTCATAGCAATGGCCTTTGAATTCTCTCCCTTCAGTGCAAGACTCAACACATCATCAATTTCAAGAGCATAGGTAGGTTTATCGCAGCCATGACATTGCGCATCAAGATAACGGCCGACCCATCCTGTTGTGATATACTCCGTGCTTGCACTCCCCGTTTGCCATATATCCATACTTCGGAAATGCGAACGATCGGGATTAGGATAACCCACATTATTTAAAATCCCCAGGCTTCCATCATCGTAAAGTTCTCCTAGTGATTTTAGTGCCGGATGTAAACCCACCTCATCTGTCAATGCAAGAGCATTTGCCTTTGCAATGCCTAGCGCTGGTCGTTCACGATAATAAATATCATTGCGGGTCGGTATTACCGTATTTAATCCATCATTGCCGCCGCTTAGCTGCAATATCACCACCACCTTATTCCCGGGAGGAACTCTGTCCACTCTCTCAAACGCCTTCAAAAACTTTGGCACCATGAAAGAAGCCGTAGCCAGTGAACCAAGTTGTAGGAATTCTTTTCTTTTAAATAGCATCCCGAAAAATTTACGATTGACAAGG
>Ga0163162_10004454_pt1 | contig 13495 bp, 13 predicted proteins | sample S55metaG_FD_115310 | JGI IMG/M metagenome (GOLD analysis project Ga0163162, IMG submission 115310) | Switchgrass rhizosphere microbial communities from Kellogg Biological Station, Michigan, USA - S5-5 metaG | ecosystem: Host-associated > Plants > Roots > Rhizosphere > Soil | place: USA...
GCCTGACGCCAGCGGAAATACGACACGCAACCCGCGCCATGCGCGAACGCCTCCCAGCTCCACAGGCGCACCATGCCCGGCAGCGGCGCGGGATTCCACATGGCCCAGTTCACCGGGCCGGGCTGCTGCTCCATCACCCAGAACGGCTCCTTCGACATGCCGCGATAGACATCGTGATTGAACGACGCGAAATCCGGGTGCCCGGTGCGCAGCCACTTCGCCTTGATCGACGGCTCGAACCACTGCTCTTCGAGGGCGCCGAGCGGATAGCTGTCCCATGTGGCGATGTCGAGATCGGCGGCGACCTTGTAGTGATCGAACTCCGTGAACAGCTGCATGAAGTTGTGCGCGACGGGCCGCCCGGGAGAATGCGCGCGGATGATATCGACCTGCATGCGGTTGTAGCGCGCAACTTCGTCGGAGGCGAAGCGCCGGTAATCCAGGCGGTGCGACGGATGCGCTTCGGTCACGGTCGCGACGGGCGGATCGATTTCGTCGAAGCTGCGGTACTCCATGCTCCAGAACACCGTGCCCCAGGTCGCGTTCAGCGCATCGATGCTTTCGTAGCGTTCGCGGAGCCATTCGCGAAAGCGCTTCGCGGCCGCATCGGAATAGCTGACCACCGTATGGTGGCAACCGAATTCGTTATCGGTCTGCCAGTACGCGACAGCCGGATGCCGCCCATATCGCTCCGCCACCGCCGCGCAGATCTTCTTCGACGCGTCGAAGTACGACGGCGACGAAAAATCGTAGTGCCGACGCGAGCCGAACTTGCGCGCGCGGCCGTCGGCGCCTACCGGAAGAATGTCGGGATGCTGGTCGATCAGCCACTTCGGGGGGGTCGCGGTCGGCGTGCACATGACGACTTTCAGGCCCTCCCCCGCGAGCGTTTCGACCGCACGATCGAGCCAGTCCCAGCGATATTCGCCCGGCGCCGGCTCGATCCGGCTCCACGCGAACTCGCCGATTCGCACCCGGTCGATGCCGAGCGCCTTCATGCGCGCCGCATCGTCCTTCCACATGGATTCGGGCCAATGTTCCGGGTAATAGCAGACTCCAAGACGCATGTGCGCTCCTACGCAAATTGGGCAACGGAAGCCGAAGCGACGGCGAATCCGTCTTCGGTAAAGAGATGACACGACGCGCGCGGCACGTTGAACGCCACGGCGTCGCCCTGCCGCGGCGTGCGGTCTCCCGGCGCCTTGGCGATCAGCACGGTGCCGCCCGGCTGGTCGAGATGCAGATAGCTGTGCTCGCCCAGTTGCTCGACGAGCGAAACCGTACGCGTGATGTGCTGGCGGGCGGGCGCCACGGCCGGATCGAGATGTTCGGGACGAATGCCCAGCGTGACCGGCTGATCCGGCTGCAAGCCCGCGCCGCAGACGTCCGTGTCGATGGGTTCATCGGTGCCGTCGAGCCTGATGCGCACGCCGGCGTCCGTTGCCGACACGACCCGCGCCGGCAGGAAGTTCATGCGCGGCGAGCCGATGAAGCCCGCCACGAAACGGCTCTTCGGCCGGTGATACAGCTCGAGCGGCGTGCCCACCTGCGCGATGCTGCCGTGCTTCGCGGTGTCCGCTCCGGCATGCAGGAGCACGATCTTGTCGGCGAGCGTCATCGCTTCGATCTGGTCGTGCGTCACGTAGACGACGCTCGCCTTCTCGAACTGCCTGTGCAGCCGCGCGATCTCGACACGCGTCTGGCCGCGCAGGGTGGCATCGAGATTGGAAAGGGGTTCGTCGAAAAGAAAGACGCCCGGGCTGCGCACGATCGCCCGCCCGATCGCCACGCGCTGCCGCTGGCCGCCCGAAAGCGCCTTGGGACGCCGCTCGAGCAGCGCTTCGAGTTGCAGCACGCGCGCCGCTTCGCGCACCTTGCGGTCGATTTCGTCTTTCGGCGTCTTCGCGAGCGTGAGGCCGAAGGCCATGTTCTCGTAGACCGTCATGTGCGGAAAGAGCGCGTAGCTCTGGAACACCATCGCGACACCGCGCTGCGCCGCCGGAACATCGTTGACGAGCTTCGCGCCGATATACAGGTCGCCGTCGGTGATGTCCTCCAGGCCCGCGATCATGCGCAGCAACGTCGACTTGCCGCAACCCGACGGGCCGAGAAACACGCAGAACTCGTGTTCGCCGATTTCGAGATCCACGTCGCGGATCACTGGCGCGTGATCGCCGTACGCCTTCTGGACCGAACGTAACGATATGCTCGCCATGTCGTCGTCTCCGTGTTTACGCGCGGAGACAATCGAAGGTTAAGCGTTTAACCTGCTGCCGATCAAAAAACGATCTTGTTTAAGGATCGTTTGTAGCCGGTGTCTCCGTCTGTATTTATAGAACTGCTTTGCCGGCGAATTTAGCGCCGACGGCCTGCGAATGCAAATGCCGGGACACCATCCCAAATCGTGACGTCCGGACATAAAGTTGTACAGGAACCGTCACGCCCGGCACAGTGCGCGCGGCCAGCACAAACCCGAACCAGCATCCAACCGATGACCACCCTCACCGAAGTGGCGAAGCTCGCGGGCGTAACCGCGGCGACCGTCTCCAACGTGCTGCGCAAGCGCGGCAAGGTGGGCGAGGCGACGCGCAAGCGTGTGCTCGAAGCCGTCGATGCCCTCGGCTACCGGCCGCACCTGACCGCGCGCGCGCTCGCCGAAGGCAGCGCGCCCACGCTCGCGCTGATGGTGTCGAGCATCGCCAATCCGTTCTATCCGGAGTTCGCGCTCGCGGCGGAGCGCGCAGCGCGCGAGAGCGGGCGCTTTCTCATCGTGTGCAACACCAACGAAGATCCGGCGATCGGGCGGGCATACCTCGAACAGATCGCGGGCACGCTGTCCGAAGGCGTGCTCGTGATGAACGCGAACCTCGATTTCGACGACCTCCGCAAGACGCAGGCGCGCGGCACGGCCGTGGTGCTGTGCATGTGGGAGCGGCCCGGCGCGCCGCCGGGCATGCCGTGCATCGCGGTGGACTTTTTCGCCGCGGGGGCGATTGCCGCCCGGCATCTGCTCGACCTGGGGCACACGCGCATCGGCGCGATCATCGGAAGTCCGCCGGGCGGCGTTCAGGCGGCACGCTACGAAGGCTTCTGCGCGACGCTGCGCGAGGCGGGCATCGCGCATGTTCCTGCCGAGAGCCGCTTCACGCGCGATTCGATTCGAGGCGGCTACGAGGCTGCGTCAGAACTGCTCGCGGCATTTCCGGACCTGACGGCGATTTTTGCCACCAACGACCTGCCCGCACTGGGCGCGACTCACGCTGCGGCAGACGCCGGACTGCGGATACCGGAGGACCTGTCGGTGATCGGCATCACCGATATTCAGCTGGCACGCGAGTCGCGGCCCGCCCTTTCCACGGTCGCCGTGCCCACGGAAATAGCGGCAACGATGGCGGTAAAGCTGCTGCGCGCCCTGATCGACGGCTCTGCGGCGGGCGCGCTCATGCAGGTCGCGCCAACGCCAGGTCTGGTAGTTCGCGCCTCGACGGGTGCGGCGCGCAAGCAATACCCGTAACGCCGTACAGCTGGTTCGTGAATAAGGGAGACGACGCGGCGCACGGCGGGGTAAGTTTCATCACAATCGACGCTTCGACGAACCAGTCTGCGGAGCGCGATCTCGTCGTCGGACTAGGCGAGCCCGTGGGGCTTGCGACAAGCGACGACACGCTGTTCATCACGGGTCAGGCCAACAATCGCATCGTGAAAGTGAAGCTGAGCGCAGCACTCTCCGCCGCCGCGCCAGTCGCGTCGAATGACATCTTCGTCAATGTGAGCGCGCCGGATCTTCTCGCGGCGGCACCCGGCGGCATGCTCTACACGAAGTGCGGCGAGCACAGCTTGTGCCGCTATTCGCGCACGGGCGAGACCACGGTTATCGCGATGGATTTCGACGAGCCGCGCGGCATAGCCGTCGACGCAGTGCGCAAACGCCTGTTCATAGTCGATCGAGCGCGAGGCAACAGAGTTCGGACGAGTGCAGGAATCTCGACAGCAATCCTGTCGAACGAGCATGCGTACACTCATTTCAGGCCATTCGTTATATTCTCGGACCGCTTGCCTGCTCCACGACGCACCGCCAAACGGCGTGTGGCGTCATAACGCGAAGGACACAAATGCACAACCGGTACACGGCTTAAGCACTTGAAGCGAATCCCTCGCGATCGCGCTCACGCAATTGACCCGCAGCGCTCATCCTCCCGCCGGAGCCGATTCGTGGTCATCATGCGGGCGGAGTGCCCGCCACATTTCTGATCTTCCCGGTGCTGCTCGGCGTGCTTTTGCTTTTTTCTCATCGCCTGGCTGTTCGACGAAACGTCGCTCGATTACCTGCCGCGCTCGCTGAATGCGCGCCCGAGCTTCAGGCGCACCGCGACATGCGCAAGCCTGGCGAGATCGGCGGACACGCCAAGCACCCTGGCGGTCTCCTCGCAGGTCAGGTCTTCGACTTCCGACAGCAGCAACGTGGCCCGTTCGAGCGGCGCCAGCAAACGAAATTCGAACAGCATGCGCGTTTGCGTGTCCGTGGGCGCCACGGACGAGCCTCGCGCCACACGACCCGTCCGCTCGTAGCTTTCGCAGGCGCCGCCGCTTCTCAGCACGCCATGCGCGGCAGCGAGCATGCGTACCAGCGTTTCGCGTTCGCTGACGCTCAGTACCGCTTCGATACCGGCCCGGCACGCATTGGCCAGCATCGCTTCCGCGAGCGGTGCGTCCTCGGTGGCCCAATATGCAAACGCCCATACCCGCGCGACTAACGCGCGTAAAACAGCTGGATTTGAACCTGCATTCATGTGTGATGCTCCGCTTGGACGAGCGCCGTCCCGATCAGTGCCGCGCTCGTCACCGCGCGCTACAGTGTGTACAGTTGGCCGCGCGGCCGTGATTCGTCGCGATGCCCTCGGAGGCTCGAGGTCGATTTTGACACGCGTGAGAAGAACATCTCGTTGGCTTCATGCCCGGCGCCCGGCGTCTTGGTCGGCTGCCCATCCACGCCCGGCGCGTTCATGTCGATGAGAAGGAAGCTGATGCCTTCCTGCTATGCGACGTTGCATCCGTCTCCGGGAACATCGACGCGCGCCACATGGATCGCTGCGACGCGCCTTCCGCTCATCAGGTCTTCTGGAGGACCATCAAAAGTACAGCAGAAGAGGGTTCGTCCGTCGTCGCCGCCGAGTTGGCAGGCGACCGCACGTCCGTCGAAGGAAATGCGATCCGTTACCGCTCCCCCATCGAGCACGCGAAGTACCTCGCCCGTGTTGAAGCACGGTACCCAAATGCCGCCTTCCCGGTCGACACAGATACCGTCAGGCTGTCCATCGCCCATGTCCGCGTACACGCGACGCCCCGACAGATTTCCGTTTGCATCGCGATCGAAACTGGTGAGCCGATTCGACCACGACTCAGCGACGACAAGGGTCCGGCCTCCATCCTTCAGGACCATCCCGTTAGGGAAGTCAAGGCCGCTTGCGGCTACTCGTGCGGTTCCATCCGGATCGACGACAAAAAGATCAGCCGGACTTTTCGCTGCGCCGCCAAACAGGTCGTAACCAAAGTTGCCGACATAACTCTGACCGTGGACATCCATGACGAGGTCGTTGAGGTCGGCTGGCGCGAGAGACGACAGATCCGCGTACCGCACCAGATCGCCGTTGATGACCCGCTTCAGCTTGCGATCGGTCATGGAGACGACGATCGGTGATCCGTCGGGAAGAAAGCCGATGCCCGAGGGGCGATTGGGGACGTCGCAGACAACTTCGCGCTTTCCATCCGACGTCACGCGATAAAGCTTCTTGTCGGTAATGTCCGAAACCCAGAGGTGACCCCGATACCATCGAGGTCCTTCCAGAAAGGCGAAATCGTCCGCAAGCAATTGCGCTTGATGTGTCTTCATGCAAAAGGTTCTCCATACCGCACTGTCGCAACCTTTACGAATCGCGGGAGCCGGGTGCGCTTGTGTAATGCATCAACACGCTGTTCTTCCCGGTGACGATCCAGCGAGAAACCACGCGATCGCCAGCCTCTGTTTGAAAGGCTTCGATGACATCAGATAGAAAGTGGTCGATGCTCGCGAGAAACACCACGACCGCACCACCACGGCGCATGGGCGTTTCATCGCTCGAACCCACTCTACTCATTCCGAGCAGTGCCTTTAAGGCCCGATTCAGATAATGAATCTTCCTGCCCGCAGTGGTAATCGAGGCCGCGAGACCCCCTTCAGCACCCTGTTTTTTTCCCGTTCAGCGGGCGCCGGTTGCGTCGCGACGCGCTGGCCGCCCGTTTCGCACGGGCTCTCGCCGCACTGAATGCGTCGGCGGGTCAGTGTCCGGTGATCCGTTCCCGACGTCGACGTCGACGTCGGCAGTCGACCGCGCTCCCACTCGAGAGCGCCAGTCGGCGGAAAATTCACAACGCCCGCGTCGTTGCGCGGCCGCCTTCTACATCCTGCAGAAAGCGCTCGAGAACAGGATCGAAGTCGCCCGGCGCTTCCCAGAACGATGCGTGCCCCAGTCCGGGTAGCCGATGGCAGCGCCGTTCCCACAAGTTGCCATAGGCGACCGAGTCGACGTAATCGAGATTGACCAGGCGATCTGCGCCACCGTTCACGACCGCGAGCGGAATATGGCTACCTGCTACCGCCACGCGCTGGTCCCCGCCTTCCCCGGCGCGCGCGGCCGCGAAGAGACGTTGGCGGAAGCGGCCGTCTGTCCGCGCAACGGCATCACGCAGGAACGGCTCGGCCGACTCGCCGAAGATTCCCTGAATGAAGCCGTCGATGTCGGCGTCAGACAGGTCCCGCCGCCCCGCGACCCCTGAGTGCGGCGAACCCCTGAAGCCTTCTGCCATGTTATCGAACCCGACGGCGGGGGTGCCGGAGATCATCAGGCCTCGCATACCGGGAAAGCGAGACAGCATATCAATGCCGATATGCCCGCCAAGCGACCAGCCGAACACGACACACTCGGTCACGCCAAGCTTTTCGAGCAGTTCGACGGAAGCATCTGCCAACCCGGGGCGGGTGTAGCTACGCATGGGATCGGGCGCGTCGCTGGACTCGCCGTGGCCCGGCAGGTCGAAGGCGATCAGGCGGTAGCGTCCCGCAAGCCGTCCTTGCAGTTGATGCCGGAAGACGCCACGGCAGGAAGAATTGCCATGGACAAGCAGCACGGGCATGCCACCTTCACCGCTTTCCTCGACAGCGAGGGAACCATGCGACGTAGTGATAATGTGCTGACGAGTTGCGATGCGCATGCAGATATCCTTGTCTTGATGTGAACGGTTCCCGCTAAAACACGGAAACGGCAAGCTTGCGTCGAATCGAATCGTGTTCAAACGAGACGCGCGGACCACGGGTTGCCGACCGGGACGGGTTTCCTTTTCGGTCTGTTCAACGCGCTTCTCCGATAGGTTGGTGTTAGCGCGAATCACTCGCGAAGTATTAGTTTTAAGTCGCGTAGTGCGCGCCCTCCTTTCCATAAGGTCAATCCGCATTTGCGCGTCGATCTGAAATTCACATGGCATTGCAGATTGATTCAATCAGATGCGGCGTGTCTCAGAGCTTCGATAACTCAAGAGAACACCCGAACGCGCCCATTAATTCCAGCGCGCTCGACATAGCGAAAAATCAGCGGTCGCCAATTGCTCGTGCACATTCGGATCGGCGAGCAAGGGCTGCTGAAAAAGGAGTTCAAATGCGGGCGCGTCTTGCAAAGAACCTGATGCGTGACGAACTTCAGGCCGACGTGTCCGAGATTTTCCTTTAGATCGAACCCGGACTTGACGTGTGCGCGAGCGGGGTTCTAAGCCCACCTTGCAGGCATGTTGCCTGTACTTGGCCAGCAATCGTCGTCAGTTCCCCGGTACCAGCTTGAGTCCCACCACGCCTGACAAAATAAGAACGATGCTGAGTATCCTCAGCGGCGCGGCGGATTCGCCCAGCACCGCCATTCCGAGAATCGCCGTGCCTGCCGCGCCAATACCAGTCCAGACCGCGTAGCCGGTCCCCATAGGCAGCGTACGAAGCGAAAATGAAAGAAGGAGAACGCTCGACAAGCCTGTGGCAACCGTAAGCAATGCCGGTATCAATCGCGTGAAACCTTCCGACGACTTCATGGCGAAGGCGAATGCGATTTCCAGAATACCGGCGAGACCAAGTAGTGCCCATGACATCTGTGAAAGATCCGTTCGTTGATTCGCCCGCGCGCTATGGCCCGGGCGAAATCTGATGAGAGCTCTATTGCGGGGCGTGGGGAACCGCATGCGGCTCGATCCGCCGATGCCGAAGAGGGCCGGAGAAAGCTCGAAACCGGACACTCCGTAACGAAGCGGGCGCCAACGATCAGACATCTCGATGCTCGAAGCGCCCGCTTATGCGGCATCTCAAGCTTTGGCTGCCGCGGGCGGCGTGCGGAACGCAATTCCGAATCGATTGAATGCGTTCATCAAACCGATCGCGTATGTGAGATCGGCAAGTTCCTTATCGGTGAACCCGGCGGAAGCGGCTTCATATTCGGCATCGGGAACGCCGGTCTCGGCTACGCGTGTCACGGTCTCAGCCCAGGCGAGTGCGATGCGTTCGCGGGGGCTGAACACGTCACGTGCGTCGCGCCACACCGGTACCAGTGCGAGCTTGTCTACAGCAAGACCGGACTTGAGCAGATCACGGGTATGCATGTCGATGCAATATGCACAGCCATTGATTTGCGAAACCCGCAGATACACGAGATCCACCAGTTCTTTAGGCAAACCGCTCTTCTGGAGAGTGACATAGACCCCTCCGAAAGCCTTGAAGCCTTCGGGTGCAGCTTTGGCATAGTCAATGCGATGGTTCATGGAAAGTCCTTACCTGGGGTTGTTGAAGGACTCCATCGTGCTACATCTTGGACTACTTTATAAGGTCCATAATCGGTCTTTGGATATAGACCATAATTCTTCCAGATTCGATGGAACAACATACTCAGGAATGGTCTCCCACAGTCAAGCGGGCGGACGCCTGGAGTCAACCAACTTCCTCGCCCTTCCATGACGCTTTCCGCTTCAGGTTTCCTGACCAAGTGAGTTAGTGGAATCCATTTTCGAAGAACTGTCGCCTGAGGGAAGGCGACCACCGCAACCTAAGACGCTCCCCGCCATGCAGCCTCGCCGGTGGGTGTTTGCATTGCGGTTCTCAGGGGATGAAATAGACGCAGAAGCTCTCGTGCAAGAAGCGTGTGCACGGGCCCTGGCCGACGCGCACGCCTGGAATCCGGCGTGCATGCGCTCCTTGGCATGTTTGCGCTCACGGTCGATATCTGAACCAGCGAGCCTGCAACGCAGACTGCGTGCGCGCATTCGCGCTTCTATCCGTGAGATGCCGCCGTTCGAAATCGAGCCGGGGGTGCCCGATATCGTTGCTGTCGAGTCAGACCGCTGGATCGTGCAGGCAGTGGCACAAATGCCGGATCCACAGCGAATTGCCGTTCTGTTACGGATCGTGCGATGCCTGCCCTTATCCGCGCGGTCCGCATGCATGTCACGGAGAAGACCGGGCAGGCGTTGACTTCCTGAGCCACGCGCGATGACGCTCGCAGTTTGCGTGGCGGCGTCCCTCAGATCTGCGCCATGCCCCCGTCAACGAACAGTTCGATGCCGTTCACGAAACTGCTGTCGTCAGACGCAAGGAAGACTACCGCCTTGGCAATCTCGTCGGGTGTGCCGACGCGCCCTTGCGGTATCGTCTTCACCTGCACGTCGATGAAGCCTTGCACCTGTTCCTTCGACAGACCGAACAGGTCATAGCCCGGCGTCGGCACCACACCGGGGCTGATCGCATTCACGCGGATGCCCCGGTCCTTCAGGTCGAGCGTCCAATTGCGCGCAAAGCTGCGCACTGCCGCCTTGGTCGCGCTATACACGCTGAAGGCCGGGTTTCCCACGGTCGTGGTCGAGGACGCGTTGAGGATGATCGACGCCCCGCTTCGCATCAGCGGCAGGGCCTTTTGCACGGTGAAGAGCAAGCCGCGGACATTGGTATTGAAGGTCGTGTCGAAGTGCTCTTCGGTGATCTGGCCGAGCGGTGCCAAGCCCCCGCCGCCGGCGTTGGCGAACACCACGTCGATGCGACCCTTTTCCGCTCGTATGATCTCGTAGATCCGATCGAGATCGGGCAGCTTCGACACGTCACCGCGGATGCCGAACGCGTTCTCTCCAATGCTTTTTACGGCCGCATCCAGCTCGGCCTGGCGGCGCCCGGTAATGAAGACGTACGCACCTTCCGCGACAAAGCGCCTGGCCGTGGCAAGCCCTATTCCGCTGTTACCGCCCGTGACGAGCGCAATCAAACCTTCAAGTTTGCGTGGCATTCGAGTATCCGTTTCGTTTGTAAACGAAACAAAGGATATCCACGCCCCCTGGTTTTCGAAATAGAATCGATTGCAAACCATCATTGCAGGATTGTCGATGTCGAAGATGCCGGATTTCGAAGGCCTCGCGATGTTCGCGAAGGTGGCGGAGGAGCGCTCGTTCGCAGCTGCCGCCCGCGCCATGGGTCTGTCAGTCGCGACGGTTTCGCGCGGCGTCGGCCGGCTCGAACAACGGCTGGGCGCCCGGCTGTTCAATCGCACGTCGCGCCAGCTTGCACTGACCGAGTTCGGGCAGACGCTCGCGCAGAGCGCAAGCCGCATCTATAGCGCTGCCGAGGAAGCGGAGGCCGCCGCGCGGGAGTTGTCCGCGCGGCCCCGCGGCCTCATCCGTCTGGCGGTGCCAATGTCATTCGGGTTGCGGTGGGTCGCGCCAATTCTTCCGGATTTCTTCCGTGAGTACCCGGAAGTCTCGATCGACCTGCAGCTTTCAGACGCGACAACCGACCTTGTCGGCGAGGGCTTCGATGCGGCGCTGAGAATCGCGGTGCTGCCGGATTCCTCGCTTGTCGCGCGCAGGCTTTGCGCGGTTTCGCGGTTCGTAGTCGCGGCCCCTGCCTACCTGGAGAAGCACGGTCCACCTGAGCATCCGCGGGACCTTGTCGGCCGGGACTGCCTCGGCTATGCCTATCGTGCGCGCAGCGACGTATGGCGCTTCGTCAACGACGCGGGCGATGAAGAGGCCATCACGCCGACCGGTCCGCTTCGCGTGACCAATGCGGATGCCCTCGTCCCGATGGTGCTCGCGGGACTTGCCGTCGCCGAGCTGCCCGAATTCATCGCAAGTGAATACCTTCGCGACGCACGAATGGTGGCCCTGCTGACCGACTGGACGCTGCAAAGGGGCGGGCTTTACTTCGTGACCCCTTCGGGCCGTGCACGTCCTGCGAAAGTCGAGGCGCTCGCCGACTTCTTCCGCAAACGGCTGTCCGACCCGACATGGCGCTGGTCGCAATGAATCGCGGCTGATGTCAGCGCTGCACCGCGCGGGAATATCGGCACGGCGACAAGTTGTTCACAGTCGAACGCACTGGCGATTGTCGAAATCCAGCATTAGCGCTGTTGTGCATGACCCGACGCGCTACCCGGCTTGACTGTGTGGCCCTGCGCCTGCTGCGCGCCCACGGGGGCGGCGGCAACAAACACGCCTGCCGCGGCCACCAGGACGGCCGTCTGCACTGCAAGAATGAAATTCATGGCGATGCTCCTCGAAGCGTTGAAACTGCACGCGGGCCATCGGCATCCGGCGCCGGGCGCGCCTCAACGTCTCATGCGCGCCCGTTTTTCTTCAGCCGACGGCGCCGGCTTTAACCCGCCTGCGACTCGGCCGCACGACGCTCGAGTTCCGCGAGCGCCTTCGCCACGCCCGCACCGTATGCAGGATCGGCCAGCGTGCAGTGCTCGACATGCAAGCTCTGAACGGCCTTCGTCGTGCCCTGCATCGCGCGCGCCGTGTTCTCGAACAGCACCTGCTGCTGCTTTGGCGTCATCAGCCGGAACAGCGCGCCCGGCTGCGAGTAGTAGTCGCCGTCCACGCGATGATTCCAGTGATCCGCCGCGCCAACGACCGACAGCGGCGGCTCGCGATAGTCCGGCTGCTCCTGCCACTCTCCGCGCGTGTTCGGCTCATAGGATGCGGCACCGCCATGATTGCCGTCGACACGCATCTGGCCGTCGCGGTGATAGCTGTGAAACGGGCTCTTCGGCGCATTCACCGGGATCTGGTTGTAGTTCACACCCAGCCGATAGCGCTGTGCATCGGCGTAAGAGAAGAGCCGTCCCTGCAGCATCTTGTCGGGTGAAAAGCCGATGCCCGGCACCACGTTCGACGGGCTGAACCCCGCCTGTTCCGTTTCCGCGAAGAAGTTATCGATGTTGCGGTTCAACTCCATCACGCCGACTTCGATCAGCGGATAGTCCTTCTTCGACCAGATCTTGGTGAGGTCGAACGGGTTCGAATGATATGCGCCCGCTTCGGCCTCCGGCATGATCTGCACAAACAATTTCCAGCGGGGAAACTCGCCCCGCTCGATGCTTTCGTACAGGTCGCGTTGCGAGCTTTCACGATCGCGCCCGGCGAGCACCTGCGCTTCTTCATCGGTGAGATTTTCGATGCCCTGCTGCGAGCGGAAGTGAAACTTGACCCAGAAGCGCTCGTTCTGCGCGTTGATGAAGCTGAACGTGTGGCTGCCAAAGCCATGCATATGACGAAAACCCTTCGGAATGCCGCGATCGCTCATCACGATCGTGACCTGGTGCAGCGCCTCGGGAAGCTGCGTCCAGAAGTCCCACTGGTTTTGCGCACTGCGCATGCCGGTGCGCGGGTCACGCTTGATGGCGTGGTTCAGGTCGGGGAACTTGAGCGGATCGCGGAAGAAGAACACCGGCGTATTGTTGCCCACCAGATCCCAGTTGCCCTCGTCCGTGTAGAACTTCAGCGCGAAGCCGCGAATATCGCGCTCGGCATCCGCCGCGCCGCGCTCGCCCGCCACTGTCGAGAAGCGCGCGAACATCGGCGTCTCTTTGCCGATCTGCGAAAAGATCTTCGCACGCGTATAGCGCGTGATGTCGTGCGTCACGGTGAACGTGCCGTGCGCGCCCGCGCCTTTCGCATGCATGCGGCGCTCGGGGATCACTTCACGCGCGAAGTGCGCGAGCTTCTCGATCAGCCAGACATCTTCCAGCAACGCAGGACCGCGTGGGCCCGCGGTCTTGATGTTCTGATTGTCGACGACAGGTGCGCCGAATGCCGTGGTGAGCTTCGTCATGTCCACTCCTTTGATTGGTTGCGTTCTCGCCAATGCGATGGGTAATGTGAGTCGGCCAATGCACCGGCCTATCCTCGGTCAAGCCGGCGTTGGTCGTCGTCGGCCGAATCAGCCGTGATGATGCGTCGGGTCGTTGCAGGTATGCGCGTGATGCGAGTCGTTCCATGCATTGCCGAGGATGATGCTGCAGAAGTTCATGCGCCGGAACGTCGGGTCCTTCAGGGCGAGCACGTCGTCGTTGACAGTGCCGAAGGTCGATTCCGGCCGGTGCTTCATGCCTTCGTTGAAGGCATCGATGATCTGCTCCTTGAAGTTCTCGCCACGCGGATGAGC
>Ga0163162_10004455_pt1 | contig 13495 bp, 14 predicted proteins | sample S55metaG_FD_115310 | JGI IMG/M metagenome (GOLD analysis project Ga0163162, IMG submission 115310) | Switchgrass rhizosphere microbial communities from Kellogg Biological Station, Michigan, USA - S5-5 metaG | ecosystem: Host-associated > Plants > Roots > Rhizosphere > Soil | place: USA...
CAGAAGCTCGCGAACCTCGTCCGCGGCGTCGCGATCGTCCGCAAGGAGGCCGACGTCTGATCGAGCCGCCGCCCTTGGACGCCGCGTTCCTCCCCGACGCCGAAGGCGCCCCTCCGGGTGCCCTGCACCTCTGGTGGCACGGTCAAAGCGGCTTCCTCGTGAAGCTCGACGACCACTACCTCTTGCTCGACCCTTACCTGTCGGACTCGCTGACGGAGAAATACCAAGGGACGCCGACCCCGCACGTCCGGATGACGCGACGCGTCGTCGACCCCGCGCGGCTCGGGTTCGTCGACGTCGTCACCTCCAGCCACGGGCACACCGACCATCTCGATCCGGTGACGCTGCACGCACTCCGGCCCCGCGCGCTCGTTTGCCCGGCCGGATTGCGAGACCTCGCGTTGGCGCGCGCAGAAGTCGTTCCGCAGGTCGTCGACGTCGACGAGACCGTCGCGGTCGGCGGCTTCCGCTTCACGGGTCTGCGCGCCGACCATGACGTCCCGGGAGGAGCCCTCGGCTTCGTCGTCGAATGCGGCCTGTGGACGCTCTACCACTCCGGCGACACGGCGGCGTCCTCAGGTCTCGGCCAGCGACTGCGCCCGTTTACGCTCGACATCGCCCTCCTGCCGATCAACGGTCAGCTAGGAAACATGGACGGCGGTGAAGCGGCGCGCGTCGCGAAGGAGGCGGGAGCGCGGCTCGCCATTCCCTGCCACTACGACATGTTCGAGTTCAACACGGCAGCTCCTGACGACTTCGTCGCGACCTGCGCGAGCCTCGAACAGCCGTGCCGGGTCCTCCGCGCAGGCGAGCGACTCACAGTCTCTGCCCAGGCGCCGGCCTGGGGGTCGCCGCGACGAGCAGTATGAGTCGCTCGCACACGAGGTGAAGGCATACTTCATGCCTAGCGTGTTAGTGAAGCCACAGCGGGCTTCCCACGGCTTCGCCTTCCCCGGCCGGCCGTAGTGATCACGACTCCGTTCGGCGCCCATTCAACTGCCGCAGACGTCATCGCGGGGATCGACCTCAGTGGCAAACGCGCGATCGTAACCGGCGCCTCGTCGGGCATCGGTAGCGAAACCGCGCGGGCGCTCGGCGGGGCGGGCGCGGACGTGACGCTGGCTGTTCGAGATACCGCAGCGGGGGCGACGATCGCCGCCGACATCGCGGGAGCCGTCACAGTCTCCGAGCTCGATCTCGCCCATCCACTTTCGGTGGCCGCGTTCGTCGCGAACTGGGATGGACCGCTCGACATCCTGATCAACAACGCGGGCGTGATGGCGATACCTGAGCTGCACCTCACGCCGGAAGGATGGGAGCTGCAGTTCGCAACCAATCACCTCGGCCACTTCGCTCTTGCGGTCGGCCTGCACGGCGCCCTCGCGTCAGCTGCTCAAGGTTCGCGCATTGTCTCGCTCAGCTCGCGCGGGCACCTGCGCTCCCCGGTGGAATTCGACGACATCAATTTCGCTCACCGCCCGTATGACCCGATGATCGCCTACGGCCAATCGAAGACGGCGAACGTTCTCTTCGCCGTCGGCGCGACGCGGCGCTGGGCTGCCGACGGCATCTGGACGAATGCTGTCCACCCGGGTGCGGTCGATTCGAACCTGACTCGTCATATCGACCCTGCCGTCCTCGAGCAGATCAAGGCGTCGGGTCAGTACCAGTTCAAGACGGCTGAGCAAGGTGCGGCAACGAGCGTTCTCGTCGCCACCTCGCCGCAACTCGAGGAAGTCGGCGGACGTTACTTCCAGGACTGCAACGAAGCGCCCGTCGTCGATGCCGCCGACGCCGAGAGCACCGGCGTCGGCGTCGCCACGTACGCCGTCGATCCCACGAACGCCGAGCGCCTTTGGAACCTTTCGCTGGCCATTCTTCTTTGAGGACCGCACACCGCGCGCAATCCGATCAAGCCGCAGCGACCGTTGCGCGAGCCCGGGCGGTGCGCACCTCAATCTTGAGCGTCTCGATGTCGTAGGCGCCGTAGTGGCGGCGGCCGTTGATGAAGAAGGTGGGCGTCCCTGAGACGCCGCTCAGGTCGGCGCTGTCGACGTCCTCGGCGACGCGGGTAGCACCGGCGCGGTCCTGCAGCTCGTTGGTGAACCGTTCGACGTCGAGCCCGAGCTGCTCGGCGTAGCCGACGAGGTCGCTGAACCCCAGCCGGTCCTGGTGGTCGAGGAGGAGATCGTGCATCTCCCAGAACGCTCCCTGGTCGGCTGCGGCCTCGGCGGCTTCCGCGGCCATCCGGGCGCGGGGATGGACATCGGTCAGCGGCAGGTGCCGCCAGACGTAGCGGACGTCGCCGAAATCACGAAGGAGCTCGCGAACCACCGGTTCTGCCTGCCCGCAGTAGGGACACTCGAAATCGCCGTACTCAACAAGCGTGACTGGAGCCGCGAGCGGCCCGCGAACATGGTCCCGCTGCGGATCGACATCGATGTAGAGGTCGGTGAGTGGTTCCCCCGTGCCGAGCAGGGCACGGATCCGCAGCCGCCGGGGCAGCAGCGCCGTGGCACGGAACACCAGCCACGTGATGAGCGCCGCTGCAAGGGCTGCGCTGAGGATGCCGACTTTCGCGTCCGCGAGCCGGCGTCCGTCGAAAGCGAGCGTCGCGACCAGCAGCGAGACGGTGAAGCCGATCCCCGCGATCGTGCCGCCGCCGGCAACGGCCGCCCAGCCCACAGGTGGTTGTAGCCGGCCACGGCTCAGCCGCGCCGCAAGCCACGAGCAGCCGACGATGCCGACGGGCTTGCCGACGACGTAGCCGAACAGGATCCCGAGCGTGATCGGCGAGCTGAAGGCTTGCTCCAGGAAGGCACCGTTGAGCGCGATACCGGCGTTCGCGAGCGCAAACAGTGGCACGATCAGGTAGCTCGTCCAGGGGTGAAACAGCTGCTGCAACCGTTCGTTCGGCGAAGTGGCCGACCTGATCTCCACTCCGGCGACGCGTGCCAGGTCCGCCGTAGGTTGCTCGCGGAACTCGCGGAAGCGCTCCGTCGCGCGTTCGAGAGTGGAACGCGGGGGCGGGCGGGCGTAGACCAGGAGACCCATCACGAGGCCGACGACGATTGGTTCCACTCCCGACTTGAGCAGGCCTACCCATGCGCCGGCACCAAGGACGAAGTAGACGAGCCCGACGCGCACTGGCACGCTACGCAAAACGAGGACGACTGCGAAGAAGCCGAACGCGACCAGGAGTGGCACGAACCGGAGCGTCTCTGTGTAGACAGTCGCGATAACGAAGAGCGCGACGATGTCGTCGACGACGACGACCGTCAGGATGAACGCCCGCAGCCGGTCGGGAAAGCGCGGCCCGACGAGCGCGAGCAGGCCGAGCGCGAAGGCGGTGTCGGTCGACATCGCTATTCCCCAGCCGTGCGCAGATGGGCGGCCGGCGTTGAAGGCGAGGTAAATGCCAATCGCCCCTACCATGCCGCCGATGCCGGCAAGCAACGGCAAGGCGACACGCCGGCGCTCACGCAGCTCGCCTAGGTCGATCTCTCGGCGGGCCTCGAGCCCGACGACGAAGAAGAAGAACGTCATCAGCCCGCTGTTCACCCACTGGCGAAGATCCAGCGAGACCCCTGCGTCGGCGACGTCGATCGACAGCTTCGTGCTCCAGAGCGAGTCGTACGACGACGCGTCGACGTTCACCCAGACAAGCGCTGCGACCGCTGCCGCCAGCAAAACCGCCGCGCCGCCGGTCTCGGTGCGCAGGAACTCCCGCAGCGGCGTCTCGACGCTTCGCGCCCAGGCCGTTCGTCCTGAAAAGAATGCAGCAGGACTGGTCGGATCGCTGCTAGTGCTCATAGGGCTCCGACGAATCGAGGGATTCCGTCTAAAGGCCTACTGTGGGGCGAACGCGAACGCAACTTGGTCGATGTAGCACCAGCTCCAGTCCTCGCCGGGCTCGGCGGAGCGAATGATCGGATGGCCGCTCTCACGTTCATGTGCGGTCGCGTGCTTGTTCGGCGATGAGTCACAGCAGCCGATCTTGCCGCACGTCATGCACATGCGGAGATGTACCCACCCGCTCCCGATCTTCAGGCACTCCTCACAGCCTTCGATCTTGTCCGGTAGCGCCGTCACCTCGATCTGGTCGAGGTGGCTGCAGATCGAGCCTTCTGCAGACATGTTGTCTCCTCTCGCTTTGATGTGACCTTAACTTCCGGCGGCGGCGTCGCGAAACACGAGCGCAACCGCAAAGTCGCCTTCACGGTCGGTCCACCACGACTCGACCCGAAGCCCGGATTGACGCGCCTCGAGCTCGACCCGCTCGCGGCGGAACTTAGAGCTGATCTCGACCCGGAGCGGCTCGCCCGCTTCGAACGGCACGTGGAGGTCGAGACCGTGGAGCAAGACTGTGTGTGCCTGCCTCGCGCGCAGGCCGATGTCCATCCATTCGTGCTCCGAATCCCAGCGCGCGTCGTAGAAAAAGCGCTGCTGCTCGAACGTCCCGTCCAGCTCACGGTTGACGGCGGCGAGAGCGTTGCGGACGAACGCTTCAGTGACGCCCCCACTGTCGTTGTACGCCGCCTCCAGTCGCGCAACGTCCTTGACGAGGTCGACTCCGAGCAGAAGCGCATCGTCTTGGGTGAGCGCACTGCCCAGCGTTCTGAGGAACCGCCCGCGCTGCTCAGCGTCCAGGTTCCCGATCGTGCTTCCCAAGAACGCGATCAGCCGGCGGTCGTACCCGGCGAGCACGCCAAGATCGCGTTCGAAGTCACCGACGATCGCATGCACGAAGACCCGAGGGTAAGCGGCCGCAATCGACTGCGCGCTCGCTCGCAGGGTCTGCTCGCTCACGTCAAGCGGGACGAAGCGTTCGAGCGTGTCCGCGGTGTCGAGCCCGTCCAGTAGGAGGCGGGTGTTCTTCGCGTTCCCTGCGCCGAGCTCAACGAGTGTGCGCGCCTGCGTGCGCGTCGCGATCGCGCTCGCCCGGTCGCGCAGGATCTCACTCTCGCGGCGAGGGAGGTAGTAGTCCGGGAGCCGAGTGATCTCGTCGTACAGACGCGAGCCCCGCTCGTCGTAGAGCCAGACGGAGGGCAGCGCTTTCACATCCGCGCGCAAGCTCCAGAGCGTCTCCTCGTAAAGGGCCGGACGACCGTCGGCTTCGTCACGGAGAACATCGACACGGACGCCGCCCTGCTCACTCGATGCTTTAGCCATCGCGCGCGCACCTCAGGCCGGAAAAGATCTGCCGCCGCTGCGGAAGATCCCAATTGCGGAAAGTGAGCCGGGCGACGAGCGGATCGCTGAGCCACGAACCGCCGCGCAGAACCCTGTACTCATCGCCGAAGAAGACCTCGGAGTATTCCGCGTACGGAAAAGCCGAGAAGCCGGGATAGCCGTCGAAGAACGACGACGTCCACTGCCAGACCGCGCCTGTCATGTGCTCCAGCTCCCCGGCCACCGTCTTCGCGGCCTTCTCCCACTCGGGCTCGGTGAGCAGGCGCTTACCCGCCCAGCGCGCGTACGCCTCCGCCTCGTGAAAGGAGACGTGCTGGACGGGCGCGTTAGGGCGCGCGGCAAGGTCCCAAAGGAGCGGCCTGTCCGCTCCTTCCGCCTCGCGCCACCGCCAGCCTCGCTCACTCCAGACGTCGCAGTTGCGATAACCGTCCGCGTCGACAAACGCCGCGTACTCCGCATTCGTCACGAGTGCGCAGTCGATTCGAAAAGGCGAGAGCTCAGCGAGGTGGGCGGGCCGCTCGTTGTCGTACGCCCACGGGTCGGTGGAGCCGAGGGTGACCGGGCCACCGGGGACAGTGACCTCGCCGCTCGCGCTCACCTCTGGTGGTCCTTCAGGCGCGGGCCCACGCAAGCCCGCAAGCGCCAGTGTCTGCGCCATCGTTTCGGCGTGCTGGAGCTCGTGCTGAACCACCATCCCGACGACGAAACCCTCCTTGAGCAACGGATCGCCATCGTCGAGCGACAGTTCAGGAAGGAGCGCGAGCACGGCCTCGCGGACGTCCTTTACGTACCCGCGTGCGGCTTGCGGTGGCAGGAGCGGCAACCGGCCGCGCTCGCCGCGTGCATGCGCGAACGAGTCATAAAGGTCGTCGAACTCCGATGAGAGTGCGCTCAGTCCGCCGACGCGTCGCAGGAGCCACAACTCCTCGAAGTAGCCGATATGGGCCAGATCCCAGACGAGCGGCGATTGCAGTGGCGAGATCTGAAGCGTCAACTGTTCGTCCGAGAGCGGCTCCAGCAGATTCTCCGTCCGCTGTCGCGCGTGCTCGAGGGCTACGACGAGCTCAGACGGTGACACCGAGCTCGGCAAGACGGGTGAAGACGAGCGCCGCGACCATCGAGCCTTCCCCGACCGCGGCTGCGACACGCTTCGTCGAGCCGTGCCGAACGTCACCTGCGGCGAAGAGACCCACGCGGCTTGTCTCGAGCGGGAGTGGATCACGATCGAGCGGCCAGCTGTCAAGCAGGCTGTCATTCTCGAGCAGATCCTGCCCGGTCAGAATGTAGCCCGCTGAATCGGTGACAACGTGCTCGCGCGAACACCAGTCGGTGTGTGGGCTACCGCCGATGCAGAGAAAGACGGCGTCCAATGCGCGCGTCTCTGTTTTGCCGGAGGCGTCGGCGAATGTGACAGCCGCGATCTTGTCACCGTTCGGGTGCAGCTCGGTCAACTGCGTCTCCAGATGGACGTCGATCAGCGGATGCTGTTCGATCCGCCTGATCAGATAGGCGGACATTGTCTTTGCGAGCCGGTCGCCGCGCACGAGCATCGTTACACGCGCAGTTGCGTTCGCGAAGTTGAGCACGGCCTGGCCGGCGGAGTTGCCGGCGCCCACCACCACCACACTCTGCCCCGCACATTGCGCCGCCTCGCTGCGACCCGCTCCGTAGTAGACGCCGTGGCCCAGGAGCTCGTCGATGCCCGCCAGCTCGAGTCGCCGCCAATCCATGCCCGTCGCCGCTAGAACGACCGACGCAGTTATCTCGGAGCCTTCGTCGAGAGTCAGCTCGACTGGTTCGTCGTGACCTTTGAGCCGACTGCCCTGGACGCCACGTAAGACCATCAGTTCGGCCCCAAAGCGCTCCGCCTGACGACCGGCCAGACGCGCCAGCTCGGCACCCCCGACCCCGTCGGGAAAGCCGAAGAAGTTCTCGATCATGGCCGTGTACGAGGCCTGGCCGCCGGGCACATCCCGGTCGCACACGATCGTCGACAGGCCGTCCGAAGCGGCGTAGACGGCGGCCGCGAGGCCCGCAGGCCCGGCGCCGATGACTACAAAGTCATAGTGAGCGTGTTTGGGCGGCTTCAGGCCACCCCAGGCCAACGCGACAGACTCGACAGTCGCATTCGTGAAGGTCCGGTCGCCGTCGACGAGGACAGGGAGGCTCGCATCGGCCACCCCTAAACTCGCGAGCAGCAAGCCGGCCTCCGTGGAGCCAGCCTCGTGCCACTCGTAGGGCTGCGCGGTGCGCGTAAGGAAATCTCGAAGGCGGTAGTGCTCGGCGTCCATTCGACGACCCACAACCTGAACCGTTGGCCGTGCCGGGCTCATGCCGTCGATAGTAATGGGCCACTACAGGTCTGCGGACTGCGCTGAGCCGTGAGCCGGAAGCTCAGGAAACCTCGGATCGAGCCGCTGCAACGCTTCCACGAGCACGGTCGCGACAGCGAAGTTCCGCAGCCAGTTTCGGTCTGCTGGAATCACGTACCACGGCGCGTGCTCCGTCGAGGTGGCGCTGATGGCGTCGTCGTAGGCAGCAGTGAACTCGTCATAGCGGCGGTTGGTCTCTTCGTCGCCGGGGTTGTACTTCCATGCCTTGGTCGGATCCGACAGCCGCTCCTCGAACCTCTTTCGCTGTTCCTCAGCCGAGACGTGCAGGAAGCACTTGAGGACGGTCGTCCCTTCCTCCACGAGCAGGCGTTCGAACTCGACGATCCGAGCTGGGCGCCTCCGCCAGATCCCGTCCGGCGCGAGCCCGAGTACGCCGACCGTCACGACGTCCTCGTAGTGCGAGCGGTTGAAGATCCCGATCATGCCGCGCGCGGGGCACTCGGCGTGGACACGCCAGAGGAAGTCGTGGGCAAGCTCATTCGGTGTCGGCGCCTTGAACGACGTGACGTGGCAGCCTTGCGGATTGACACCGGTGAAGACGTGACGGATCGTGCCATCCTTCCCGGAGGCGTCGAGGCCTTGGAGAACCAGCAAGACGCTTTGCTTCCCTTCTGCGTACAGCCGGGCCTGGAACGAGCTCAGCTCATCGGTCAGCGCGGCGAGCCGAGCCTTGCCCTCGTCTTTTCCGGCGAGGCCGAGCATGTCGCGCGGATCTCGACCGCGAAGATCGGCCGAGGTGCCGGGCGTGACCATCAGCGTGTTCACGATTCCGCCAGCCTACGCCGGACAGAGCCGGGGCCCTTCGCATTGAAGGGCCCCGCCTGCGAAAGGACGCTCGCCCGAGCCTTCAGCCCCTATGCCGCAGGGGCGAAGAAGTCGCTAAGCAGTTGATTGACGCGTTCAGCCTCGTCGTGATGGACCCAGTGCGATGCGCCGGCCAGGCGCTCGACGCGGTCGAGGTTGGGCACATCGTCGCGGTCGGGCTCCGCTAGATCCGGACCGAGGTAGGAGTCGCGCTCGCCCCAGATCACCAGCGTCGGTGCTGAGATCGGGCGAAGCTTTGCCACGGCTTCCTTCTGCGACTGTCTTACCGAGGCCCGGTAGTAGTTGATCATCCCGGCCGCTGCGCCCGGCTGCGACCACGCTTCTTCGTAGCGTTCGATTTCCTCCGGCGTGTAGGGCGGGTTCGCGTCGTGAAGGAAGTGCCGGAAGAAGTGCCAGTCCCTGAGGTGCACGACTTCCTCGGGCAGCCCCGGTGTCGCGAAGAAGAAGAAGTACCAGGACTTCCGCAGCTGGTTCGGGTTGTGCAGTCCCTCCGAGAGCCGTCGAGGATGGGCCGCGTTGAGGATGGCGAGTCGGTCGACCACCTCGGGGTGGTTCATCGCCACGGTCCAGGCGATGCTTCCGCCCCAGTCGTGACCGACCAACAGCGCAGACTCGGCACCGAGCTCTCCGATGAGGCTGCGGATGTCGTCGGCGAGCAGATCCACGCCGTACTCCTTGAAGTTCTCTGGCTTCGATGACAGGTTGTAGCCACGCGTGTCGGGCGCGACGACTCGAAAACCCGCCGCCGCGAGCGGCGCAATCTGTCGCCGCCAGCCGAACCAGAACTCCGGGAAACCGTGCAGCAGAACGATCAGCGGGCCGTCACCGGCCTCGACGTAATGCAAGGTCTGATCGCCGACCTCGGCGTAACCCTCCCGAAGCTCGATCCCGACGTCAGGTAGCAGGGTCGTGGTGCTCATGCTGACCTCCCCGTTGCTAGCGGACTCGGCCTAGAAGACTACGCCTGCCGATCCGGCCAGGCAACAGGTTGTCACCAGACCGCCACGACCCAAGCCTTCCGATGACATTGGTGCTCGGGGCGCACGCATGCGACCCAGTGACCCACGCAGCCGAGCCGACTAGGGCAGGCGCTCCTCGTGATACCGCTCCTCGTCCTTCTCGCGCCACTTCGCCTCGTAGGCCTCCGCCTCCGCGAACTCCTCCTCCGTTAGCGCTGTTGCCTGCGGGTCTTCGCCCGCAGGATGCTCGCCGGCCGCCGTTCGGCGACGTGAGGCCACGAAGCCGACGACGACCAATGGGACGGCGACGAGGGCAAAGAGGATCCACGGGAACATGTGGGCAGCGTACCTTGCCACCCGCGAGTAGCCGACAATCGACCTGATCTGATGCATCTATGCAGTTGTGCGGAGTAGTACTCGTTGAGGGCGCGAGCGACCGCCGCGCCGTCGAGACGCTTGCGTGTCGCCGTGGCCGCGACCTCCAGGCCGAGGGAGTCGCCATCGTGCCGATGGGCGGCTATGGGAATCTCCCACGCCTTCTCGGGCAGTACCGCGACGTCCGACTCGCAGGGCTCTATGACGTCGGCGAGGAGCGGCATTTCCTGCGCGCACTGGGGTGCGACGACCGTGATGAGCTCGAGCGCGCCGGGTTCTACGCCTGCACGCGCGACCTCGAGGACGAGCTGACGCGGGCGGTGGGGCCGGATGGAATGGAGCGCCTGCTCGCCGAGCAAGGCGAGCTGCGCGCGTTCCGGACCTACCAGAAGCAGCCCGCACACCGCGCCCGGCCGCTCGAGGAACAGCTGCACGGCTTCATGTGGAACCGCAAGCAGAAGTACGCCGTGCTCCTGGTGGAGGCACTCGACCTCGAGCGCGTCCCGCGGCCGCTCGACCGCGTCCTGGCGCACTTCTAGCTCAGAGCGACTGAGACCTAACCCGATGAGTTTCTGGGTGGCCGCGAGTCTCATTTAGTAGTCCCCTGTAACGTCGGATCCGGCGATGGATTCGGCTCGAACGCTCGACGGAAGGAGCTGAGATGTCTGAACACAAGGTTGGAAGCCGCGAGGAATGGCAGGCGGCGCGAAACGAGCTCGCAAAGCTCGAGGCAGAGCAGGCGGAACGAAATGAGGAGATCAAGAGCAAGCGACTCGATCTCCCCTGGGTCCCGGTCGAGAAGGAATACGAGTTCGACACCGAGGACGGCAAGAAGACCCTCGCCGAGCTCTTCGACGGGCGCTCGCAGCTGCTCGCCTACAACATCATGTTTGGCCCCGACTACACACGCGGCGCCTGCCCCGGTTGCACCAACTTGGCCGATGGGCTCGACGGCTCACTCGTCCACCTGAACCACCGCGACGTGACCCTACTCTGCTTCTCGCGGGCGCCGATCGAGCGGCTGACCGCCTATAAGCGGCGGATGGGTTGGCAGTTCCCGTACGTCTCAACCCGCAACACCGATTTCGCATTCGACTTTGGCCTCGCTTTGACCGAGGAGCAGGCGCAGCAGATACCCGAGGTCAAGGAGATGATCGATGCACCGCCCGACTGGCTGCAGGAGTGGTCAGGCCAAATTGGGGCCGAGCTCAAGGACGGGCTGCGAGAGGGCCCGACCTGGATAGCGTTCGCACGCGAGAACGGGACCGTCTACCACACCTATACGGTGATGGCGCCCGATCCGTTCGTCGCGCCTTATTACAACTTCCTGCTCGAGCGAACGCCGAAAGCCCAACCCCCCGAGCCCCGCGCGTGGCGGAAGGACGAGTACCCGGACTGACGGCGACCGGCCCGGTGCCGCAACTGTTGCACGATCCGATCGCCCACTGGCTCATCGTCGCCGCAGCCGTCGCGGTCGTAACCGGCGAGCTAGTCGCCACCTATCTCGGTCATGCCCGGGAGGGGAAGAGTCAGATCTTCGGGGGCCTGGCGGACTCACTGCTGCTGTACAGGCACGGCCGAGGTGCGGCGGTGCGCCAGGACCGCGGGACGAGGGTGATTGTCGCCCTCGCCCTCTACCTCGCCATCGCCGCCGCCCTTGCGGCTGCAAGGGTCCCACGCCTCCGGGTTGACGCCAACAACTGGTGGACTCTCGGCCTGGGGCTCGCCATCGTCTTCGCGGGGGCGGCCCTTCGAGACTGGGCGATCCTGAGCCTCGGCCGCTACTTCCGCCGCGAGGTGACAATCGAGCCGGGCCAGGGGATTGTGCGTCGTGGGCCGTATCGCGTGCTTCGCCACCCTTCCTATGCCGGCATCTGTCTCATCCTCGCCGGTTTCGGGCTTACCTTCGGAAGTTGGGTGAGCGCCGTCTTCGCGCTGCTCATCGTCTTCGTGGGGCTACTGCCGCGTATTCGGGTCGAGGAACACGCGCTCGCACAAGCATTCGGCTCCGACTACGCCACCTACGCCACTTCGACGGACCGCATGCTCCCCCGCGTCTGGTAAGGGAAACCGTCTCGGACGATGACCTATCGGGCCGTGGCGATCGCGATGACGGCGAGGGCCGCGCACACCACGAGGACGCCGGCCAGGCCGGTGAAGATCGCGGCGATCGCAAGTAGGGGGATTGAGATTCCCATCGCGCCGAGCACCATTTCCTTCTGATGGTCGCGCTTCCGCTTCAGCGACCTCTCGCGCTCCTCTGCCCGTTCATCAAGCCGCCGCTCGACCCGCTCCACGAACGCGTCAATCACTGCCGGTTCCATTTCAGTGCCGAGTTCGCGTCTTGCCTCGATCGCAGCCCGCAAGTCGTCCTTCGGGACTAGGCTCACGCCCTCGATTCTCTCCGACGACTGGCTGCGAGCGCAAATCCCGGAGCGGGGTGTGCCACATCGTCCGATCGGACGAACCCGCGATGCCCTGCGGATCATTCGACTGTCGGATGCCGATTCCCGCCCAGGGCCGTGATGCTCGGCCTACGAGCCCGGATCCTTCATGAAGCCCAATCTCAAGCTGACATTGCCGATCGTCTTTGCGGCCGCGGTCGCCGGCGCGATCGCCGGGGGAATCGTCGGTCTGCTCCTGGACGGGCAGTCCACGTCCGGCACGATTGCGCCCGCGACCGCATCAGCAGCGCCGCTCGTCAGTACGACCTCCAAATCGACTCCTGGTCTATCGCCTGAGGCGATCTATCGCCGAGCCGCGCCGGCCGTCGTCGTGATCAGCGACACACAGACAACCGTTGTTCCGCCGACGCTCTTCACACCCGCTTCGAAAGAGCAGGTCAGCGCCCTCGGCTCTGGTTTCGTCGTCGACAAGCACGGAGACATCGTCACAAACGACCATGTCGTCCAGGGAGCGACCGGGATTCGCGTGGGCTTCTCCAACGGCGGCTCCTATCCAGCGAAGATCGTGGGCACGGATCCTTCGACCGACGTGGCGGTCGTCCGCGTGAAGGCGCCGCCGACGGCGCTCGAGCCGATCACATTCGACGACTCGGCCCGGATCGAGGTCGGCGATCCTGTCTATGCGATCGGCAATCCGTTCGGGCTCGACCGGACGATGACGGCGGGGATCGTGAGCGCTACCGGTCGCGACATCCAGTCGCCGAACGGCCTCACGATTCCGAACGCAATCCAGACCGACGCCCCGATCAACCATGGCAACTCGGGTGGTCCGCTGCTCGACCGCTACGGCCGCGTGATCGGAGTCAATGCGCAGATCGAGGGCGGGACCGTCAACGCAAACGTCGGGGTTGGCTTCGCCATCCCGAGCAACACTGCGATCTCGGTCGCTGGACAAGTGATCGCAAGCGGACGTGCGCAGCACGCGTGGCTCGGAGTCCGGATCGAAACGATCAACCCGGGCGCGGCCGCTGTGATTCGCGGCCTCCCGGCGAGTGGCGTGATGGTGGTGCAGGTCGCGAAGCACAGCCCCGCGGCGAAAGCCGGACTGAAGGCGGCGACGAGCCAGGTGACCGTCAACGGCATGAGCGTTCCGATCGGCGGTGACGCCATCGTCGGGATCGACGGGAAGCCGGTCGCAACGTCGGCGCAACTCGCCGACACCGTGGCGCGCCGCAAGCCAGGGGAGCGGTTGGAACTCCAGATCGTTCGCCATGACAAGCGTCGGACGGTCGGGATCACACTCGGGAACGTCCCAGCCCGCTAGTAGGAGCGTACGATGACTCAA
>Ga0163162_10004456_pt1 | contig 13495 bp, 14 predicted proteins | sample S55metaG_FD_115310 | JGI IMG/M metagenome (GOLD analysis project Ga0163162, IMG submission 115310) | Switchgrass rhizosphere microbial communities from Kellogg Biological Station, Michigan, USA - S5-5 metaG | ecosystem: Host-associated > Plants > Roots > Rhizosphere > Soil | place: USA...
GCAATGATTTTTGTTACCAGTTCATCGTCGGGTTTTATAAAAGCTAAGGTAGCACCAACAACAAGGGTGATAAGGATCCCAACCGATAGGCGTTTGAAGTTCATAGAAAGGTAAATCTTGAACTACCAAGGTACGCAAAAAGTATTTACGCTTTTATAACAAGTGTATTACTAAGTTTTTAGTGAGAAGTCTTAGGTCTAAAGTCTGGTTTCTCTTTTTCTACACTTTAAACTTATGACTTTCGACCTAAGGCTTAGCACTTAAAACACTACCACTTATTCTTCCACATCATGCTTTCAACAGGGCGTGTGGTTGGGTTGTTGTATTTGGCGTTGGCCTTGCTGTTGTAAAGTGTTTCGATCTCGCCTTCAACTACAAAATAAATAAGCTGGCCGATGGGCATGCCCGGATAAATACGTACGGGTTGGGCGCATGAAATTTCAAGTGTCCAGGTATTGCAGAAACCAACATCTCCCTTACCGGCTGTTGCGTGGATATCAATGCCCAGGCGGCCTGTGCTTGATTTACCTTCTAAAAACGGTACATGGCGGTGGGTTTCGGTATATTCCATAGTTACGCCCAGGTAAAGCGTGTTAGGTTGTAATACAAAGCCATCCTTCGGAATTTCAAAGCCATCAATTTCATTATGAACTTTAGCATCAAGCACCCGGTTGCGGTAAGTAGCTAAATATTTGCCCAAATGCACATCGTATGAGTTGGTACCCAGGTATTCACGGTTAAATGGTTCAATAATTATATGGCCTTGTTCAATTTCTTCGAGGATGCGCTTATCAGATAGTATCATACGGGGCAGGTTATTGCTGGCGCTAAATTAGGAAAATTAGCCCAATTGCTGCCGGCTTTTATGAACAATATAGGCTGGCAAAATGCGTTCAGATAGCGCGGAAACCATCGCTAAACCACATATATGTCAGCTGATTACCAATATGTAGCTGCATGTATACAATTTAATTTTTTTTGACATATGTTTGCAACCTATTTTGCAATTTTACTTTTATGGCGATAGCATACAGGCAGCGTATTGATGATGATACCGAGTTTGCACTCTGGCGTATCGAGGAGGAGGCTGCCGACCTGTACAGCCAGTTACAATTGGATCAGGAGGAAAAGGATTTTGTTGAAAGCCTAAGCAATGGTAAGCGCCACCTGCATTGGCTGGGCACCCGTGTGCTACTGCGCAAAATGCTCCGTACCGACGAATATATTGACTGCAAGGTTGATGAACACGGTAAACCTTACCTGGTTAACCTGCCTTACCATATTTCATTAAGCCATTCGTTTGATTATGCGGCTGTAATGATCAGCAAAACGCATAAGGTTGGGATAGACATTGAGCAGATCAAGCAAAAGGTTGAACGGATTGCTAATAAGTTCATGCGCGATGAAGAGCTGGCTTTCATAGGTGGTCCGCAAAAGATTGAGCAATTGTATGTTTGCTGGTGCGCCAAGGAGGCTGTTTATAAATGCAACGGGCAAAAAGAGGTTTCATTTGCCGACAACATTTTTTTAGAGCCATTTCACTTTGAGCACCATGGCGTGGTGAACGCGCAATTAAATAAAAAAGATACCACCATTGATTATACTGTAGGCTATCTTCAGTATGAAGATTATATGATAGGCTACGTAAAGGGCGAGTGATGAAAAACAAAAAAGTATTTTTTCAGGATTGGGGGCTGATCGATTATCAGCAAGCCTGGGATAAGCAGGAAACAATCTTCAGCGAAACGGTTAAAAGCAAAATTGAAAACCGGAACCGCGAAACGGCTTATGAAACGGCAGCAAAAAATGCCGGCACTACTATAGCTTATGATACCGTTGAGGCCGACGAAACTTTTAACCACCTGGTGTTTTGCGAACATCCGCACGTATATACCCTTGGAAAAAGCGGCAAGCCCGAGCATTTATTATTAGATGAGGAAGGCCTGAAAGAAAAGCATGCCGTTTATTATCCGATAAACAGGGGCGGGGATATTACCTATCACGGGCCGGGACAAATTGTGTCATACCCGATCCTTGACCTTGATAATTTTTTCACCGATATCCATTTGTACCTGCGTACGCTGGAAGAGGCCGTGATCCTCACCCTTGCTGATTTTGGACTTAAAGCCGGGCGCTATGAAGGTTATACTGGTGTTTGGTTTGATGCCGATAACGAAAAAGCCCGTAAAATATGCGCCATGGGGGTACGTTGCAGCCGCTGGGTAACTATGCACGGCCTCGCACTTAATGTAAATACCGATCTTAGCTATTTTAAAAACATAGTGCCCTGCGGTATCGATGATAAGGCTGTTACTTCCATACAGCAGGAGCTTGGCCAACAGGTTGATATTAATGAAGTTAAAAAAATCCTTAAACACCATATTTCCGTACTTTTTGGTATGGAGATATTATAATGAAGGGAATATTTTTAAGTTTACTAACAGCAGTTACATTATCGGCCTGTGCCGGCAAAAACACGCCGGCGCCGGTTAGCTATAATCCCCCATCAAAACCAGTTACCGTGATACAGGATACCTTAACATACCTTGCCCTCGGCGATTCATATACCATTGGCCAGTCTGTGCCTCCGGAACAGGCATTCCCTAATCAACTGGCTAATCAGTTGAGCGGATTTAAGGTAAATACGCCAACCATTATAGCCCGCACCGGCTGGACAACCGACCAGTTGACAGAGGCTATTGACAAAAGCGATATCAAAGGCAATACTTACGATGTGGTTACACTGCTAATAGGTGTTAACGATCAATACGGCGGACTGAGCCAGGAAAATTACCGTATTAAATTTGAGCAGGTTTTAAATACGGCCATCAAATTTGCAGGAGGCATCAGGGAACATGTGTTTGTATTGTCCATACCCGATTATGGTGTTACTCCTTTTGCGCATGGTAATGATGCGGTAATAGGTCCGGAGATAGATCAGTTCAATAATATTAATCGTGAAATAAGCGCCAATGCCAAAGTTAATTATGTTGAAATTACCGGTATTTCTAAATTGGCGGCAAATGACCTTACATTATTGGCGAGTGATGGTTTGCATCCATCGGGTAAAATGTATGGGATGTGGGTTGATAAACTGAAAGTGGATGTAGATGCTGTTTTTGCGAAGAAGTAAAGCATTTTAAGAAACTAACACTGGTTGAAGTTTAGCGATAGCGTAACTTCGACCTAATATAGTGGAAGCATCCGGCTTCCGGAATTATTCAAATAATCACTGATGAGGCTGTATCATAAATCAAATTGACCACCCTTGGTATTGTGTTACCTATGAATTGAAATTTAGCCGATAATATTTATACAAAAAGGGGGTTAACATATTTTTTGAAAAAAAATACTCAATAAGCTGATTGTTAACTATATAGGTAGATGTTAACCCTGGATTGTGTTAACCCTGTTAACCCCCTTTTGTTAGTAGTTCAATCCAACCCAAAGCTATATATCGCTTAAGTATCTGCATAAAAAAAGAGGCTGATCATGATTTATGATACAGCCTCATTCTGGGACGAAGTTACGCTATCGCGAAACGTCGACCAGTAAACGGATGTTTTGGAGATATTGTCGCCTGGGGAAACTTAATTACTCAAGCCTAACACTCCGGCAAACTGATCGGAATATTGATCGCCAAGCCCCCGTCACTTGTTTCCTTATATTTCGAGTTCATATCTAAGGCTGTTTGCCACATGGTTTTTACCACGGCATCAAGGCTTACCTTGGCTTTTTCCGGGTTGCTTTGCAGTGCCAGCTGTGATGCTGTAATGGCTTTGATAGCTCCCATCGTATTACGCTCGATACAGGGCACTTGTACCAGGCCGCCAATAGGGTCGCAGGTTAGGCCGAGGTGATGTTCCATAGCAATTTCAGCTGCCATGAGTACCTGGCGCTGGGTGCCGCCCATACACTCGGTCAATGCCGCTGCGGCCATGGCAGATGATACGCCAATTTCGGCCTGGCAACCGCCCATCGCTGCTGAAATGGTAGCACCTTTTTTAAAGATACTCCCGATCTCGCTTGCAGTGAATAAAAAGTTGATGATCTTTTGCTCTGTGTTTCCATCGCAAAAGGCAATGTAATACTGTAATACTGCAGGGATCACACCTGCTGCACCATTTGTTGGCGCGGTAACTACCCGGCCGAACGACGCATTCTCTTCATTAACAGCCAGGGCAAAGCAGCTAACCCAGTCTAAGGTGTTTTTAAAGCTATCGCCGGTATTCCTGATGGCTGCAACCCATTCTTCGTAATTGCTGTATTTATTATTGCCGATGAGTTTGGCGTTTAATTTGGCGGCGCGCCTTGCAACGTTCAATCCACCGGGTAACTGACCGGTAGTATGGCATCCCCGGTAAATGCACTCTTTTAATGCCCGGAAGATGTTCAATGCACCTGTACGTGTTTCCTGCTCGCTGCGCCAGGCCAGCTCGTTTTCGGCTACAACTTCTGAGATCCGCAAACCGGTTTTGATACACCAATGCAATAAGTCTGAGGCGGTATCAATAGGAAATGGCAGATCTACCTCGGCTTTAGACTGGCCCGAATCGCCCTCTTTCACTACAAAACCACCACCTATCGAATAATAAGTTTCTGATATGGCCTTACCTGTATTTAAAAATGCCTGGAAGGTCACCGCATTGGGGTGGTAGGGTAAACTTTCATTGAACAGAAACATCAGGTCATCTTCAGCATAAAAACTCACTGGCAAAATACCGCCAAGTATCAGTTGATGCGAACTTTTGATGTGTTCGATTTTAGGTGTTACCTGGTCAACTTCAAAAGTAACCGGGTCATCTCCGCTTAAACCTAATAGTATAGCTATATCTGTCCCGTGCCCATGCCCGGTTTTGGCTAATGAGCCGTACAATAAGATCTTGACCTGTTGCACCAGCGGTAGGGCCCCCTGTTGCTCCAACGACTGTACAAACTGCTGTGCGGCACGCCATGGGCCAAGCGTGTGCGAACTTGATGGGCCTATGCCTATCTTAAACATGTCAAAAACCGAAATCTGTTCTCTTTGCATCAGGTCAAAATTAATGATAAATTATAATTACAAGCGTTGTAATAAATACGTTGTTCTGTATTAAGTTTTATTTAAAAATTTTATATTTTGCAACAGCTTATAAACACAAAACCTCAACTTAAACACTTAAAATGGAAAATTATCCTTCTTCTGCACCAGCGTTCGGTCTTGGTGCCATCTTGTTTTTTGTAGCTATATGGCTGGTTTGCATAGCCGGCGTATGGAAAGTATTTACAAAAGCTGGTAAACCTGGCTGGGCGGCTATTATTCCTATTTACAACGTAATTGTTTTACTGGAGATCGTTGGCAAACCAATTTGGTGGTTTCTGCTGATATTATTCCCTTGTACAAGTTTTATATTTGTTATCTGGACCTACAATTTGCTGGCTAAAAGTTTTGGAAAAAGCGAAGGTTTTACTGTAGGCCTTGTTTTACTGAACCCTATTTTTATGCTGATCCTTGGTTTCGGTGATGCCGTTTACCTGGGCCCATCAGCTAAAGAAGCTAATATAAATAACCGTTTTGGCTCAGGCGATTACCAAAAGCCGTTTGACCCGCAAGCATAATTATTATGCATTGTTATAATTTATTTTGCAGCCATTTGATGTTTATTAAATGGCTGCAAAATCATTTAATCCCCTGTCCGTTTAAAAAACTTACCGGCTATGATTGCCCGGGTTGTGGCTTTCAGCGTTCTGTTATTGCATTATTAAAGGGCAATTTGCACGATAGTTTATTATTATATCCTGCTACTATCCCATTACTTATAACTTTTGCCTTCGTATTACTCGATGGCAAATTAAAGTTTGACCATAAGCATTATGCAAAAAAGACGCTTTACCTGATAACCGGCAATATCATTCTTTTTGCTTATCTGTATAAATTATATAATCTGTAGGGGTTAAACGCCCATTCGTGCTGCAACGTGGCTATAATCTTTAACTATGGTTAGTAAAAAATCATACTCGTTCATCTGAGGTGGAATGCTAACGTTAAGATGCTCTTTAACACGCATGGCCATATCGTAAATAAGCTGGCTGTTGCCAGTGCTTTTAAAATTGCTTATTACCTCATGTATCAGTGTAATGTCCGAATCCTTAAGTTCGCCTACATTACTAAATACAGGTTCGTATTCATCGTTTTGGTAATCAAAAACGAGGTCGCTTAGTTGGGCTTTAGGCGTGGTTTTAATAACAGTTGTGCCCGCAACAAGATCACCAATGCGTTGTTTTTTTTCGGATACAGCTACAGATATTATGGCCCCTACTCCAAAGGTAACTACAAAGTCAATGAGTCTGAAAACCCAGCGGAGCAAAAATTGGCCAAATGATGGCCTTGTTCCGTTAATACTTACCACTTTTATTTTTAAAGCATATTTGCCAACGCTTTGACCGTTAAAAAATATTTCGGCAATAAGGTCATAAAAAACAACGATAAGCAAATATATCGACCCCAATATGATCAGGGCTATTGGTATACTATCTCCTTTGAAATTTTGCACCGTTGCTATAAAGAAGAAGATGATTATGAAGTACAACGCATAAGTTATTCCCATAAAAACGCCTATATCAACAATGCGCGCCAATACGCGTTCGCCCAAACCCGCCACTTCGTAATCAATTTCAATGTTTTGTGATGTGTGGATTTTTACAGTTTGCATGCAATAAATATAATTAACTATTTAATTCTTTATATCTCAACATCAAATATTGTTGTTATTTTAACAAAAAATTACTGAGCCTTTCACATGCGTGAGCCATTATTTATAAAACAGAACTCGGCCAAATGGAAAAGTTATGAAACTGAGCCGGCAAAGGACCCTGATGAACTTGCTGAGCGTTTTATAACTATTACTGACGACCTGGCGTATTCCAAAACCTTTTACCCAAAGTCAAAAACCACTTTGTATTTAAATGGGCTGGCTGCGGGGTTTCACCAATCTATTTATCAAAATAAAAAAGAGAAGGCTAACCGGTTTGTATTTTTCTGGAAAACAGAATTGCCGTTATTGTTTAAACAGTACAAAAGGCAAATACTGTATTCATTTATTTTTTTCATAACCTTTTTCCTGGTAGGCATATTATCGGCCAAATATGACCGTACTTTCATCAGGTTTGTCCTGTCTGATGAGTATGTGAATATGACAAACGAAAACATCAGTAAAGGCGATCCTTTTGGCGTTTTTAAAAGTCAGAATGAATTTGTGATGTTTTGGATGATAGCGAAGAATAATCTCACGGTAACAGCTATTACTTTTGTATTGGGGATAACCTTATCGGCCGGAACATTGATCAATTTATTCAGAAATGGACTCATGGTTGGTTGTTTTCAATACCTGTTCATAAGCAAAGGTTTAGGGATACAGTCGGTTTTAGTGATTTGGATCCACGGTACACTGGAGATCTCGACCATTATACTGGCCGGCGCCGCGGGGCTTATTCTCGGCAACAGTTTGCTGTTCCCTAAAACCTTCAGCCGCATGGTATCATTAAAACGGGGAGCTCTTGACGGACTTAAGATCATGCTCGGGATATCACCTATTGTGGTAACCGCGGCCGTTTTTGAAAGCTTCATTACACGCCATACTGAAATGCCGGTATGGCTCAGCAGCTCCATTTTGGGAGGTTCTTTTTTATTTATAATTTGGTACGTTGTAATTTACCCTATACACCTGTCACATCGTTTAAACATCGTTGAAACCAATAATGAAGGAAAATATTGAATTAAATAAAACGCGGGAGTTTGGTGATGTTATCAGTGATACCTTTGTCATTATCAGGCAAAACTTTAAGCCGTTGTTTAAAGCCTATATAGCAATATGTGGCCTGTTTTTATTAACAAGTACGCTGTTGACGATAATGTCCAATTTTCAGCATACAGCTGAGGGAGAATATTCTGCGTTTTCATTTTGGGGAATGGCAAAGTTTCTTTTTCAGCAGGTTAATTATACGGCTTTGGTATTAACCGCAATAAGTTACTTGGCAGTATACCAGCAAAAGCAGAACCAACCACCCTCCATACTTGAGGTTTGGGCCTATTTTAAATATTACTTTTTCAGGGTATTAGGTACCCAGATCTTATTGAGTATTGCCCTTGTTATCGCATTTTTCTTTTGCTTTTTTCCTTCGGTATACCTTACCCCCATTTTTGGACTGGTTGCTCCTATAATGATCATAGAGAATGGTAGTGCCGAATATGCGATCAGGAAATCATTCAGCATTATTAAGGAAAACTGGTGGTTTACATTTGGAGTTATATTACTCATGTCCATCATTGTTTTAATGGCTGTATTAGCTTTATTTATTCCGGCAATGATATTTTATGGAGGCAGTCAATGGCTAACAGGTACATATTATAACAATACATATGCTATTGTAGAGGCTATTATTGAACATGTTTGCCAGTTTTTATGGCTGTTGCCTGTTATATCAATTACGCTGGTTTATTTCAGCTTAACCGAGCATAAGGAAGCAAACAATCTTATAAACAGGATTAAATCATTCGGTAAAAATGATTCTGCTGCCGATCAGTTTTCGACGGAGCAATATTAACCCGGCTATGTTTAAACCATCAAGCATCCTGCATAAAACGAGCATCCCGGTTGTTAAACACAATCCGCCGGCCGTTAAAGCCGTTCTGTTAAAAGCTCCTGCAACGCTAAAAGTTGATACTACTAATGTGCCTGTTAAGCATTTTAATGAGGCGGCAATAGATAAATTTAAAAGTGACAAGGACTTTAATTATCATGTTATAAAAAAAGGAGTAAGCTGGTGGGACCTTTTTTGGAGCTGGATATGGCATTTGTGGGAAAGTTTCTGGAACTGGGTTGCCGAATTGTTCCAAAAGTTATTTGGAAGTGCCCGTATGGGGGAAAACTCGGCTAATGTTATAAAGTACGTGATACTGGCTTTAGGCGCTTTTGCTATAGTTTATTGTATACTGAAATTATTGGGCATCAGTTTTCCTCATCTTTTTAAAAAGCAGGCCAAAACTGAATCTGTGCCTTATTCGGAGTCTGTTGAAAATATCCATGAGATAAGCTTTGATGAAGCCATAGAAGATGCCTTGTCAAATAAAAATTACCGCCTTGCTGTAAGGCTGCTTTATTTACGCAGTCTTAAACAATTGAGCGATCTTAACCTCATTAACTGGAAAATTGAAAAAACCAATACTGCTTATATTAACGAATTGACCAATGCAACCCAGCGCGAAAAATTTACAATTGTTACCCGGCAGTTTGAATATGTTTGGTATGGCGAGTTTCCGATAGATGGGCAATCATATCAACGGATAAACAACATTTTTCAGGAATTTAAACAAAGCCTGTCATGAAAAGTTTAAGGGTTTACCTTATTGCATTAGGCAGTTTAATGCTCATTTACCTGGTTGCGCAATATAACAGGCCAAAAGCTATTGACTGGAATGAAACGCTGGATATAAACGATAAGATCCCGTTTGGTACTTATGTTTTGTACGACCGTATTAATGATATATTTCCGGCAGCTAATGTTAATATGTACCGCGAGCCGCTATATAATGTTATTAATGATCATGGCATAAAGCATGCAACTTATCTTATTATTTGTAACTCAATAAACCTGAACGAGTACGATTATATAAAACTCAGAAAGTTTGTGAACGAAGGCAATGACGTTTTTATAGCGGCATCATACTTTGGCGAAGAGCTTGGTAAGGATCTTAAAATACAAACCCAGGTTGTTTTTGAGAATAAAGAAGCGCTTGGTATCAGGTTCGCTAATCCTAAAATGGATACAACACAGCTTTACACTGCCGAAAGGGGGATGAATATCGGGTACTTCAGCAAACTTGACACCGCCAAAGCACTTGTACTTGGGAAAAACACAAAGCACAAAGCTAATTTTATTAAATACACCATTGGCAAGGGGCACATTTATTTAAATGCCAATCCGCTTATGTTTACCAACTATAGTTTGCTGACTGCCGGAGGTATGGATTATGCAGCAAAGGCGCTATCTGTTGTAAAAAACGATTCCAATTTACTGTGGGATCAATATTATGCCCTCGGCCGGCCGGAAGATGAAACCAGTATGCGTGTGTTTTTACGCAATCCGGCTTTACGGTGGGCTTTTTACCTGGCGTTTTTCAGTATGGCATTTTTTATTGTATACGAGGCAAAACGCCGTCAACGAATAATACCGGTAGTTGAACCACTAAAAAATACTACTGTTGATTTTGTTACTGTTGTGGGGCAGGTGTATTATGAAAAACGAGATAACTTTGATATTGCCCATAAAAAGGCCATTTATCTTTTAAGCTATATCCGGGATAAGTATTTGTTAAGAACTAATAACCTTGATGAAGAGTTTATCGAAATGCTTACCAAAAAAAGCGGGATCCCGGTTTCGCTGGCTGTAAACTTAACCACAGCTTTGAATTTTATTACTACTCATGAAGATATCAGTGATCATGAGCTGATTAAACTGAACCAACTTATTGAACAATTTTATATCCAATCCAGGTAAAACATGGAAAACGAACTTTTTGAACAACGTACCGATCTGGGCAAGCTACATGCTGCGGTTGAACAAATAAAATCAACGCTCGCCAGAATCGTAGTAGGTCAGCAGGAATCTATTGATTTATTGATAGCTGGTGTGCTTGCGGATGGTCATATCCTTATTGAGGGTGTGCCGGGTGTTGCCAAAACCCTTACTGCAAAGCTTATTGCCAAAGCTATTGATGCCCGCTATTCCCGCATTCAGTTTACGCCCGATCTGATGCCTTCAGATATATTAGGCACTTCTGTATTTAACCCTAAAACAACTGAGTTTGAATTTAAGAAAGGACCGATATTCGGCAATATTATCCTTATTGATGAGATAAACCGGGCTCCCGCCAAAACACAGTCGGCATTGTTTGAGCTGATGGAAGAACGCCAGCTTACAATTGATGGGCATAGCTATAAAATGGATGAGCCGTTTACGGTTTTGGCCACTCAAAATCCCGTTGAACAGGAGGGAACCTATCGTTTGCCTGAAGCCCAGCTGGACAGGTTTTTATTTAAGGTGGAGATCAAATATCCAACGCTTGAAGAAGAGATAGCCATTGTAACCCAGCAACACCAGCAAAAAACAGCCGATCAGCTAAATCAGATCAGTGCGGTATTGTCAGCTACTGATATTACCGAGATCAGGCAACAGGTACGGGCTTTGCACGTTGAACCTAAGCTGCTGGAGTTTGCAGCCAAAATAATTCATGAAAGCCGCAATAGTAAGTCGGTACAGCTTGGCGGCTCGCCCCGGGCTTCCCTCGCTATTATAAATGCCGCAAAAGCGCTGGCTGCCATTAAGGGGCGTGACTTTGTAACCCCCGAAGATATCATATATGTGGCAGTGCCTGTTTTACGACACCGCATTATGCTTACTCCTGATAAAGAAATGGAAGGTGTAACCCCTGATGAGGTCATTGCTCAAATAATACAAAAAATTGAAGTACCCCGCTAATAACCTGCTGTGAAAAAGCTGATCGGATTGTTTTATAAAAATCTTTTTTTAAATAACAGGCTCTTCGCCTGCCTTACAGGTAGTGTAGTATTGTTTATATTCGGTTTCTTTTTTCCATGGCTTGGTATTATTCCATGGCTGATGTTTTGGACTGTTATGCTGCTGGTTGTACTTGACCTGTTAATGCTTTATAAAACAGCAAACGGCGTATTTGCAAAGCGGATTGCTCCCGAAAGGTTAAGCAATGGTGATGAAAACGAGTTGAGTATTTATATCGAGAGCTTTTATCCTTTTAATATGGATATCGGCATAATAGACGAGATCCCTGAACAGTTTCAGAAACGCGATGTTTGGTTTAAAACAACCATGAAGCCCCGTGAACACAAGCAGATCCTGTACAAGTTAAGACCTACCCGCCGCGGCGAGTATGGGTTTGGTTTTATCAGGGTGTTTGTAAAATCGCCGCTGGGGTTAATCTCACGCAGATACAATTTTGAGCAGACTGAAATACTCCCGGTTTACCCTTCATTTTTGCAAATGCGTAAATATGAGTTGATGGCTATCTCGAACCGTTTAACTGATATCGGCATAAAAAAGATCAGGCGGATTGGTCATAGTCTTGAATTTGAACAGGTGAAAAACTATGTGGCGGGAGATGACTACCGCACTATTAACTGGAAAGCCACCGCCCGACGCGGTGACCTGATGGTGAACTCATATGTTGACGAGAAATCACAGCATGTGTACTGTATAGTTGATAAGTCGCGCTCAATGAAGATGCCCTTTGAAGGATTGAGCCTGCTTGATTATGCTATAAATGCCAGTTTGGTATTATCAAACGTTGCGCTGCTAAAAGAAGATAAGGCCGGGTTGATCACAGTATCCGAAAAAGTTGGTGCTGTTATACCTGCGGATAGTAGATATACGCAGCTCAATAAAATACTGGAGGTTTTATACAAAGAGAAAACCCGTTACCTTGAAACCAATATGGAGGCGCTTTATACTACCGTGCGCAGGGTAATAAAGCAAAGGAGCCTTGTGGTTTTTTTTACCAATTATGAAAGCCTGCCTGCATTACAACGGCAACTACCATTTTTAAAGCGAATAGCCAAATTTCACTTGCTATTAGTGGTTTTCTTTGAAAATACAGAGCTGAAAACCCTGAGTGAGCAACCGGCCAAAGATGTTGAAGGGATCTATATAAAAACAATTGCCGAAAAGTTTGCTTACGATAAAAAGCTGATGGTAAAAGAACTGGCCAGCTACGGGATCCAGTCGATATTAACAGCGCCGCAGAATCTTACTATCAATACGGTAAACCGCTACCTGGAGATAAAGGCAAAGCAAAAAATTTAGGTAGAGAATCAAGAGTCAGGAGATCAAGAACCAAGAAAAAGAATAAACAAGAAAGCCCCAAAAGATAATTCTGTCGGGGCTTTCTTGCTTCTTGACTCTTGATTTCCTGCTTCTATTCTTTCTTGACTTCCTGCTTCTAATATCAAAATCCCGGCTTCGGAAAATTAACACCACCCTTTGCAAGTTCTTTTAACATTTGTTCCTGCAGATTGATTTTTGCATTTAAGAAATTGGCAGGATCAACCCAAACATTAATGGTAAACCTTACGCAATCGTTATCCAAACTGATAACACCTACACGTGCTGCCGGATCATGCAAGATATCTTTATTGGCATTTACCACGTTGGTCATGATAGCCTTTGCTTTTTCCATATCATTGTTATAGCCCACACGCATTTCAAAATCAAGGCGGCGACGGCCCTCGCGGGTTATGTTTACAATAACCTCGTTAAACAGCTTCCCGTTAGGGATGATGACGGTTTTGTTATCGGCAGTAATAAGCACCGTATAAAACATTTGTATAGATACCACCCGGCCATCCTGGCCCTGGGCTACAATACTGTCATCAAGTTCAAATGGTTTTAATAAAAGGATCAATACACCACCTGCAAAGTTTTGAAA
>Ga0163162_10004457_pt1 | contig 13490 bp, 13 predicted proteins | sample S55metaG_FD_115310 | JGI IMG/M metagenome (GOLD analysis project Ga0163162, IMG submission 115310) | Switchgrass rhizosphere microbial communities from Kellogg Biological Station, Michigan, USA - S5-5 metaG | ecosystem: Host-associated > Plants > Roots > Rhizosphere > Soil | place: USA...
CGTCAGGATTTTTATAAGGTAGTAGGGGAGAACTGAGGATAGCGCCCTGCAATATAGCAGCCCCTGTATACCAGGTACCGTCGCTTGGCGGTGCGTGACTGACAGAATATGACGGGGCTACATTTAACCCGATTTTTACATTTTTTGTCATTTGGTATTCTGTATTTGCCCGGAGGGAATACCTGCTGAAGTCGGATTTTAGCATGACACCGTCTTGACGGAAGAAACCTCCGATGACGCTGGTACTGAATTTATCACGGTTGCTGCTTATCGTAACCGAATAGTTTTGTATTGGCCCATTGCGGAGCAGTACATCGTACCAGTCGGTGCCCTTGCCCAGAGAAGTAGGATTTGCGTAAGCGGGATTGGGTACGGTTCCATTGGTCGCAGCCACTTGGTTCTGGAAGTTTGCAAATTGCTGAGCATCCATCATTTTAGGCCTCCCTTTTTGTGGTACCTGCTGAATACCGCCATATACGCTCGCACTAACGGTCGTCTGCCCGTTTTTCGCACGTTTGGTGGTAACCAGGATCACACCGTTAGCCGCCCGTGATCCATATAGGGATGTGGAAGATGCGTCCTTTAAAACGGTAATTGTTTCAATCTCGTCAGGGTTCATTGACGAGATATCACCAGTGATCGGAAAACCGTCTACGACATATAAAGGCGAGTTCGTTGCGGATAATGACGCAGCACCCCTGATCCGGACGGTCATGCCACCTCCCGGAGTACCGGTGGTTTGGTTGATTTCGACGCCTGCCAGTTTGCCCTGGAGTTTTTGTGTAACCTGTGCTACAGGGATATCAGCAAGGTCACGTGCGTTTACACTTTGGACAGCACCGGTAATTTCACGCTTACTCTGGCTGCCGTAGGCCAATACAACGATCTCGCTGAGGGAAGTAGAACCTGCATCCAACTGAACTACCAAAGACGACTGACCGTTAATAGCAATTTCCCTGGCTGTATAACCGATAAAGCTGAATACTAAAATCCCGGAGGAAGGGGCAGCAATGGAGAAGTTTCCTTTGACATCCGTAACAGTGCCGGTGGAGGTCCCTTTTAATTTTACGCTAACTCCAGGCAAGGCAGCACCATGCTCATCTTTTACGGTACCTCTGGCTGTGTTTTGGGCGAAGATTGTCAATGGACATAAGTTCATTAAAACGATCATCACACAGAGTAGCCGCAAACACGTTTTGTAAATGTTTCTTTTCATGTAATTGGTTGGAAGGTTGAGTTGGGCTCAACAGGTTTATAAAATGGTTAATTGGTTATATCAGGTAACCTGTTATAAGGTTACCTGATAATAATCAAACATATCTATTTGTAACTATTTAACTGTCATGGACTGTCCCCGGCTATCCCATACTGTCTCTTCCTGCGATACCTTTATTTCAGAGGGGAAAGTCTGTCAAAATGGTTTTTGCGCCGGCGTGAAGAAAATGCCTGATCCGTCTTGATATTTAGCCCACAAAAGCAGCTAACAGGATCTCGTGAATGAATGTAAATTCCCGACCAGAACCCGGAAGGGGCTACAAAGAGTCACGCTCGGTTACCATGAATGGTATTGCGACATGACTTTTTAGGCTTTTTAAAACGGTTTCCGCTGCTTTCTCGCCCATCAGGTCAAAATCGGTAGAGATCGTTGTGATCCCGTTTAGGATAAATTTTTTGAGGGGTGTTTCGTTGTAGGAAATCACCCCGACGTCTTTACCGACCTGGAGGTTCAAAGCGATTATTTTTTCGAGCAGCTCCACCAGGTCATCTTCCATCAGGTTAATGTAAACGGTGCCTAAAGTGATGGTCTCGTTTTTCAGAGAAGATAGGATCTCGTAGTCAAAAGCATATTCGCCGCAGAACTTACGAAAGCCCGTGAGTATATCTTTCGAATAATAGGAATGTTCAGGAAAAATAATTTTTAGTGTATTGTATTTACTTAACCTGTTAACCAATTGCTCCAGGGCACCATAAATGTCATTTTCAAAATCTTCATAAACCGCCCCAAAGTTGCCGGTAACCCCGGGTTCTAATTTGTCTATCAAGATCAGTTTCTCTTTAGGGATACTGTTGATTACCTCATATTCCCTGCCCGTACTTTCTATAAAATGGGGAATGATGACAAACTTTGAATAATCCTCGATTCTGTCGAGCAGCAGCTTTTTGAAATAGTTGAAATCATTGTTATAGATATAAAAATCGATGGCGGCAGAGGCTCCAAGTGTTGCTGCGAAGGCATCATACAGGATCTTTTTGTGACTACTTAACTTATTAAACAGGAGCATGATTTTGAATGGCTGAGCAAACTGGGTATTGCCAATAAAATACCCTTTTCCGGGAAATGACTTTACTACGCCCATTGCTTTTAATTCATTATAGGCTCTTTCGATGGTATGTCTTGACGCATCAAGGCCAAAACTTAGGTCATTTATCGACGGCAGGATATCTTCTTTTTCAATTTTACCCGATTCTATTCCGCTTAATATCGAACTAACGATCTGTTGATACTTCGGCGTGATTGAATCAACGTTGATGGAAATGATTTTAAGATAATTTTTCATACTCACTTCATGATACCGGGTAAGCCGGCCTTTATTTCCTGTCAAGTAGCGACAGCTTCAGATCCAGCAGTAGCTTGTTAGGCATTTCCTGCGTCCAAGTATGCTCACTAAATATGATCACCTGCGCGTGTTTCATATCAAATGCAAGCCATTGGTAGTCCCGGATACTTCGTCTGGATTACCTGTAACCTCAAGGTCGGCCGGTAGGCAGACATGATCCTGGATATTTCTTTATCTACCTCCTGGCGGTGACGATTGAAAAAACGGATAGAGACCAAAGGATAGGGACTTCTGCCGCGAAAATCCCCACCTAGAGATGAGACGAAACGGCATGCCAGTATGACCTGTGGCCTTGCCGTCCCTATGCCTTATTGCTGAAACTACGCCATAATATGTTAGAGCGGTTTAGCCTCGGCTGCTTAATGGGCTGCACATCACATGAACTGATAAACCAAGGGAATTTCTGCCACAAACTTCCTCGTCGTAAGTTATTGCTTAGCGTTAAATTACAACGCTATTTCTTAAAGAGGGTTAATACGACGAGGAAAGAAGTTTTAATAATTATTACTCTAACCTGGTGTATTTACTCTTGAAACAGGAAATGAATTGTTAAAGCGAAATCATCAATCGGCTTTACCAAACTCTCCGTCTGCAACAATCTCAACGTCATCACTCACAATAGCGGACGGCGTCTTTGACCCAATATTAAAGTCTGAACGCTTCAATGTGCTTTTTAATTTAAAACCGGCATCTTTTTGCTTGCTCATCGGGTTCTCAGTTGTGCCACGATACCAAAGATCAAGGGTTACAGGTTTAGTAACACCATGCATGGTTAGGTTACCGGTAAGCTTATACTTGTTCGTTCCATCTGGCTTTATTGATGAACTTTTGAAGGTGATGGTCGGATAATTTACTACATCAAAATAGTTAGCACTTTTTAAATCATTGTCCCGCATTTCAACCTCCGTGTTTATGGAAGATACATCTGCTGAAAGTTCAAAAACAGCATCGCTAAAATCAGTCTTTGTTGTCGTAATCTTTACATCAAAATTTTTGAACAAGCCATCTACATCTGAAACCAAAAGATGGGTTACAGTAAACTTGAGTTTAGAATGCATTTTATCATTCTTCCAGGTGGTGGTTTGTGCAAAAGGTGGGATTTGCAAAAACAGGGCAACAACGAATAAAAGTCTTTTCATTTTGTAATAATTGGATTTGATCAATAATGAGCAATACGCCGTGCGGCAAAAATTACATTTCATTAATTGTTTGATGAAATGAATGCTCGGATATAAATATAGGTTCAAATCCATTTCAACAACTTGATTTGGATCAAGAAATAACATTGATTAAGATCAATGGACTCTGTTTTAGTGCTTATTGACAACGAGCTTTTTTCTTACACGACTTATGGTTTCCGGTGTTAATCCGAGGTAGGAAGCAATCATATGTTGGGGTACACGTTGTGTAATATCGGGATAGATACTTAGTAGCTTGGTGTATCTTTCTTCGGTTGAAAGCATGAAAATGTCAGTTACTCTTTTTTGAAATGCTATATACGCACCACGATACTGGAAGTAATTGAATTTGAAGAACTCAGGAACTGCCTGTTCCAGAAACTCATGCGCAGGTTTACTTATCAGTATCAATTCCGAATCTTCTATCGCATCAATGTTCAGGTTAGAACCATCTTCAGCTATAAAACTGTACAAATCGGAAATAAACCAGCCGTCCGGTGCGAATTGGATAATGTTTTCATTGTTTTTTTCATCCACTAGATAGGAGCGGAGCATGCCATGGCTCACAAATGCGATATATTTACAGATTTCCCCTGACTGTAGAAGGTATTGACGCCTTCTTAGTTTTTTTACAATAATGTGCTGACGGAAAATTGCTTTATCGGCTTCCGTAATGTTCATCCCTTTTGATAGTTTATTAAAAAAATTATCCAGCATAGTTATATAAAGTTTTAATTTAATATTTTCCCCGTGATTTTGACTGTCTTCAAATCAAATCGTTAACTGCAGTGATTGGAAATTATACCGCCCGAATGTTTGCCTTCGCTGATCGGACGATTTCCAAGCTGGAAGATAAATACGCTAGTAATTGTTATTCTCCTGTCAATAAGATCAACGGCAATTGTTCACGTTGCACCCAGGGCTAACCGTCGCGGGTGACGTCAATTACTTCATTTTCGATAGTAGCTGAATACATTTTTTGTATGGTTTCCGGATGATGCAGGAGCACTAATTTTTGATTGATAGTGCCCTTATCCGTTATTTCACCGCTATCCATGTTTAAAAGGAAATTTGCAAAGAGGCCGCGCTGAACCAGATTCGAACTGCCGGTACTTTTAACTGCCAGTTCCGTCAGCACCTCCCGCAATTTATGTTTTACAGCAGGATGCTTTATAATCTGCTGGTATGATAAATTTTGTTCGCCAGTCAGACTTTTACAATACGCTATCCCGGGAAATATGATCGCGCCTATAAACTCCCTGTCATGTCCGGTAATGACTGCGTCATGTATGAGCCCCTTTCCCGCTAAAATCAATTGCGACCTTAACACACTAGTATGGACCCAGGTGGCTGTATTGAGTTTGAAATCTTCCGCAAGACGACCATCAAATATTAACCCTTTCTGTATGTTATTAACATCAACAAAGCGCAGCGCATCTCCAGTGCAATAAAATCCTTCTTCATCAAAAGCTTTTGCGGTTAGCCAGGGTTCGCGCCAGTAGCCCGGGAATATATTTTTTCCTTTATAACGGGCTTCGAATTTACCGTTGCAGGGTGTGAGCTTTAATTGTAAACCCGGAACAGGAGTGCCCAACCAACCGGCAAATCCGCCGGCTTCAGTAAGAAATAAAGCTGAAGGACATGATTCTGTACATCCCAATCCTGTTGATATAATTATTTTTTCATGAATTGTTTCGACCGCAAGGTCCTCCCAGGCGTTCCATACACGTTGCGGCAGACTTGCACCGGCGTAAAATAACATTTTAAGCTTGCTAAAAAATTGTTGCCTCAAATGCTGGTCTTCTTTGAAATAGGGAAGAAGACTCTCGAAACCTTTCGGAACGTTAAAATAAATAGTAGGGCTTCGCTGTTTCAAATTCGCCACGGTTGCAGCTATCCCTTTGGCTGTAGGATCGCCATCATCCAGGTAGATTGCTCCACCATTGTAAAGGGCTATCCCAAAATTATGATTGCCTCCAAAGGTGTGATTCCAGGGAAGCCAATCGATCAGTTCAAGATCAGCTTCCTTTAAAAATGGAAATGTCTGTGTGATCTGCTGCCAGTTTGTGGAAATATTCTCATGCGTATTAATGACGCCTTTCGGCTCGCCGGTTGAACCGGAAGTAAAGAGGATTTTAGCGATTGTGGAGGGAGTTATTCGACTAAAAGCTTCCTCCACCTTAGTTGTGGGGGTAGCTAAGCATAAATCATCGAAAGGTGTGAAATTTAAATCAGGTGAGGGCCTTCCCATACTGATCACCGCAACATCTTTTGCAACAGCAGCCAACGCTTTTTTATATTTTTTGAAGTTTTGGACAAATATGAGACCGGGTGTAAGTAAATTAATTACATGCTTTAATTTTACAAAGTCTGTTGATTTCAGAGAATATGCAGGAGAAACGGGTGAATATGGAATTCCGATATGTAATGCGGCAAGTGCCAGCAAAGCGTGTTCGATACTGTTTTCGCTTAGGATTGCAATGGGACGGGTCGGCGAAACATCTTTTTTGAGCAAAGCCTCGGCAATGCATCTTACCGCATTGAATGTCTCCTTGTAAGTTAAGTTCCGCCAGATACCGGCATTGTCCCTTTGTCCGATAAATATGTTGTCCGGTGTCGTTTCTGCCCAGAATTTTAATTTTTCGGTCAGTCGAAAAGGATGAGGCTCCAGTTCTATATTGGAATATAAAAACACAGTGCCGTTGACATGCCTTTCGTGACCAATATCAGGAGAAATGGTTTTTATTTTTTTGTAGGAGGTTTTACTGGTTACCACGATGATTGCAAATCAATATTTCCTAAAATATTACTTTTGGCTATTATAGACCTCGTGATCAAATTATAGACTTTTAACCAATTTTTTTTGCATTGCCTTCTAAAAATAAATTAATTCTATCCTTTGCTTCGGGTGAACTTTGAGCAATTGCGGCCATTAGGCTTTCCAACATCAGGCCCTGATCATGGGACGCGTCATCGATCCGGGGTAAAACATGCATTATTGCGTAATTAGAGATTTCCGCGTTATAGCTGATTTTTTTCGCCAGCTCTATCGCCATATTAAATCCCTCTCCGTCTTCTACCAGATATTGTGAGATCCCGATTAAATTGCCTTCATCCCCTGTATAGGCACGGCCGGTAAGCATCATATCGGTCATGCGTGCAATTCCGATGATCTTGGGTAACCTAACCGAACCACCTCCACCAACAAATATTCCCCGCTGACCTTCCGGCAGCGCATATACTACAGATTTCTCGGCCACACGGATATGACATGCGCTGGCCATTTCCAACCCACCGCCAAAGCATACCCCATTTAGCACGGCTATTACAGGCACCTTCCCGAATCGGAGGGCATCTACGGCACGATACCATATCCTGGAATGCTGGATACCTTCTAAGGCATTTCGCTCCTTTAATTCAGTTAAATCAAGTCCTGAACTGAAGTTATTTCCTTCACCACGAATAATGGCACACTTTACCCCTTCCGGAATGGACGAAAATATCTTTTCAATACCTTTCATGATTTCATCGTTCAATGCGTTGCGCTTTTCGGGACGATGGATAGTCACGATCAGGATTTCATCATGTATGGTCGTTTTCAATGTATCCGGTAAGGCGATGACCGTGTTTTTATCATTATTCATTATTGTTTCTTTGACTGTTCAATTTAATAATTTTAATACTTTTTAAACCAGGAGCCCCGGATCACCGGTAGGTGTCATTACACTCTTTGCGTGCCCACTTTAGGACATAAGATAAAAACAATGCCGAAAACTGACCGCCAGTAATGATTAAAGCAATGATGGAGTAACAGATTTCAATTCATTGAGCCAAAAATAATAGGTGAAAACGTTTATAATGTATATCGGGGGCGATACTTGTTTTCAAATATAAGGTAGCCTTATATTAAAACCAAATTAATTTTCATAAGATTGTATGATGACACCGAGAATTATATACCTGATAAGAAGAGCTGAAGCGGAAGTTTCATCTCGTATGGACAAAGCATTGGAACCTTACGGGCTGAGGCCTATTCAGTACACGCTACTCTATTTTATTAATTTAACCGAAGGCAACCCCTCGTCCGCACAGCTCTCCCGCCGGTTTTCTATAACTCCCCAGTCAATGGGAGAACAAGTACAAATTTTGCTGCAAAAAAAACTTGTAAAAAAAGAAACAGACCCCGCGCATCGAAGGATTCTCCGTCTGAGTGTTACGGAAAAAGGAACAAAGTTGCTGGATGCCTGCAACCTCGCATTGGACGAAATGGAGGAAATACTGTTAAAAGACTTTAATTCAGCAGATAAGGATACGTTCAGAAGTTTGGTGGGAAGGATATTGTCTTCAGGAGCAAAAGAGGAGGTGGCCCCCAAAGAGGATCTTCGTAATCAATCGTAACGCATGGCTGTTTGCCTTCTTCTTTAGGGGGAACCTGTATACCATAGTGATCTTTGCTAAAGTTACTTCGTACAAGCCGGCTACCCTTAGCCTTCTTCATGATATCCTCTAACTGTACTTCTATTGTTTTTAATCGCGTTACATCATCACTGATGATGCGCACTTCCACCAGGGATTTTAAATCGGACCCTGCTGCATTAGCTTTACAAAAAATCTTCCATCCGGTATCACCCCGGACATTCTGAGGCCATTGATCACCTTGTTCCGGAAATATGGGTATGGCGATTCTGCTACACTTTTATCATCCTAATCAATTGAAAGTAAAGATGCCCCTATTTTGTATTCACACAAATCGGTGCTCCAAATAGCACGTAATGGTCTGATCAGGGCTTCCGGAACCTCCAAGTTGTCTTCAAAAAACTGTTTAAAGGCGCATGAAAATCGTCGCCGGGTAGGTCTGTATCATAACACGATAAAGTCTCTTTTAAATTTATAGGATTCAGGATACAGAAATCTTTGTGTGTATTATTTGTATAATTCACTAAATCGTTCGTCACTACCGCCTCAATTGCGAACTGAAATAAATTAACCGCATCACCTTTGATTATCAATTCAGATAGTCATGAAAAATCAACCTCCGATAACCGTTCTAAAAGGACGAGCTTTTAACGACACTTATTATCCAAAGATCAAACGCATCCGGCAAGACCCACGACAAAAAATCAGGCGGCTATTGCGCTCCTTTTTGTCGTTCAACAGACCTGAACCGGTTACGAATAGTGAACAACAAACCGGTAAGAATTGACCATGCATAACCGAAATAAACAACAATTCGCGAAGCCATTTTCTGCATTCGTCAGAATGCAGCAAGAGGGTTACGCACAACAATTAGCAAGGGAAAACCCGGAAGTCTTCCAAATGGAGTTATTGGAGTTTCTGAATACCTATCAAATTAAGCCATGAAAGACACGGTTTTCTTATTAATTAAAGTAACGGTTAACACCTCGCACAGCAACATACATGATGCCATTGCGGAACTCCAAAGTAAAACCGTTTACAGTATCGGCAGTACGAAAAATGTACGGGTACTGGAAACAAAGATTATTTCTTTAAACACTAAAAATTAATCACTATGACAAATCAAAGTAATCATATCATAAAACCGAAAGTATGGCAGATGATCGGCCAGACTATCGCCAAAAATGCGACAAGCGCAGAGGCCATTCAACAGGCCGGTTTAGATTTTGAAGTATTAAAAAGCCCGAATTTACACGTCTTACCGAGTGGTAACAATATCATATCCGATAATAGTTTTTATACTTTCCGAACCGATACCGAGGCCATTTTAGGTGATAAAATAGGTCGTGATTATGAGGTAGTACAAAATAGCAACACCTTTCAGTTTTTCGATAATATCGTTGGTGGCAGAGGCGGCATTCAGTATGAAACAGCCGGAGCGTTGGGATATGGGGAGACCATATTTATAACTGCTAAACTGCCCGAGCATATTAGGGTGGGCAGAGACGACCTAATCGATCAATATCTTTTTTTGACTTCAACACATGATGGTTTAGGCTGTTTAACAATAGCGTTTACACCTGTGCGCATTTGGTGCAGCAATACGCTTAATGCTGCTTTAAAAAACTGCAACAACTGTATAAAAATAAGGCATACTGCAAGCGCAGCCGAAAAGCTAAAAAGCGCACATAAAATGTTGGGCTTATCCGACCAGTTAGCTATTGAATTATCAGCCATATTTAATCGATGGACAAGGGTTAAAATTACCGACCCACAGGTAAAACGGCTCATTCAGTTAGCTATGATACCTAATAAGGAGACCTATGAAAAACTGAAAACAGGTAGAGAGGTGGAATTATCAAGCCATTATAACAATATGGTGAGCAGTGTTTTCGATTATGCCATGACCAGCCCAGCACAACAGGAAATTACCACAAAAGGCACTTTATACGGGGCTTACAATTCTATTACAGGCTATTTTCAGAACGTGCGAAATTTCAGGGATGAGGAGAGCAAATTTAAGTCCATCATGTACGGCACTGGTTTACAGCGTGGGCAAACGGCCTTTGAGCTTTGCGCTGATTTTGTCAAACATGGCAATCGGGTGTTGGATTTTAATTAACCAATATTGGGGGAGCAACTCCCCCTTACTTAAACACTAAAGCTATGAGTTTTATAATCAAAGAAACGTGTGGTGGCCATGAATATGCCATCATCGTTACCGATGGGAATAATCTTGTTTTTTACGAGCGTTCGGACGCAGAAAAAGAAGTAGCCGATTGTCAAGATGGGCTGATGCTTGAGTTGTAAACAATATACCCCAAAAATTCCGGACGGCCCCTTGCGGGGCGGAAAGTGCCTCATTAGCCCTTTGCAAAATCACAAACCCATTAAAAACTAATCCAGCTTGGCACTATGTTTTTTTACAAGCAGTTGTAAATTAGCTAAAAATGGGTTGGCCAGGTATAAATAAATCATTTTTAGTATTTGGTCTGAATTGCTTAAATAAGCTTTTATTTGAGCAGTAAATTTCTTAATCAATTCCCGCTGTAAACCGGTCATGCTGGCCTCGTATCTAAAATCGTCAATAACGTCTTTGTGTTAATGGCATAAGTATAATGAGCATTAAGCAGAATAAGGTCTTTATGATTAACTGTGCCGTTGTGCGCCAGGTGATTTCTGTAGGGCTTGATGTGATCTGTTAATGTTTTCATGTGATCCCAAATAATCTGAAAATTACCATATTTCGGATCAAGACGCTTCGAGATCAGATTTTCCATATTCGAGCCCCTTTTGATGTTTAACTGCATAACCTGGTTGGTCAAAGACAGTGATAAATCTTTAACTTTAGTCGTTCTGAGGATGTAGTTTTCATAATGGTAACGTATAGCGTGCGCAGAATTTTCTTCTTTATTCAATACGAAGTTCCCTGGATCATGGGCAAGCAATATCTTTTCTGCAAGTCTTATGTCTTCCATATTCTGATCTATCTCTGAAACAATATTCTGTACTTTCCATAAGTAGTCGCCTAATTCTGTTTTGCGAAAGCAGGTAAAATCTTCGCCTTTTTTGCCTACGTACCAGTGGGCAAAGATCTTGTTTAAAGCTTCAATAAATTGTGTTTCCGCTGATGTTATAGAAGCATATTCTGTATTGGTCATGTCCAAAATTATAATGCAGGTACGCAGCCTAACTGCGCAATGAAATCTAAACTACTTTTTTAAATTAAAAATAGATTTTACCAAGAAAAATATTCGCGGTAATGCGGGATGCTCACAATTTAGTGAATGATCCCGGATACTCGATTAGGTTATAAATCATTCGCATCTTACTATCTAGTTGCGAATAGTTTTATCTAATTTATTTCAGCTTTACCCTTTTTAATTAAAAGAAAAGTGCATATGAGTAAAAAAAATGAGATAAAAGAGCGGAAAATAATAGATAAAAATGATAAAGAAAAGCCCTCTATTTATGCGGGGAGCGAAGAGAAATTGCTAAATTTAGTAGTGAAGATCATTGTTAAAATTATTTTAAATGAGATAGCATGAGTGCGATAGGTTATATAAGATTGAGCATAAAAGATCAGTCCCAATACTCGTTAGAGTATCAGGAAAAAAGCATACGTGATTATTGTGACCGGAACCAGGTGGAATTGCTTGCCGTATTCAAGGACAATGGGAAAAGTAGTTATACTTTTGATCGTCCGGATTACATTGCACTTGAAAACTTCATAAAGAAACATAAGCGAATGGTTAAATATCTTGTGGTATTAGATCATGACAGGTTTAGCCGGAACCTTTCAGAGGCTTTGGCAAAAATAGATAGTTTGGAAAAAAAGCATGGCTTAAAAGTCTTGGCAACCAATGAACCACTGGATCTAGATACAAGTGATCCTTCTGTTTTCATGGATCGCGCATTTAAGTACCTTATAGCAAATGCAGAGCTTTTCAGGATTAGGAAAAGAGTTAAAATGGGGGTAAGGCATGCCATAGAAAGTGGCCGCTTTGTAAATTCAGCACCGTTCGGGTATAAAAATGCACGTGATGAGAACGGAAAGGGAATTATTATCATTGAGGAAACAAAAGCAGATGTTATCAAGAAGGTTTTTGCAGACTACTTAGATGGTAAACAAGCTTTTATTATTCATAAAGAAGTCAAAGCACTTGGCTTTAGCATTCAGGGCAATAGTGCCATTGTCAGGGTATTAGGTAATTGTGTTTATGCGGGTTTGATTAGAGTACCAGCCTATAAAAACTCGCCTGAACGTTACGTAAAAGGCAAACATATCGGTATTATCAGCGAAGCGGACTTTTGGTTGGCTCAGGAAATACTTGGAAATAAGCGACCATCGAAAACACGGGCAAAGGGAGAAGTTCCTTTACGGGGGATATTAAAATGCCCATGCGGGCTTAGTATGACCAGTGGGTGGAGTAAAGGAAAAAAAAAATATTATTTATACTACCGCTGTACGAAACATCATGGAATAAATATATCCGCTATAAAGTTGCATGATGAGTGGACTGAGATTTTAAAACTATTAAGTTTTAATACCGAGCAAATAAATGCAATTATAAAGAATAGTAAGACTGATTTGCAGGCTGCATTAAAAGGGAGAGTGGAACAAATTGGCGAACGACAAACCGAATTAGCTGATTTGGAAGGTAAAATTGAAAGATTGGAAGAAAAGATGATGAATGATGAGATAGAGCCCAATACTTACAAAAAGTGGTTTGGTAAATATGCAGGAGAGAAAGCATTTTTAACAAGCGAGATTCAAAAATTAAAAGCGCATGATAAAAGCAATTGGGAAAAAATAATGAAGCTATTACCAACACTTTTGGATATCCCAGGGATTTTTGAGAAAGCTGAAATAAATGATCAACATTCTTTAATTCGGGAGGTGTTCAAACATCCTCTCACATATAAAGATGGGCAGTGTCGAACACCTACGATTAATCCGGCGTTCGCTCATAACTACTTGAAGATCAAAGAAAAAAGGCTGCTCGATATCGAGCAGCCTCCGTTGGATTTGTCTGCAAATCCCATGTGTACTCAGAGCGGGAATCGAACCCGCACTCCGTTTACGGGAACAGGATTTTAAGTCCTGCGTGTCTACCAGTTCCACCATCTGAGCAGCGCTTGTCCCGATTTGATCGGGATGGCAGTTTTAAAAATAAAACCCTTCTTTTTATCAGAAGGGCTTTGAGCGAAAGACGAGATTCGAACTCGCGACCCCGACCTTGGCAAGGTCGTGCTCTACCAACTGAGCTACTTTCGC
>Ga0163162_10004459_pt1 | contig 13487 bp, 11 predicted proteins | sample S55metaG_FD_115310 | JGI IMG/M metagenome (GOLD analysis project Ga0163162, IMG submission 115310) | Switchgrass rhizosphere microbial communities from Kellogg Biological Station, Michigan, USA - S5-5 metaG | ecosystem: Host-associated > Plants > Roots > Rhizosphere > Soil | place: USA...
GAGCACGGCCGGCAAATCTGGGCCGATGGGCAAGCCAGTGCGAATCTTCGTATCGATCTGGTTAACAGAGGTCGCAAAGAGCCGAACAAGGACCGTACCTGCTCTAACCTCCGGTTTAGGAACGTCCTCAAGACGAAAGTTCTCGGGACCACCAAAAGCAGTCAGGACTTGTGCGCGCATGCAACTTCTCCGGTGATAGCCTCAGTGTTACTTAGATAAGTTAAAAAACCGATATTTCATCTACAACACAGGCCGGCACGGCCCACCACAATATCAAAAACCTGTCAGCACAGTTTTACCAATCGAGCGCCCTTGTTCGACGAGCGCATGAACGCGCAAAAGATTGCTAGCGCTGATGTTTCCGGCGTTGTTAGTTACTGTCGTCCGCAGGACGCCCAAATCAACAAGGTCTGCTACGCGGTTCAGTAGCCGGTGCTGTTCGATCATGTCTGATGTGTGAAACATCGATCGTGTGAACATTAATTCCCAATGTACGGAAACACACTTAAGTTTCAAACTGACAACATCAAGTACGTCAGGATCGTCGATCAGCGCAAGCTTTCCTTGAGGAGCGATAACCTCAGCTATGCCAGAAAGATGCTTGTCCGTAGCAGTCAAACCGGCCACATACTCAACCTGACGGACCCCAATTTCCTCCAAACCTTGTTGGAGGGACCTATGGTGATCAATTACATGATGAGCTCCCATCTGATGGCACCATGCGATTGTTTCTGGCCTTGACGCCGTGGCAATCACCGTCAAACCCGTAAGTTTTCGAGCAATCTGGGTCAAGATCGAACCTACGCCACCTGCTCCATTAATTATCAGGATTGTTTCGCGTTGTGCACTGGTGTCTTTGGGTACGCACAGTCGATCGAAAAGCAATTCCCATGCGGTAATAGACGTAAGTGGAAGCGCAGCTGCCTCGCTAAAGGACAATGTAGACGGCTTGCGACCAACGATTCGTTCGTCGACGAGGTGAAACTCGCTGTTTGTACCGGGACGGTCAATCGCGCCGGCATAGAACACCTCATCACCCGGCTTGAACAGCGTTACATCCGTTCCTGTCGACTCCACAACTCCGGATGCATCAAAACCAAGTATTGTTGTTACGCCGCTGGCAGGCGATCTGCTTGCTCGAAGCTTGACATCTGCCGGGTTCACCGAGACCGACTTGACCGCCACGCGTAAGTCCCGCGGTCCAGGATCGGGAATTGGCAGATCAAGGTCTATGAGCGCGTCAGGGGAACTAACTGGTCCCGCTACGCGATAACCTATCGCTTTCATGTTGATTTCCTCGTATCGGTCGATCAGCCCAAGCCAATCGCCTGGTAAGACCTAGATCAGCGACGGAATGGTCGGATCTATACGAACTTCGACGAGATAAGGGACGCCGGCCGCGAGACCACGTCGCAAGGAAGCTGCGAGTTCGGACGGATCCTCCACCCGTTCAGCTTGCACTCCATAGCCTTCGGCAAGCGACACGAAGTCAATGCCTGGCAGATCCAGGCCCGGCACTCCGGGTGTGTCTAACTGCTTCGCAAACGCCTTCAGTATGTTGTATGCACCGTTACGCGGCACGACGAATAGTATTGGAAGCTCGTGCTGAACAGCGGTCCACAGCGCCTGAATGACGTAATTGGCTGCGCCGTCGCCCACGATATCGATAATCTGCCGCTGCCCTCCCGCATCACGCTCCGCGAGCGCGACGCCTACGGCCGCAGCCAGCCCGTATCCCAACACGCCGCTTGACATCGAAAAGAAAGAACGGGATGTGCTGGTAGGGATGCGCTGCCGAAGCAGTTTCAAGGTCGAAAGCGACTCCTGCACAATGATGCTGTCCGCCGATCGGACCTCGTCGATCGTGTGATAAAGATAGTCTGCAGTAATCTGCTTGTCGATCAACGGCAACGGGAGTTTTGGTACGGGCGTCGGAGCTTTGCGTTGAGATTTTGGTAAATGCTCAAATAAGACTGCGCATGCGCGGCCAGGATCAGCCAGGAAGCTGTCGCCCACCGGCGCCCGTCCAGCCTCAGACGGGTCGTCGGTGATGTGATACAGCCGAGAACTGGACGGGATATAGTCACCCGGAACATACGGGTAGTAACGGAATACCGGCGCGCCAATAACAACGATGACATCATGTCCCTCGAGTTGCCTTCCAAGTGGGCCAATAGCGCTGGTCAGCACCCCCTGGTACAACGGATGAGTTTCCGGGAAGCCGGGCCTACCTTCGGCCGGCGCCGCCCACACCTTGCAACTTAGACTCTCCGCTAGACGCACCGCATCATCCCAGCCGCCACTCTGGTCGACCGCGCCACCGATTACCAAGACCGGTGATCGCGCACGCGAAAGCGCTTCGATGATTGGCGCCAGATATTTTGGGTCGGCCCCGAGCCTACGGCTAACGGACCGAATGACCGGCAGCTTCGGACACGGCTTGTCGACATCATCCATCGGAATCGAGAGGAAGACAGGTCCGGCAGGCGGCTGCACGGCCATCGCATAGGCTCGCATAAGAGCGCCAGGAACGTCCTCCGCCCTTGCAGGCTCGTATGCCCACTTTACGAATGGTTGCGCGATCGACAAGGGCTGAGTGTTCGTGAGATATGGCTCTAAGAGCAGCATCTCGCGCGTTTGTTGTCCTGCAGTGACGATCAGAGGCGCACGGTTATACCACGCGCTCTCAATATTGCCCAAAGCGTTGCCCATACCAGCCGCGGTATGGAGATTCACCAGTACCGCTTCGCCAGTGGCCTGCGCGTAGGCGTCAGCCATCGCAACCGCCGGTGCTTCTTGCAATGCGAGGACGTAGCGGAAATCGGAGGGAAAGTTTTTAAGAAGCGTCTCTTCGGTCGATCCCGGGTTGCCGAAAATTGTAGTGAGCTTCAACTGACGGGCAACTTCGAAAAATGCTTGCTGTACAGTGGTTGTCATATCAAATCCTTGGAAGGGGGCGATTCAACCGGCTTGCGTAACGGACGGCGGCGGCGAACCAGCTGGCATCACGCTCACGAGCTTTCGGTTGACGAATTCGCCAAAGCCAAGCTCTGAAAGCTCGCGACCATAACCGGAATTTTTGACACCACCGAAAGGCAGTTCGGGCGCGGTCCACGTCGGATGATTCACGAACACCATCCCACTCTCAATGCGATTGGCAACTCGACGCCCACGTTCAAGATCGGCAGTAAAGACAGAACCCCCAAGGCCGAACGGGGTCGCATTAGCTAACTCGATGGCCTCCGCTTCGCTCTCCACCACGTAAAACGAGACGACCGGGCCAAAAAGCTCTTGGGTGTAAATCGGATTGCGCTTGTCGATGTCCGTGAGAATCGTTGCCTCGACGTAGAACCCTGGACGGTTAGGTCGACCACCTCCGAGCGCGACACACGCACCATGCTCTTTGGCAGTTTCGATTTGGCGAAGCAGACCTTTCATGGCGCTCTCAGATGAGACAGGTCCCAAGGTCGTTGCAGCGTCAGCCGGATCGCCGATTTGGAGTGCGCTCATCCGCGAAACAAGCCCTTCCAAGAATACGCTGCCTCGCTCCTTACCGATCACAATGACCCTCTTAGCGGCGACACAGCTTTGCCCGGTGTTGTTCATGCGTCCCCAAACCGCGTTATCGAGCGTCGCGTCAACGGGAGCGTCCTCCAGAATAATTAGCGGGTCGCTGCCGCCCAGCTCCATCACCGATTTCTTCAGGGCCCGGCCGGCACGCTCCGCCACCGCCGCACCCGCACGCTCGCTACCAGTAACTGTAGCGCCTCGCACCCGCGGATCGTCAATCAATCGCGCGACCTGGTCGAAACTCGCGAAGACGTTGCTGTAAAGTCCGGCAGGGCCGCCGATGTCGTCGAACAGACGTTCGAACGCGAGCGCCGATTGAGGAACGTTGCCGGCATGCTTGATGACGACAACGTTACCTACCATTAGCTGCGGACCGGCCACGCGAGCAAGCTGGTAATAGGGGAAATTCCAAGGCTCGACGCCGACAATGATGCCTAGCGGATGCGTCTCGATTATGTTTCCCGGCATACCTGCAATTTCAGATGGCTGCAGGTAGCGAGGTGCTCGATCCGCGTAGTATTCAAGGATTGAGGCGGAAAGCTCGACTTCAGCGCGAGCCTCCCCAATCAGCTTCCCCATTTCCAAGGTAAGATATTTTGCATACTCCTCTGCGTGTTTTCGCAATTTCGCGGCAGCCGCATGCACCACCTTCGCACGCTCGTCCACCCGCCGATTGCGCCACATTTCAAAGCAGGCGTGGGCACGATCCACAATTTGGTCGAGAGCCGAGTCCGTAATCTCCGGGAACGTCTTAAGCACCTCCCCAGTTGCAGGATTAATCGTTTGATAAGCCATCTCTTCTCCTTTACAAACATGAGTCACTTTGGCAGGTCCTGCCATCCAGATACTCCTCAGCCATACACGGCTGAGGGCTAGACCGAAACTAGGTACTTAGAGACACTTTTTTCATCCCAGCTGATCCCAACCCCGGGACGGTCCGGTGTCGAGATAGATCCGGCCGCAGGTTCCGCAGGATCGGCGAGTATTGGATTCGCCCAATCGACCCACTCCAACCAATGCGCGGTAGGTGTGACCCTAAGTAGATGCGCCGCAATCTCCGGATACAGGTGATTCGACAGTTGAACCCCCGCCGCACCCGCAACATGTGCGGTCCGCAGCCAGCCGGTGACCCCACCAATACGCATCAGGTCAGCCATCGCATAGTGGACTGCTCCAGCGGCTAGAAACGTAAAAAAATCACGCGGACCGTAGAAATTCTCGCCGATCTGGAGTGGCGTACGAACCTTCTGCGCTAGCTGCACATATCCGCGGACGTTGTCGTACGCAATGGGTTCTTCGATCCAGTAAAGCCCTTGATCGTCCAACTCGTGGCACCGCCGTATCGCATCACCTAAGCCGAGCGATTGATTGAAGTCAACCATCAAATCGACATCCGGCCCCACCCCCTCACGTACTTTCCGGATAGCTGCGAGGTCATCATTGACATTCACATTCCCTAATCGAAGCTTCATGGCAGTGAATCCGCCCTCAACTTGCAGTTGTCGCGCTTCTCCAGCCAAAGTTTCGATCTCGTGGCGCCATAGTCCGTTGCTGTTGTACGCCCGCGTAGCCCCTAGCGTTCCGCCAAGAAATACCGCTAGGGGCAGATTGGCCACCTTCGCAAGCGCGTCCCATAACGCCATATCAAGTCCGGAAATCGCTATCGCGGATACACCGGCCACCCCGTCCACATTAAGCGCTTTCATGCCCCCTTCAAACGTATCGAAAGGAGCGAACGCCCTCCCTTGGAAGGTCTCGGCTAGATCGCGCAGGGCGCTTACAATCGCGGGTACAGAGCCCGCGCGATATGGCGCTATGTAGCTATGCCCCACTTCGCCGCTATTAGTATGTACGTCAATCAGAATTAATGGCCACTTTTCAAAGCGACCTATACCGGCAATTACGGGCCTACGCAACGGAACCAAGACCGCGCGGACCTCCACATTTTTCAATATCAGCGAGGTGTTCATGGAATCTCGGTATCAGATTATTGAATGCTTTATTACGTATAGCTAACGTTTAATTTGACGTTCAGGTATCTGTGAAGTCATATCGCATTTGTTAATGCAATGTATTACGTCTTCGGGACGGCTTCCCCATCATGACGGTCGGCAACGAATCATCTATCGTAGGGGCGTACATGACCTCGTCAGAGGCATCAATTCCTTTCGTCTGAAGCAGGTAACAATCCTAGAGTGCACGCCATGTGCGAAGGGACAGCCCTCAAGTCGCCGCAAGATGAGCTGTCAGATCTTCGCCCGCGTTGTGGTTCGCACCCTCAACGAATCGCACTTAACCGATTAGCGGCGATGGGCTCCGTCTGTTTCCACAAAATTCAAGTGCCGATAATGGCTTTGACATGCCGTTTTTTCTTGCGCAAACAGGCATAAGTTTAGTTTTCGCACCCGCAAGAACACGTGCAAAACGTTTCGTGGTTGGAACCTACGATTTTTTCTTTACCTGGAGTATGAGGGCCAAGATGGCTTGCCCGCCGGTCGAGCCTGAGGCAAGGGCTCGTCAGCTCCGGTTCTCTTCAGTTCGATTGAGAAATTGGGATACATAGACGAAAGACACGGCGACGCCCTTCGACGAAACTCTGCGTTAGGCAAACGACCGTATGCGGAAAACTAAACACTCGAAGGACACCGATGTCCTTTCAACATGATCAGGAGGTTAAACATGTTCAATATTGCAGTCATAATTCCTGAGGACAAGTTTCGCGACGAAGAACTCTACGTTCCCGTGGCCGCATGGCACCGCGCGGGAATTGCCACCAAGTTATTCTCCACGGTGCTGATTGAAGTCACCGGTGATCTAGGTGGTAAGGCTGCACCCGAAGCGCTTCTCAGTCAGCTGAATGTCGACGAATTTGATGGCGTCGCTGTGATCGGCGGCAGTGGCACGCCCTTGCATCTTTGGAACAACGTGGAGCTTGCAGCAATACTTCAATCGTTTAATCGCAAAAATAAGCTCGTGACAGCGATTTGCGCAGGCACGGTCACCCTTGCAATTGCTGGCCTACTAAAGGGAAAGCTGGCTACGACGTACCCAGCCGATATGATGATCAAAGAACTGCAAAAGTATGGTGCCCGATATACTCCAGATCACGCTGTAACCGTCGGAAACATCGTGACCGGGGATGGCCCAATGGGGGCAGTTGAGTATGCGGACGCCGTTATAGAGGGGCTTACCGCGCATACTCAATAGGCTTAAGCGAACACACCCGTCGTTCAATAAGTCCCGGACGCTGCGATAGGCAAGCCGCGCTATGCGCGGTTCTATTATCAGGAACCCTTTGATCATCGAACTACGTTAGACGGCTGCAACGCCAAGCTAAATGCTGAACGCCGTCAAAACCCTAACAGCTTGATGCTTGGTCTGGTGCTTCGTCGTAGATGGCGTCACCGTAAGATTACTTATTTAAGTAAGTTCAACAACCGTCAGCCTAACGCCACCGTCTAGTCTGTCAGCTCACAAGGAAATCAAGAATGAACAAGCGCGTCGATGGCGTGGTAGAACCCACTAGTGTTTGCACTATGACAGAGGTTCCAGAAGCGCTAACAAGCTTGCTGGCGGACGTATTTGCGCTCTACATAAAGACCAAGAATTTTCATTGGCACGTGCACGGTCCTCATTTTCGCGACTATCACCTACTACTGGACGATCAGGCGAGTGCCGTGTTTGCCATGATCGATGATGTGGCCGAGCGCGCCCGCAAGCTTGGAGGAATGACTATTCGGTCAGTTGGCCAGATTGCCAGGCTACAGCGCATCAAGGACAACGACGCCCCAGTTGTTAGCGCTATTGCCATGCTAAATGAATTAATTGGTGACAACAGACATCTCATCTCCGTCATGCGCAATCTTTATAAGCTTTGCGACCGTAAGGAAGACGTCGCAACTGCTAGCATGCTCGAAAACTGGATCGACCAAACAGACGGCCGAATTTGGTTTTTGTCTGAGATTACGAATAACGAGCAATAACACACTCTCACGGAACGTTCTGGCGTTCGGGCACTTCGATTTATACCAAAAGGCGCGGTGGGAGAAACGCGAAAGCCTTTTGTAACTGATGAACGCTCCGCCGACATGCGCTTTAGGGTGCTCACCTTTAAAGACGGGCGCTCGCAGTCGTCGGTACCCAACGTTCCGTTTTTGCGCAGCATTTGAACGCGTGCTCCGGCTTTCAGCATGTCACCGGCGTGCCTTCAGTGTCTTCAGCCTTGACGGCCCTAGCCGGCGCCCTTGATGCCGATGCGGCACCGCTCCGCCGAACCATACATCCGCGCCGCAACGATCGCCCAAGTTTTCGGGCGCGTGCATACCCTCAATATGGGTTCATACTCGAAGGGAAGGCACCGTATGGCCCGTAGTGTCACATGATATTGGCCGCTTCATCGCGAAGCGTGAGCATAACTTAAGTCACCTTCAGCCAAACCTCACGCCTATGGCTGACAGTCGTTCCGCCGTTTTAGAACGGGAATATAAATCCTATCAAGATAGCGCCGCTTATCAACCACAAGAATCCGCAGTGTCGTGTACGATCTTTCTCAGGTTCCGAATAAAAGCTTTCGGCGCCAGTCATTCGGGGTGGCACCCAATTTTTTCTTGAAAACCGTCGCAAAATGGGCGTGAGAGGAGAAGCCACTGTTCAATGCGACATCGAGAATACTCATCTCTGATTTGCGCAGTAAGTGCTGCGCTTGCTCCAGTCGCCTTTCCTGGAGATAGCTATGCAGCGTGTGACCCGTCGCCTCTCGAAACTGGCGTGCGAAATGCATTCTGGTAAGTCCAACGCTTGATGCAATGTCTGAGATGCCGATCGACTCTGCAAGGTTAGCTTCGATGTAATCCATTGCGCGTTGTAGCCTCCAACGGGGGACATTCTGGCCTTGCTGTGCACCACGCATTGGAAACAGTCGAGCGAAGATCGCCAGCGATAAACTTTCAAGATACAAATCGCCAGCCGACTCACGCTCGTTCTGAGTAGCCACAATCAAGCGGCCCAATTGCTCAAGGGTCCGATCGTAGAAGATCTCGTTCCCCGGAATGTGATCTTCGTTGATCTCTTTCCCGTCCGATATCTCGGCATAATAGCGAGTTGAAGCTTCCCTCGGCACGTAGAGATGGAGCACATCACAAGGCGACTTCACCTCGACAGCCGCTAACTCCCCCGGCCTAGAAAAATGAGTCGCTCCTGGCGCAAGGCGCCCGTCCGCGACTATCCGCCCTGCGTTGCGGAATTCAACCGAAATACTGGCTAGCTGAATGCCAATAATGTAACGGTCCTGATCGTTGTGGCTCACCCTCCGGCCCCCAAAATCGCTATCCTGTTTCCAACGGGACGCCTCAAGTCGACCCAAAGACGGTAATTCCGCGACGACCGCCCCGCACGGAACCCGCCATGGGCTTTCCACAGCTACAAGCGATCGCGGAGGTCTTCCGCCCGTATTCAATCGCTCGAACTTGGGCAAAAACTGGAGAGCGAGTGAAGATTGAGGGACTAGGGTCTCATCCATGGTTTGTGCTTCCGTGGGGAATAGGCAGATTGCAACAACATATTTCCGTTGTGACGACCGTCGGCCCTCAGGCATCGCAAAGCACCCGGACAATATGGTTTCACAACGGCAGCAGATACGGACACGATAGCGTCACCTATCTTCGCCGTCATGTTGCGAGTTGTGAAAATATGCGGGTATCGGTGAATGGGACGTGGCGGACGCACTCTTGCTTAAAGGGCAGTCGCGCCAGTTATGCCGTATGCCATGGTAAGAGCTCGCCGTCATCTTTCTATCGCGCGCCAACGCTGGAAAGGGTCCTTTCGTCTAAAACCGTGCGGAACCGAAAATCGAGATACAGAAGTAAAGCTATCTTTCCCTTTATGAAATATTCTCGGCCAAGGATCGTCTGAATCCGGAATTGCTTCTTCAGACAGTTTGAGAGTACTTGCTCATCAATGAGCACCTTTTGGGCGAATGCAAGGAAAATTTCAATTCTGTATTCGGTGGCAATCGCCACCTTTCATCAAGTCGAACAGCGTTTCTTGAAAAGCTCAACTCTGCTGCGATGGAGTCGTAAATGGCGGATCGACCGGAAAATGAATTCTTCTCGCGCATGTTGGATGGACTTTTGAGGCCGGGGGCGATTATAGACAAGGTCACCAAATTGGAAGACATTAGCGCACGAAGTGTATCTCCGATTGGTCGTAAGGGGAGAGGTGTAGTTGAGAACCCGCAGGTTACGGGCATGCTCACCAGGCTCGTTGTAAGTGAACAACTATCTTCGCAAACCCTAAGCGTATGTTGGAGTGATTCCCGTACGGGCCATCACAGTGATCAGGTTTGGCGATTCGGGATCGCGCACGCTGAAGCCTACTGTTCCATATCGGGCGCGAAAATCAAGCGTGGAGATACGATTGTTCGGCCGTTTGGTGTGAAGACATTTGCTTCAACTAGCAAGCCGATTATGGTACTAGCCTCTATGCTCCCGACAACGGAATTCCGAACGCCGTAGAGTCGTTCGACGGCGCACAATCACTCTTGAAATAAGTTTGGGGCGTTCACGCCCTGTTAGAACGCCGGTTTAAATCGCCAGCACAATTTAAGCGACTTGCTCTTTTGCAACAATAGGAGTTTCACCATGTTCAGGCTTAGATTTTCTTCATCACACGTGGCTTCTCCAGTTGCTTTCCTAGCGGTGGCTACCCTCCTATCAATGCCGACCATAGCGCTCGCGACCGTCAATCCCACGGATCAACCCCGAGATAGAACGATCGGTACGCTGGAGACCGTCGCAACATTCCGTGACGCCATGCCTACCGGTGTCACCGTAGCACCGAGCGGTCGGATCTTTGTTAATTTCCCGCGCTGGGGTGACGACGTACCTTTTACTGTTGGCGAAATGCGAAACGGGGTAGCCGTACCGTATCCGAGTGTTGGAATTAATCGTGAATCGGGCGATGACATCACGAAACGTTTTATCAGTGTACAAAGTGTAGTCGCCGACAGCCAAAACAGGTTGTGGGTACTTGATACAGCCGCTCCAAAGTTCGATCCGCCGGTCCATGGAGGTGCGAAACTAGTCGCGATCGACCTCAAAACCAATCAAGTAGTCAAGACGATCGTCTTCCCCGATGACGTGATGCAACCTCGTACATATGTAAATGATGTCCGATTCGACTTTCGCGTCGGTTCCGCGGGCGTCGCATATGTGACAGACTCATCGCTTAGTGGCATCGGCGGTATTATTGTCATCGATCTTGACACTGGTCACGCCATTCGGCGGCTGACCGGCGACCGTTCTACATCCGCCGATCCATCGTTCGTACCGGTTGTAGAAGGGGAGACCCTCATTGGACGCAACTCCGATGGAACGACATCAGGGTTTAGCGTAGCCTCGGACGGCATCGCTCTATCGCCCGACGGTAAGACGCTCTACTACTGTCCACTTTCCAGCCGGCACCTTTACTCAATCTCCACAAGTTTGCTCCGTGACGCTAGTCTAAACAACAGTGACATTGCTTCCAAAGTCGTTGATCTTGGTGAGAAGGGAGCTTCTGATGGACTTGAGGCTGATGCCAACGGAGTAGTCTATGCGGGAGACTACGAGCGCAACTCAATCCGCAAACGGACAGCGACCGGCGAATGGGTAACGATCGCCCATGATCCGCGAATATTGTGGCCAGACACGATGTCAATCGGTCCGGATGGTTACCTTTACTTCACCGCAAACCAATTGCATCGTCAGCCTGGCTTCCATGGAGGCAACGACCTGCGTAAGAAACCGTACAGCCTTTTTCGTATCCGCATCGATGCGGCACCGGCTCCGACACGTTAAGGACGTAGTCGGAGCACCGAGGGTAGCATTGTCGGTAACTTGGCGGTCGCCTGTAGGCTTGGTTATGTGGGACAGGGCTATGGTTCATACACTGTGCCTTCTGTGTAGTGAGCCGCAGGCGACAAACGGCCCAAAGCTGGATGCAGGTGTACGGACTTGTAGGCCCCGTTGAAATGCCTTTGCTTGCCTGGTACAGCCTGCGAGCCGGTCACTGAGGCTCACGAGTGGACGCAATCTGCTGTTGCGATTGTTGAGGACGCGCCTGCCGCGACGCCGGGGAGACGCGTCAGTAACGGAGGATCCGCGAACTGAGTCTGTCTTACCTGAGGTCGACTTCGACCATGCGCGCCTGCGCAGGCGGGACAAGTAACACCGAGCGTGCTGCGCCTGTTGATCCCGGGTTGCCTTGTCTGCCGGAAACAACAAGATGTTCAGCCTCCCGGGTGGCACTCGAATTTGTGTCGCTGCAGGTGTCACTGATATGCGCAAGGGCCCCCAGGGGTTGACCGTCAAGGTCGAGGCAGCGCTTCAGGATGGCGCAATTCTATATGACGCATTCGAAAATGTGGCAGACGCGCAATGAACGCCTGACGTGCACGCAGTCGATGCAAGTTCTCGCCAACTAATATTCAAATTCGCTCGAGCAACCGCAGCACCATGTCCCTGGTTTGATGGGTGCGCCTGTTGTGGCGAAGGAACTTGCTTAGTCCAACCCTCTTCGCATCATTTCCCCGTCAGCTTCATCATATCGACCGGTTATTGCCACTTGCACATACAAAAGCCCAGCACGGATGGCAATGAGATTCACACCAGATTGCAGAAGGTCATTGTCGCCGAATGTCTTAGGAAATCGGGGCGATTCGCTACGAAGAGAGCTCGGGCTGTTTAGCGACGGCTATTGCGGCCGCTCATCTGCGGAAGGATCTCCAGGCTGTCGAACGGTTGTCTGCCGTTCTCGTGAGCAGCGTGTTACCCTGATCAGTCAGGGTACGGCCTGCTCGCAGAACGAGTCTGAATATTGCGCGTCCACCACAAGATTTCAAGCAGGCCATCCATGAGGTTCTGAGCAATGAGCTGTCGACCATTGTACCGACCCTCACGTTGGGCGATGTAGGGCTACGTTCAGTGCCCTTTTTCCTGAACCGAGAGTAGATTATTCACTGATATGACCCCCGGTACCTCTGAGGCCGCAGTTCCTGCAGCTTGGATCATCTGCGGGTCGGCGGCAGTACCGCTCAAGCTCACCTTGCCTCCGTTTGCGCGGATCAACACGTCAGCGCTGTCAACGTTCGCGTGATTGATTGCCTTTCGGACCTCTCGCTCTAATTTCCAATTAGCCTTTCGGATATCGGAACGTGTTAAATGGGCGCCAGAAGCCGTCGATTGTGCATTCGCGTCGATCACCGAGATGGCGCCCGAAAGACCTAAGCAAATTGCAATGACAGTCGGCGCGGAAATATTGCATCGTAAGAATTTCATATATAACTCCTTTCTAAATATCATTGGAAGACATAGCAAATTGTTTTGAGGTGCACTAACAAGAGGTTAGGTACTTCGTCTTGCGGGTAGATCTTGTCGCAAAAATCGTCCGACAGCTTTTAATTGTGCACCGGGATTTAAAACTTGCACCATCATGTATAGCCAAAACCGCATGTCTGATTCGTAATGGTTGTTTACACAGATCGGACAAGGGCAGAATAGACTCCCGTAAGCAAATGGAAGGCCGACTTCGGCAGAACGAGATTGGGTTTCGTTGCGTACTTCATCGAGGGTCGGCCCGTTCTTTATCGTTTGCAGTGCTCGGAACTGCCTTAGCACTTGCAGGCTTCCCGGCCCCTTTGCTGAATTCATCTGTCAGCATAAACAACGCGCACGGCGGGAGTCGGTCAAGAGCGGGATGCGACTCGCTGGATACTTACGGTCGTCGAAAGACGTTTTGCCGAGGTATCCGGCCCACGCGCCGCGATTCACGGTGCCTACACAGTGGCGCGTACTTTTGTGGCTCTTTTGAAAACGGTGTGGGTAACGGGGTTCAGCGGGCGTTTTCGTTGAAGCGGGAGAAGTCGAGTTTTCCAGCGACGA
>Ga0163162_10004460_pt1 | contig 13486 bp, 12 predicted proteins | sample S55metaG_FD_115310 | JGI IMG/M metagenome (GOLD analysis project Ga0163162, IMG submission 115310) | Switchgrass rhizosphere microbial communities from Kellogg Biological Station, Michigan, USA - S5-5 metaG | ecosystem: Host-associated > Plants > Roots > Rhizosphere > Soil | place: USA...
ATTTATCTTCGCTGAAAGCACTTGCCAAATACTCCTTCTTCAGCCTCGAAATATTAGTGATCGAAATTTCTTTCGGACAAACCGCCTCACAGGCCTGCGTAAACGTGCAACTGCCAAACCCTTCTTTATCCATTTGCTCAACCATTGAAAGAACTCTTGTCCTTCGCTCAGGAACACCTTGTGGTAACAGGGACAAATGAGCAACCTTGGCGGAAACAAACAACATCGCTGAAGAATTCTTACAGGCAGCCACACAGGCCCCGCACCCGATACAAGCCGCTGCCGCAAATGCCTTGTCGGCATTTTCTTTGTCAATAGGTATCGCATTACCATCAACGGCACTGCCTGTATTGACCGATATATAGCCACCCGCCTGGATGATGCGGTCGAAAGCGCTTCGGTCAACAATAAGGTCTTTTATCACAGGAAATGCTTTTGCTCTCCATGGTTCCACTACGATAGTATCACCGTCTTGAAAAGCGCGCATGTGAAGTTGGCAAGCGGTAGTCGCAGCCCAGGGACCATGAGGTCGGCCATTGATATACATGGAACAAGTTCCACAGATCCCTTCCCGGCAATCATGATCAAACGCGATGGGATCCTTTCCTTCCTTTATCAATCGTTCATTCAGCACGTCAAACATTTCCAGGAAAGACATCTCCGAAGAGATACCCTTTACTTCACAAGTCTCAAAACTTCCCTTACTATCAGCATTTTTCTGACGCCAAACTTTTAAAGTTAGATTCATTGTGTAATGTTCCATTGCTGAATGGTTATATTGCTTAATTGTTATCTTAAATTATAACTTCAATTTCTGGTTTGTAAATGCGACGAGTGAATTAATTGCCTTAGGCAATTTTTGCAACTGGGTAAAAATGTGGTCATATTCTCCTGCGCTCAATAAGTCTCTTGATTTGGCTTTTTGATTCCAATCTAGCGATTCACTCATAGAACCATAGCTATATCTGTAAAATTTTATTTTGTCTTTCTTATTAAATCTACCAAAGCCCTCCGCAATATTTGCCGATATACTATCAACTGCGTTTATGAACTGTTCGCCCACAGTAATCTTTTCAAAATGCGCCCACTTGATAACTATATTCCACACATAATTGCTTAAATGAAAAGCGATTTTGTAAGCTTCAATATCATTTAACTTCAAAAATTTCTTTTGCTCAACGATTATCAAGGTTAAACAATTTAACCATGAAACAATATGGCAGTTACTTATATGAGCGTTGCGTTGGCTTCACTTCCTCGTACTTCAACTCTTCTTTATGTAATTCCCATTGATGTTCTCCCTTGTATTCCCATGCTGCTACATACATGAACTGATCATCCTGTCTTAATGCTTCTCCTTCTGGTGTCTGGTATTCTTCTCTAAAATGTCCTCCCGCGCTTTCATTCCGATGTAAAGCGTCAATGCACATTAGTTCACCCAGTTCAATAAAGTCAGCTACTCTCTGTGCCTTGTCTAGCTCTGGATTAAATTCACTTATTTCGCCCGGTATTCTCACATCTTTCCAAAACTCTTCTTTCAATTGTTTCACCTCTTTTATCGCTTCCTGTAAACCTTGCGCGTTACGGGCCATACCACATTTATCCCAAATAATTTTTCCCAGGCGTTTGTGAAAACTTTCTACAGATTGCGAACCCTTAATATTCATCAGCTGATTGATGCGGTCCGATACTTTTTTCTCTGCTTCATCAAAACCCTCATGATTGGTAGGCACGACAGGATTCCGGATCTCCCCTGCCAGGTAATTTCCCATCGTATACGGGATCACAAAATATCCATCCGCCAATCCCTGCATCAACGCAGAAGCACCCAAACGATTCGCTCCATGATCAGAGAAATTGGCTTCACCTAAAACATATAAACCATTCAGGTTGCTCATCAATTCATAATCTACCCACAAACCACCCATTGTATAGTGCACGGCCGGGTAAATTCTCATGGGCACTTCATACGGATTTTCGCCGGTTATCTTTTCGTACATATCAAAAAGGTTTCCATATTTTTCTTTCACCACTTCCTTGCCGTGATGACGCACACCTTCGGGTGTCGGGTTTTCTATGGCCAGCTTGCTGCACTCGATCTTTCCATAACGTATGATAGCATCGGCATAATCCAGGTACACGGCTTGTTTGGATGTTCCTACACCATAACCGGCATCACATCTTTCTTTCGCCGCTCTCGATGCAACGTCACGCGGAACCAAATTTCCAAACGCGGGATATTTTCTTTCCAAATAATAATCTCTCTCATCTTCCGGAATTTCATTTGGCTTTCTTGTATCACCTTTTTGTTTTGGTACCCAAATACGGCCATCGTTGCGAAGCGATTCAGACATCAGTGTCAGTTTGCTTTGGTGATCTCCGGTAACCGGGATGCAGGTAGGATGAATTTGTGTAAAGCAGGGATTGGCAAAATAGGCACCTTTTTTATGTGCTTTCCAGATCGCAGTTACGTTACAACCCATCGCATTGGTAGAGAGATAAAAAACATTTCCATAACCACCTGTGCAGAGTAACACCGCGTGACCGGAATGTCTTTCAAGACGACCACTCACCAGGTCACGAACGATGATGCCACGGCACTTCCCATCAATGTTCACAATATCCAGCATCTCGTGACGTGAATACATTTTCACGTTTCCCAACGCCACCTGTCTTTCCAATGCCTGGTAGGCGCCGATCAATAATTGCTGACCCGTTTGACCGGCCGCATAAAAGGTTCTTTGTACCTGTGTGCCACCGAAAGAACGATTACTGAGCAGGCCACCATACTCTCTGGCAAATGGCACTCCCTGCGCCACGCATTGATCAATAATATTTACGCTGACTTCTGCCAGCCGATGAACATTTCCTTCCCTGGCGCGATAATCGCCGCCTTTGATGGTATCATAAAACAAGCGATAAACGCTGTCTCCGTCGTTCTGATAATTTTTTGCTGCATTGATCCCGCCTTGTGCAGCGATAGAATGTGCACGTCGCGGAGAATCCTGGAAACAAAATGCTTTTACCTGGTACCCTAACTCAGCCAACGATGCAGCCGCTGAAGCTCCGGCCAACCCGGTTCCTACTATGATTATTTCCAGCTTGCGTTTATTGGCCGGGTTAACCAGCTTACAATGCCCTTTGTAATTCGTCCATTTGTCACTTAACGGTCCAGCAGGAATTTTCGAATCTAGAATCACTGATTACACTGTTTATTTTGATTAATGTGACCTTCTCTTTTACTCCCCACTCTTTATTTCTTAGATTTATTTTTTTGTTACCAGCTTTCTCTTCACTATTCAACTTCCGTTGTCCCTTCGGGGCACTCTTGTGCGTTCGTAATTCTATTTATCTTTTTCAACGGGTTAAACCCATCCACTAACATATCCTTCGGACCAATTTATCAATCGCAGTTGAACCTGTCGCTATCCATACTCATCACTCATTACTCATTACTTCACCCATCCCAAATACACACTCACGGGCATCATGGCGAACAAGAGGCAAACTATAATTGAAAATGCCCAACCGGTGCCATTCAAAATAGCCAGGTATCTTTTGTTCGAAACACCCAGCGTCCTGAAAGAACTTTGAAAGCCATGTATCAGGTGCCAGCCAAGAGAAATACAGCCAATGATATACAAAATCACTATCCACTGATTTTGAAAAACCACTGCCATTTTCCCATAAAGGTTATGATAAACTCTTCCGGGCATATCGTCATACATCACCTCATCCAACCCGCCAAATCTTGATGGGATCCAAAAATCAGCAATATGAACAATTAGAAATAAAAAGACCAAAGTGCCGAGAAGCCCCATCGATTTACGATACCATGTGCTTCCTCTTGATCCCATTGGGACATTGTAAGCAATCCCCCTCCTTCCCCGGTTCTGTACCTCGAGCACATAACCCTGTACAATATGGATAATAAAAAAAACAAACAACCCGATCTCGAGAACGCGGGGGACCAATGTCTGTCCAAGCCAATGAGCGGCTTTATTGAATACCTCGCCGTTGTCGCCGGGAACAAAAACAACAGCCCACATGCAGGCATTTACGGTAACATGAACAATCAAAAACAAGATCAGGGATAAACCCGTCACTGCCATCACAAACTTTTTTCCTACAGACGAAGTGAAGAATTCAGACCATTTCATAAATCAATTGCGGAGCTAAAACTTTTATTCAGAGGATCGCCTTTTGCGCTGCAAAAATAGCATCGGAACGTCAAATGAAATAGAAAACTTTTTCTGACAGTTATTTGTTATAACCAAGGCTACATCTTTAATCTTGCCATCAGCTCATTATCAATTTTCTTAAAGAGGTGAAAAGGTTTATAGGTTCGCCAGTTAGGTAGGTCGTATAATTCAATATATTGATTGAGCTTCACATTTTTAAAATCGTGTTGGGTGGCTTCAGGCATGTCGATCATTACGATCCAACCATTTTCATCGGTAACTTCTTCATACCACTCCTGGTAATATTCCTTATCTCCACTATGAAAATTTAAAACATTATCGGCTATTAAAACAAATTTGAAGATTCCTTCTCTTTCAAACACATCGATCACTTCCCGTTTCAATTCCATGATGTCATTTTCGATGGCATCATTCCATTCACCCATCAGTTCGATCACGGCATATTTTTCATCATAATCTGCGATCAGCACTTTAAGGTAAAGAGTACGTGACCCAAAATCATCCCATTGAGGATGAATATAGTAATTGTAAATGGTGTGCGAGTATTCAAATTCAGAATAAGCTCTGCCGAAAAATGGTGACCGCTCGTCCTCCTCACTTACATAAATATGACGCCAATTATAAAAAGGTTCAATGTCGTGCATAGGCTACATTTACTCAATTCGAAAATGATCAATCAGCGAATTCACATTTTCAAATTATCTACAGCTTTTTTTACGCTCCCAAATTGCAATAAGATCTCCTTTGCCCGGTTATAATCTTTTATGCCCGTTCTTTCCATTACCATCTTTGTTCCCCTGTCCACCAGTTTCTCATTGGTCAACTGCATATTTACCATTTTATTGTCTTCCACCCTCCCCAGTTGTATCATCACCGTGGTCGAGATCATATTCAACACCAGTTTTTGGGCTGTTCCACTTTTCATCCTTGTACTTCCCGTAACAAACTCTGGACCCACTACTACTTCAATGGGATAGTCGGCCGCAGCACTGATAGGTGAATTGGGATTACATGCAATGCTTCCCGTTACGATTCCTGTTTTCCTGCATTCTTCCAATGCACCGATCACATAAGGGGTAGTACCACTAGCCGCAATGCCTACTACCACATCTTTATCACAGACGCTGTAGGCCTGCAGATCTTTCCATCCCTGTTCCTTATCATCTTCAGCAAATTCAACGGCGGTTGTAATTGCCTTTTCACCACCGGCAATAATCGCCACCACTAATCCATAGGGAACACCATACGTTGGTGGACATTCACTCGCATCTACTACGGCTAGCCGGCCGCTTGTGCCTGCTCCAATGTAAAATAAACGTCCGCCCATCAGCATTTTATCAGTGATCACCTGCACCAGCGATTCTATTTGCGGTATAGCTTCCTCTACCGCAAAGGGAACAGTTTGATCTTCCTCATTAATGTGGCTCAGGATCTCAAGCACACTCATTTTTTCAAGATGGTGGTACTCTGAGGCTCGTTCTGTAATTTTTAGAAACTCTTCCATATCATTCATTGCCGGCCGTGAAAATCAACCAATCCTTCCATCGGTCTTTTTATTACTTTTCCCAGGTCGAACTCATAATTGTCGCAAAGTTGCGACAGCACGTCTTTGAAGCCAAACGCAATACTACCCACAAAGTTCACAGGTAATTTCCAAATCTCAGGATATTTTATAAGATGATAGAAAAAGAAGTCATTCAATCCGTCTTCCAATATGTTTTCGACCATGTAGTGTCCGCGGTTCTCGGCAAGAAACAATGCAAACGAGGCGAGATATCGATTGGGAAAAGGCTTCCTGTACACGTTTTGCAATATTTCAGCTCTGTTAGTATCATACTTTTTATCAAACAAATATTTCAGGTCTTCGTCAAAAATCTCGTACAAATAATATTGAAGTACCTTTTTACCTAAGTACGCACCACTCCCTTCATCCCCTAAAACATACCCGGGTCCTGGCCGGCTCCTGACAATTTTTTTCCCATCATAATAACAGGAAAAAGTTCCGGTACCGAGGTTGCAGGCAATTCCTTTTTGATGGCCGCATAATGCTCTCGCTGCACCGGTAATATCGTCATCAATACTCGTTTCTGCTCCCGGGAAAATTTCCTTGAAGACCTTGCCCATTATTTTCCTGTTGGCCGGATCGAACAAACCCGTACCATAGAAATGAATTTCATGGACAGCGGATTTTATTTTTGGCTTAAGTTCTTTGAGTAAAAGGTCTTTAATTTCTCCGGGGGTTAAAAAATACGTGCTGATGCCTTGTGTAAGGATCAATTTTTTTTTCCTTCCATTTAAAAGGCACCACTCCGTTTTTGTCGCGCCACTGTCGGCAATTAATTTAAGGGAGCTCATGTTTTTTGAACCAGAAGCCAAAAGTTTTGTTGTAATAAGTCTTAACCCAAATTCGTTAAATACAAATCCAGTATTTTGCAATCAAATTACAAAGAAAGCAAAGAGATGAGTAATAAAAAATTACAGGTTTGGCTGCCGCTGATTTTCTCAATCGTCATGATAGCCGGGATGTTTTTTGGCTTTAATCTTCATAAACAAACGGGAACGACTAAGAATTTTTTTGCTCTTGCCAAAAGAAATTCACTGGAAGAAGCCATGGAGCTTATCAAATCGAGATATGTGGATTCCGTACACATGGATACACTTGAGGAGGGCGCCATTCAGCAAATGATGAGCGGACTTGACCCACACTCTGTATATATCCCTGCTAGCAGTTTGAACGATGTGAATGATGATATCGCCGGGAATTTCGAAGGTATTGGTGTCGAATTCAATATTTTCTCAGATACTGTAAATGTACTGTATGTTGTGCCGGAGGGCCCCAGTGATAAAGCGGGCTTGCGAGTGGCTGATCGCATATTAAAAGTCAATGATAAACTTATTGCGGGGCAAAGGGTTTCAAGTGAGGAGGTGAAAAAATTAATACGCGGACCAGGAAATAGCCAAATTACTCTCACCGTTTTACGAAATAATAAAATCGTTACTGTTCCCGTCACGAGAGGGCGCATTCCCGTTCCTTCTCTTGATGCAGGGTATATGATCGACAACAACGTCGGTTACATTAAGCTAAATAAGTTTTCTGAAAAGACGTATGCAGAGTTCATGGAAGCCCTGGAAAACCTGAAGAAACAAGGCTTACAAAACCTGATCCTGGACTTGCGCGGTAACGGAGGGGGACTTATGGACCAGGCTGTCCAGATCGCAGATGAATTTCTGGATGACAATAAATTGATCGTCTACACAGAAGGTACAAATGTTAAAAGAAGAGAGTACAGGGCAAAGCGTCCGGGCCTGTTTGAAACTGGCAAGCTTGTCGTGCTGGTTGATGAACTTTCTGCGAGTGCCAGTGAAATTGTGTCCGGTGCTTTGCAGGATTGGGACAGGGCGACCATAGTTGGCCGAAGAAGTTTCGGAAAAGGACTTGTACAGGAACAATATGAACTAAGTGATGGCTCCGCTATTCGCTTAACGGTAGCACGTTATTATACGCCGGTGGGAAGAAGTATTCAACGGTCTTACGATAAAGGAAGAAAGGTTTATATGGACGATATCTGGGAAAGGTATAAGGATGGCGAGCTACTATATGCTGACTCCAACAAGATAAATAAAGGACAGGTTTATACCACGCTCGGGAAAGATAAAAAGAAAGTCTATGGTGGTGGAGGGATCATGCCTGATGTTTTTGTTCCCATCGACACGAATAACGTACAACATAAGGTAACGGAACTGTATCTTGAAACGACTTTTAATACCTTTAATCGTTTTGTTTACAATTATTATGTTCACAATCTTTCGCAGCTTGATCAATACAAGTCCGCCATTGATTTTGCGCAGAGATTTCCTGATATTAACAATGTGTGGAACCAACTGGTGGATTACGCGAAGAAGGATACAATTTATTTGCGGAATATCCCGGAAGCAGACCAGGAGGGGATCAAAGACAGATTGAAGGCTTATCTCGCACGCTACAAATGGAGAAATGAAGGATTTTATGAGATCTTGAATATGAAGGACGCTGCTATAAAAAAAGCTCTTGAAGTCTTAAAAGATTGATCACGACGTCTATTATTTTCTAACTATTTCCCAGCCAATTGCAAAGCAAGGAATCAGCATGGCCAGGTCGGCAACATGCGCAATCCATTCAATGCGGGGAATGCGACTCAATGGAAAAGCAAGGGCCGCCAGGCAAAATAATGCAGCGATCCAGACAGGCACAGATCGTTTCAACATCAAATTGACTCCAAGAATCAAAAGGCTTAAAGGGAATAGTGGCCCCGATCCGAATAATAATATTTGAGAAGTGGCGGGATAATGCGACAATGAATTAAGGTATTGCTCATGTGAAATATTGAAAACCGCAGCCAGGTACCCAAGAAAAGCAAAGCACACGCCGCTAATACATCCAAAAACGGCTACCCATAGACCCCACACTGCATATCGTGGCATTTCATTTTTGATCAGGGAAAAAAGACCAGTCAGGGCAGGGATCCATAAAAACATTGAAAAGATGATCAGGACGGCTGCTTCCACTCCATATTCTCCGTCCTGCCAAAAGAAAGTGGAACCCGAAAATAGAACGGGGGCAATAATTAAACAAAACCCCTCCACTCTTTTTTCAAGTTGAGAAGATTTTGTTGACAGTGCCGGTGTAAAAATCTCTGACATTATGCTTTTATTGAGAGAAAGTCATTAATCGCTCTCATTTAATAATTCTTTTCTATCGATCCGGTAGGAAGCCACCAACCCGATCCCACCTCCGATTGCGATAAGTGAAAAATACAGCGCAACAGGCTCAATCTCACGGGGAATTAGCAAAGTGTCCAGCAAGAATGCTGACAGCAATCCTATACCCGCCCCTATGAGGAGCATACCCCATTTTAAATAGGTGGGAGTTGATCTCCTTGTTCTTTCTTTTGGATTCATACCCTTCTCGATCATGGCCAGGTTTTGGCGCGTTTTCAGGTAAACGATGCCAAAGATCATGGCAAAGCCTCCGGCAAACATTACAATTGGAATTAAAAATTCTCCGCCGTGCATAAAATAAAATTTTTTATTGTTAATGAATTTGTTCGTTATGTCCTTTGACTACCATATACAAAATCTGGTTACAGCCTTTAAAGAACTTTTTGCGAAACAATTTACAGTAACTATGACCACAGCTTGCTCACCCAGGTTACAATAAATGCAAGAAAACGCGACTATATATAGGTCAGATCTTCTCCTATTAAGCTTGTACCTTAGTTATGTAACCCGGGAAGGGGGCCTGTAGTCATATATATAGAATGTCAACCGGACCTTCAGATAGTGAGATCATCAGCCTTGTGCTGAAAGGCGACCATAACGCCTATGCTTTATTGGTCGAGCGGTATAAATCGTATGTGTTTACACTTACTCTCCGCTTTACCAAAAACAGGGAAGATGCGGAAGAAATTTCGCAAGACATATTTGTTAAGGCTTATCGCTCTTTGGCAGATTTTAAAGGCACCGCAAAATTCAGCACATGGCTTTATACAATTGTCAATACAACGTGCATCACCTTTTTAAGAAAAAAGCGTTTAGATATAAGGTCATTGGATGATGAAAAAACATTTGAGGTGGCGGATAGCCAGGACTCAGGTTTCAGGGCGAACCAGGTGGAGCAAAAATCGAGGCTGAATATGGTGAACCAGGCGATCGCGATGTTAAACCCAGACGATGCCGAGATCATAACTTTGTTTTACAAAAGTGAACAGAGCCTTGAGGAGATCAGCCAGGTACTTGGAGTAGAAGTCAATACAGCAAAGGTTCGGCTCCACAGGGCCCGAACAAGATTAAAAGAAAAAATGGAAAAACATTTTACAGAAGAAATAAAAGACCTTCATTGAACCGATAAAAGCCATTTAACATGGAAGAAAATAAAAATAATATTGATGACAGGTTGTGGGAGTATATTGATGGGCAAAGTCTCATCGAAGAAAGATCTGCCATCGAAAAATTGATCGAAACAAACAAGCAATGGAAGGAAAAGTATCACGAGTTGCTTGAGCTTCATCAATTGGTGCAATCATCGACATTAGAAGAACCTTCCTTACGATTTACTAAAAACGTAATGGAAGAGATCGCGAAATATCAAATTGCTCCCGCTACAAAAGCCTACATTAATAACAAGATCATTTGGGGTATTGGGATCTTCTTTATCACGTTGATCATAGGGTTTTTAATATATGGTTTTGGACAAGTGGATTGGAATGCCTCCGGTGATAATAAGTTACCTATCGATATCAGTAAGGTCGATTATGGCAAATTTTTCAATAACACATATGTAAATGTTTTTATGATGATCAATGTGGTGCTGGGATTGATGTTACTGGATAGATACCTTGCAGCTAAAAAGAAAAAATTGCAGAAAGAAGCTTGATGACTCATCATCAGGTCCGGTAAGCCTTCCCGAAAGGGAGGGCTTTTTTGATCTCGGATTTCACAGGTTTCAGGAAATACACCATTCGGATGGATTTACAAAGGGCCACTCACCATTCACAATTCACCATTGACCACTCACCACTCACCTCTCACGAAAGCTGGCTCCCAAATTCTTAACTTTACATCACAAAGAAAATTATGGATATCAAGAACAACATCCTTGAAACTATTGGCAATACTCCGTTGATAAAATTGAATAAGATTAGCAAAGATTTTCCATGTACTGTTCTCGCAAAAGTGGACTATTTCAACCCGGGCAATTCAATAAAGGATCGAATGGCAGTGAAGATGGTTGAAATGGCGGAAAAAGAAGGAAAATTAAAACCTGGCGGAACGATCATTGAATGCACCAGTGGAAATACAGGAATGGGACTTGCACTAACCGCAGTAGTCAAGGGATACAAATGTATTTTTACAACTACCGATAAGCAATCAAAAGAAAAGGCTGATATTCTAAAAGCATTGGGTGCTGAAGTAATTGTTTGTCCCACGAATGTCGAGCCAGAGGATCCAAGAAGTTATTACTCTGTCGCGAGGCGTTTGGAAAAAGAAATTCCAAATTCATATTTGTGCAATCAATATGATAACCTTGCAAATCGTCTTGCTCATTATGAAACCACGGGGCCGGAAATATGGAGACAAACCGACGGAAAGATCACACACCTTGTTTGCACCGCAGGAACAGGAGGAACAATCACAGGAACGGCCATGTATCTAAAAGAAAAAAATCCCGGCATACAAGTTTGGGCCGTTGATGTATATGGCTCATTGCTTACAAAATATTTCCGTACAGGCGAAGTGGATATCCACGAAGTTCATCCTTATATCAGCGAAGGTTTTGGTGAAGATTTTGTTCCCAAAAATTACGACATGAGCGTGATCGATCTTTTCGAGCAGGTCACCGATAAAGCAGGTGCTGTCATGGCGAGGAGGTTAGCGAAAGAGGAAGGAATATTTTGCGGGTATAGCGCAGGAAGTTGCCTGCAAGGGTTGATGCAATTAAAAAATAAATTGAAAAAGGATGACCTGGTGGTCTGCATTTTTCATGATCATGGCAGCAGGTATGTGGCTAAGATCTATAATGACCAGTGGATGATCGAAAGAGGCTTCCTTGACGTAAAAACGTTCAAAGACATCATCAGCGCAAGAGGAGCTCAAAAATTGGTAACCATTGAACCAGGTCAAACCGTTTCACAAGCCGTAGACCTGATGAAGAAGCATGATATTGAACATATACCCGTAATGAATCACAATGGCCCCATTGGTGCCATCAGTGAAAGTGGCCTGTTTCAAAAAATATTTGACAATCCTGAGATAAAAAATTCAAAAGTTGAGTCGGTACTTGAACCCTCCTACCCTATCGTTGACTTTGACACACCTGTGGAAAAATTAAGCTCGCTCATCAATAAGGAAAATGGTGCGGTATTGGCAAAAGATGAAGCAGGCAGCTTTCATATTGTCACGAAATATGATGTCATACAGGCTTTGGGAAAATAGGAGATTGAACAACCATGAACTCAATTCTAAACGTAAAATCGTAATTGTACCAACAGAATTTGCGTGCTTTTGCAATTAAAATGCTCGCTGTATTACTCTCAATTTGGTAATTACTGTCGTAAAAAAAAGGGGCATTTTTGCTCTATATAATTTAACAAGGCCGATATACTTTTGATCCAGAAGTTGATTGATATAGCATCAATCTGTCCAATGTCCAAAGACCGTCCTAAGAATTTATCCAAATCCTGAAAAACCAAACCCAAGAAATCCAATATCGATCAACTTCTTCCTTTTTAGGAAATAAACCGATAAACCAAAACCAATTGATCCTATCGAAAACAAAACCGATCCGACCGAAAACCACCCAGATCCTTGAAAAATAGTTAAGATCCAACGTCCTTAAAACATCCAATCCGATGGAAAACAATTTGAGGTTAATGCCAACAATTGACTGTCCAGCCGCCGTAGTCCAAATCCATTGAAAGATTTTAAAACAATCCGACCCGCCTGTTAGCTTAGCTAACAGGTGGAGTCACGGTGGCCTCTTCGAAACTTCATTTCCCTTTTTTTAAATTTTATTTGCAGAAAGCTTCCTCCACTATAAGCATAGTTGTGGGAACATGTCGTCATTAAGACCAGGTTTCCATGCAGGATCCCTAATCAGCTAATAAAGCTTGTTGCTTATTTCCCGCCGTTTATTGAATGCGCCCTGCCAGTTACACAATAGGAATTTTTAATCGCAAAACCGGTTGATAGCTTCGGGTCTCCGAGGTGATTCGACCCTTGAAGCGACTATGGATACCGCGTAACAATTTTTCTATCCTTTAAATTTTATTTTATGAGGAATTTCTTGTGTGTATTGATGGTAACCTTTTCACTGGTAAGTTCTGCACAGTCGACTTCTGACATACTTAAACAACAGGCTGCGCAAGGCGTAAAAGAAGGAGCAAAGGAAGGAGCAACGGTGGCAACAGAAAAGGCAGCGGATAAGGTCACCGACAAAATATTGGGAAAGATATTTGACAAAAAGAAAAAAACGCCTTCCGATAAGACGGCGAATAACAATACATCCGGTCCGGCGGGAAGTGCGCCTAATCCTGCTACTACGACCGATAACAATGTTAAGAAAGACAATAATAGTGGTTCTGTGAGTTTTAAGACTTACAGCAAGTTCGATTTTATTCCGGGAGATAAAATTCTGGCTTATGATGATTTCTCAAAAGACGCTATCGGTGATTTCCCTGGAACGTGGAATACAAATTCAAGCGGTGAAGTAGTTACGACGTCAAACCAGGAAGGACGTTGGCTGATGG
>Ga0163162_10004461_pt1 | contig 13485 bp, 12 predicted proteins | sample S55metaG_FD_115310 | JGI IMG/M metagenome (GOLD analysis project Ga0163162, IMG submission 115310) | Switchgrass rhizosphere microbial communities from Kellogg Biological Station, Michigan, USA - S5-5 metaG | ecosystem: Host-associated > Plants > Roots > Rhizosphere > Soil | place: USA...
CATGGAGCGCGGCGCATGATCCTCCGCCAATTCCTTCACACCGAGCCGGTCGTCGCCGTCTCATACCTCCTCGGCTGCGGTGGCAAGGATACGTGCGTCGTGGTTGATCCGGTGGACCCGCCTGAACACTACCTGCGGGCCGCGGCCGACCTCAGGATGGGAATCCGGTACGTTGTGGATACGCACGTCCATGCCGACCACCGGTCGACCGGGCTCGCCCTCGCGGGCTTCGCCGAGGCGCCGTATCTCCTGCATGAGAGCGTCACCGCGGCATTTGAGTTCGAGACTGTGCGGGACGGTACTCGCTTGGACATTGGGAACGTGCAAGTCGAGGTGCTTCATCTCCCCGGCCACACTCCCGAACACATCGGACTGCTCGTCACCGATCGCACGCGCGGGCCGGAGCCGTGGCTCGTCCTCAGCGGACACACGCTCATGGTGGGCGACATGGGTCGTACCGAGCTGGCCTCCAGTGTCGAAGCCGGGGCGGAGGCGCTCTTCGGAAGCGCTGAGCGACTGCGGAAGCTTCCCGACCACGTCGTCGTCCTGCCCGGCGCGTTCAGCGGCTCGGTCTGCGGTCGCGGGTTGAGTGGCACACCGACGTCGTCGATCGGGTTCGAGCGCCGCTTCAACAAGGCGTTCCAGCTCACCGACCGAGCAGCGTTCATGGCCTTGATGGCGAGCGATATCCCGCCGCGGCCGGCGGGAGCTGCCGAGAACCGAGCCCGCAATCTCGGTCAGTCCATGCGGCCAGTCGCACCCGCCTGACTCTTTCCGGCGTGCCGCTCAGCCCGATCAACCCTGACGACCAGCCCCAACTCGGGCTCCGCGCGAACTGGGGGCAGTTCGCGCTCTTGATTCTCATCAACGCGTTCGTGGGTGCGATGGTCGGCCTGGAGCGCAGCATTCTGCCAGCCATGGCCGAGGACAAGTTCCACATCGCGGCGCGAGTGGCAATTCTCTCCTTCATCGCCGCGTTCGGTATCACCAAGGCAGTGACGAACTATGTCGCGGGGCGCCTGTCCGATCGCCTCGGTCGAAAGCAGGTCCTGGTAGCAGGATGGCTGGTCGCTATTCCGGTGCCATTCGTTCTGATGTGGGCGCCGAGCTGGAGCTGGATTGTGGCGGCCAACGTGCTGTTGGGCGTGAGCCAGGGGCTCACGTGGTCCACCACGGTCATCATGAAGATCGATCTGGTCGGTCCCGGACAGCGTGGCTTAGCGATGGGGCTCAACGAGTTCGCCGGCTATGTCGCCGTAGCGGTGAGCGCGCTTGTCACGGGCTGGCTGGCGGCGCGCTACGGCCTAACCCAAGAACCCTTCTACCCGGGGGTCATCTATGTCGCGGCGGGGCTACTGCTTTCCGTCCTCGCAGTTCGGGAAACCCAACATCACGTAACCCACGAGTTGGAGATACACCCGGCGGAAAGGAAGGAGGTTCAGCCCACGCAACGCGAGATCTTTCGGCGGACCTCGCTGAGCGACCGCAACCTTTCAAGCATCAGCCAGGCCGGGCTGGTCAACAACCTGAACGACGGTATGGCTTGGGGCCTCTTCCCGCTGGCCTTCGCGGCCGCCGGTATGACGCTGGCACAGATCGGTCTGCTCGCCGCAGTCTATCCCGCAGTCTGGGGTATTTCGCAGATTTTCACCGGCGCGCTGTCCGACCGGATTGGCCGCAAGTGGCTGATCGTAACAGGGATGTGGCTGCAGGCTGGAGCTATCGCCGTCATCGCGCTGACCGCGCGCTTCCCCATCTTTGGGCTGGGTGCCGCGTTACTCGGTCTGGGGACAGCGATGGTCTATCCGACCCTCCTCGCCGCGATCGGAGACGTGGCTCACCCAGCCTGGCGGGCCTCCGCGGTCGGCGTCTACCGGCTCTGGCGTGACCTTGGCTACGCGGTAGGGGCGCTCGTGGCTGGACTGACTGCGGATCGGTTTGGTCTCGCCGCGGCGATGTGGCTGGTCGCCGGGCTGACCGCGTTATCCGGGATTATCGCGGCAGGGAGAATGGATGAAACCCTCGCGAGAGGACGGGCATAGACGAGATGAATAGCCCATCCGGTCAGAAAACCGTCCCGCCGCCGAAGGCGACGGGGCGACGGGTAGCCTAGGCCCAGTGCCCCGGCCAGCACAGCGCCAGCTCTATCCTCACCCAGCGCGGCCGTTTCGGCGTCGGATTGAGCCGAAGCGGCGAGCTGCTGCGCGGCTAACGCGGCTCCGCCACCATCCGGGCCAGCTCCCCCTTGGCCTCTTCCAGCGCGGGCCGGAGGGGGGGGTCGCACGCCCGCCACAAACTGATGAATCGCGAGTACTGCTCCACGGCTGCCGCGCGGTTCCCGAGCCCTTGGTGTATCTCAGCCTGTAGCAGGTGCGCCGGCGCCCGGTAGCGCAGCTCGTTCGGTGTGCCCGCGAAGGCGACCTCGACCAGCCGAAGGGCCTCCTCGTTGCGTCCGGCCTGATGCAGCAGCCGGCCCCGCAGGTAGCGCGCGGGCTCCTCGGAGAAGTAAGGCAGCCGGAGCAGCTCGAAAGGCACCTCGCCTCGGACGCCCTCGAGTAGGGTGAGAGCCTCCTCCGTCCGGCCAGCCTGTGATGCGACGTCCGCGCGGATAGTCCGCGCGAGGTCCCGGACCAAGGCATGCGACTCGGGAGGAGCGGCGGTCCGCTCCAACTCGCTCGCATGGCGGAGAGCGTCGGCGGTCGCGCCTAGCCGGGAGCTGAGCAGGCCGAGGAGGTAGAGGCGCAGGTGACCCGTCAGCGGGCGGATCGACTCCGGCAGTGGGGCGGAGACGTCGGAGCCAGGCTTCCATCGTGCGACCTCGGCGCGGATGATCTCGATGTCCGCCCTTGGCACGGCAAGGAAGGGGAGAGCGGCGGTCAGCGATCGCGCGACCAAGGCCGAATCGGAATGCCCCAGCCGGCCGGCAGTCGCGAACTCGCTTTGGGCTGCGGTCCAGCGGCCTCGCGCGACATCAAGGTCACCCAGGAAGCGATGGGCCGACGCCCGGATTCCGGCGGGAAGCGACGGGTTGGTGCTGAACCGGGTGAATTCCTCGGCGCGGTCGAGGTCCTCGAGATAGATCGCCACCCACAGCCCCGCCTCCAGCGCCCGGTCGTTGGCCTTCCGACCTTTCTGGCCGGCCGTCCGCGTCCCCTCCGCGCGGAGCTGCCGTTGGGCTGCGGTGTCCTTGCCGACTAATGCGAAGAGCACGCGGACATCGTAAGGCACCTTGTCGCCGAACTTGCGTCGGATCAAAGTATCCGCCGCCGCCCACCTGTCCTCGCGCACGGCGAGGTCGTACAATGGTCATATGGGACAGAGAAACTCCGGGTCCACCTCGAGGACGCGCCTGTACTCCTCCCCTGCCTCGGCCGGGGGCCGCCCGCGCGGCGCGTTATAGTTGTAGAGGACGTTGGCGAGCTGGAACCGGGCCTCGAGATCCTCGGGATAGGCCTCAAGGATCTCACGGTACTGCCGCTCGGCTAGGTCCGGCGCGCCGCGTACCAGCTCGGCGAACGCCGACAGCAGGCGGCGGTCGCGCTCGCCCAGCCTCTCATCCAGGACGAGCGCACGCGTCATCGCCGGAGCTAAGAGGCCCATCCGGCCGGTCCACATCGCCGCAGCGGCTAGACGGTAGTGCGCCAGCGCGAAGCTGGTGTCGAGACTGACAGCCAGCTGAAAGCCGGCGACGGCTGAGTCAAAGCGCGCCACGCGGAGGTTCCGCTCGGCATCGAGATATACTTTGAGCGCGGGAAGCGAACCCGTCGTCACCGCCGCGGTTTGCGCCAGCCGGGCCCCTTGGCCACCACCGCGGTGCACTAGAAGTTGAGCGGATAGCTTGTCCACCAGCTCGAACAGGGCCGTGCTGTCTCCCTCCACCACCGCCTGCACTATCGGCCGGGGCGCCACGGAATCCCATCGATAGAGCTGCGCCTGGATCCGGAGCTGCCCGCCGGCCGCGTTTACGCTGCCGAGGATGTACTGCCCGGCGCCGAGCCGGCGGGCGATGTCGCCGCCGCGCTTGGCGTCCTGCACACCCTTCTCGTCCTCGGCGCGGAGCGCCGACATCACCCGGCCGGGGTCCACGGTCACCAGCGCTTCCACCCCGTTCAGGTTCCGACTCAGAAGGTCCACCATCCCCTCGGCGAGATAGGCGAATGTCCCGGCGCCGGGCACCGAAAAAGGGAGTACGGCGAGCTGGGTCTGGGCCGGGGGCACAGCGGTCGCCGAACGGCTGTAGGCGATCCACGCCAGACCCAGAGCCAGCGCCATGAGCAATGCTCCGGCGAAAGCTTTCGGTGATCTCCGCCGAGCCGCTGGAGCCGCCAGGCCTGACACTCCGGTCCCGGGAGCGGAAGTCACTGCCTCGGCAATGGCTCGGGCGAAGTCACCCGCCGTGGCGAATCGGTCAGCAGCGTTCTTGGCAAGCGCCCGGCGTATCGCCTGATCGAGCGACTCGGAAACATCGCGGATCGTGCGGAGCCGCGGGGCTGGGTCGGTGAGGCGTCGCGCGAGGACGGCCTGGGGCGTCGGCCCGGTGTACGGCGGCTCCCCCGCCAGCATCTCATAGAGCACACAGCCAAGGCTGTAGATATCCGTGCGCCCATCGATTTCCGGCTCCGCGCACGCCTGCTCGGGGCTCATGTAGGCCGGGGTTCCCAGCGACAAGCCCGTCTCGGTCAGCCGGTCCTGGCCGAGGGCGCCCATGGCCAGAGCGATCCCGAAATCGGCAACCATGGCCTCGTTCCCGAACAGCAGGATGTTCTCGGGCTTGATGTCCCGGTGCACGACGCCGTGGGCGTGGGCGAAGTCGAGCGCCTCGGCGACCGTTCGCACGAGGCGCACCGCTTCTTCCACCGGCAACTGGCGTTCGCGGCGCATCCGGTGGCGCAGGCTCTCCCCATCCACCACCGGCATGGTGTACCACAGAAGACCGGCGCTGTCGCCTGAGTCGTGGACCGTCAGGATGTGAGGGTGGGACAGCTTGGCTGCCACCCGGGTCTCTAGAAGGAACCGCTCGCGGAGTGCGGCAGCTAGCTCTGGGTGAAACACCTTGAGCGCGACCGGCCGGTCATGCCGAAGGTCGTGCGCGAGATAGACCGTCGCCATGCCGCCCCGGCCGAGCTCGCGCTCCACGCGGTAGCGGTCCGCGAGGGCGACTTGGAGGTCGGCGACGCTATTCGGCAAGAGGACTGCGCTTCAGAGGGTTACTGCCATGGTACAGCAGCGATCCAGTGTTCGCCAGAGTTCCATCCAATTTGCTCGGCGGCGAGTACTCGGCAGCGGCCCCTGCCTCCACCGTGCTGGACCTGGGCGCGAGGCACGACCCTACCCCAGCCCACTGCCCGGTGAGGGCACTATATACTTGACGCACTGGGACGGCCCGCAGAGGGTGAATGAACCGCGCTCAGGGTCGCGGTTCGACAGAGTAGGCAATACAGCGGTCGAGATGTAGCGGCATCAACTCGACTCCTTCAAACCTGAAGCTTGTGACCCGCTCTACGACCCCGGCGGCACCATGAATCCAGCAGACTTCATCGAACGGTTCGCGAACTCGGTCGGGCAGTACCCGGCACTGGCGCTCCTGGTGGCCTTCGCCGGGGGCATCCTCTCCACGAGCACCTGACCCTGCACCTTCCCTGCGGTCGTAGGGATTGTCGGATACATCGGGTCTCACGGGGACGTCCGCCCGTCCGCCGCCAAGGCGAGAGGCTGGTGGAGCTGGCATAGCGTGCCGTTGTCCCTGGCCTTTTTCCTCGGCTTGGCCCTGACGCTCACGGTGCTTGGCACCATAGCGGCCCTCGTTGGACGACTACTTACGGGATGGAAGGCCGCATTCGCGCTCGGAGCAGCCGCGGTCACTTTCGGGGCTGGCATTGCCACGCTCCTGGGGCCGGTCCTCCGTCGTCGGGTGCCGAACCCGAAGGTGCGCCAGCGCGGCGGCGTGATTGGGGCGTTCAGCTATGGCTTTCTCTACAGCCTGGCGACCATCACAACATCCGGCGGTCCGCTCGTTCTCCTCTTGACCTTTGCAGCCGCATTGGGCCGTCCCCCGTATGGGGCAGCACTCTCGCTCGCCTACGGCATCGGCCGGGGGCTGCCGTTTCTGGCGCTCGGGATCTTCGCGGGTCGGGTTGCAGAATGGCTTGAGCCGCTCAATCGAGCCCGGCGAACCGCCGAGGTCGTGAGCGGAGTCGCCCTGCTCGGATTGTCGCTGTATTTCGTTCGGTTCGCGCTGGGAAGCCCATGAGGGGCAGGAGCCGAGCGTGAGATCTCGCCCGGCTTAAGAGCTTTGCTGTGTCCTAGAGCACTACGGCCTCACCTTAGGTAGCGTCCGACCGGGCCCACACGCTGATTTCCCAGGCAAGCGTGCGCCGCGTGTTCCGGAACTCCAGCCCCGCATCCTGAAGCACCGCATGGATCTGAGCAACAGGGTGAACAAAGGTTCGAAATGCATTGCCCGCCCATTGGCGTCGCCGATTCTCCCACTTTGTGTGGGCGTGCATGTACCACCGGTCATGCGGGACGCTGAGCGCATAACAGCACCGGGCCTTGCTCGCCGATATTCGAAGCAGCGGCTCAAAGTCAGGATAGCAACAGACCACTCGATCGAGCGTCACCAAGTCCGCGGCAGCCAGCTCGGGAGCCAGCGTGAGGAAGTCGCCGTGCCGGAACTCGATCCGGGACCCGTGACCTCGCCGAAGGGCTTCGCCCCGAGCCGCTTCGACGTACGCGGCTGCGGCTTCCACATGAACGGCGCGCTGCAGCCCGCCTTCCAGCAGCTCGTGCTCCAGCACCCCGATGCCTCCTCCCACATCCAAAAGGGTTTCGGGGACGATACCGAGAGTCTTCACGGCCTCCAGCAAGTGCCGCGCGGTTCCGGTCGGCCCTCGACGGCGATAATTCGCCAGTTCTTGCTGCGCCCGGGCCCCGGTGAAATGCCGATCGGTGGCCTCGCAATGACAGGTTGCTGACATGACTCCAAGAACAGAGGCGTTACCGCAAATGTACGTTCCTTCGCACGACAGGTAACAATAGAGCTCCGTATCCGATGGGATAACGGAGCTCCTGACAATAGGAGGGGCGGGACTCGAACCCGCGACCCCGGCATTATGAGTCGGCCTCAGCTAGAGGGAGACTCGACTCCTCCCTCTGAGAAAGCGCCATGATGCGCCACCGTGCGCCACGAAATAGGCACGTTCATGGTGCCTCCTGTGGTGCCACCCTTCCAGGTGAGGATCCCCGTCGCGGCCGTGGCCCCGAGCCGGGAGCTCCCAACGCCGGCCGCCCACCGAATGAGCTGCGGGCGCCGGCACGTGAAGGCTTGGAGGTCGCCATTCCCGCCTCATTCCGGTATACACAACGGCGACGAACCAGAACGAGAGGGCGGTGTCGCAGATCGCGCCCCGATCGTAGGCCTCAGCCGGTCGTGAACGAGAAGAGCATGCCGTAGGAGCCGTTCATTCCTCTCCACCCAGGTCCCATGCCGCTCACGGGTGTGCCGCCGTGTATGCCGTGCATCATCGTCGGCATGAACCATTCGCCACCGCTCCCCGCCATGTGGGCCCTGAGATCGACTGGGTGATCGTCAGCGTCCATCATCCCGCCACCCATGTGAATCGTATACCTCGTGTTCGGCGCGAGCGGCTGTGACGGCGTGCAAGTCACGGTCTCACGGTCGGCGGACCAGCTGCACATGATCGGCGCGAGCGGACCTGCAGCGTCCCCGAGATGAAAGTCGAGGTACTGCTCCATGCCAGTCATCATGGGACTGCTGAAGGTGATGGTCACCCCACTGGCCGTGGAGACACCCGTCGAGCCTCCCGCGGGCACTACGGTGAGCAGCTCCGTGGTGATGGGGCTCGGCGATATATCACTTCCGCCGCACTCCGTAACAATCAGGATTCCGATCATCGCCAACGGGCGTCGTGTTCGGGGTGTCAGCCCAAACGCCCTCGTGTCGAGTCTCATACGACGCTCCTTTCCATCAACGCATCAACGCGGCTCCTCGCTGCTATCTATACTTCGTGCTGGAAAGGAGAATGAGGGCTCCATGAAAGGCGGTTCATTCAAATCGCCGAGCGACGCAGGAGCTGGGCGTTGACCGCGACGATCACGGTGCTCAGGGACATCAGCACCGCCCCAACCGCAGGCGATAGCAGGATGCCCTGCCGCGCTAGCACCCCGGCCGCGAGTGGAATGGCCACTACGTTGTAACCCGCGGCCCACCACAGGTTCTGGACCATCTTCCGGTAGGAGGCCTTGCTCAGCCGCACGATGCGGGGCACGTCTCGCGGATCACTCCGCACCAGCACGATGTCCCCCGCTTCGACCGCGACGTCGGTGCCCGCCCCGATGGCCACGCCCACGTCCGCCGAGACGAGAGCCGGGGCGTCGTTCACCCCGTCGCCTACCATCCCGACCCGCTCCCCGGCTCGCTGGAGTTCCTGAATCTTCCCGACTTTGTCTTGCGGGAGGACCTCGGCGAACACGGTGTCGATGCCCAGTTCTGCGGCCACGGCCTCGGCGACAGAGCGAGCATCGCCAGTCAGCATGACGACCTTGATGTGCTGCTCGTGCAGCTCCTGCACGGCCGCTTTGGACTCCGGCCGCACAACGTCCGCCACGGTGAACACGGCCAACGCTTCCACGCCCTGATCAGCTTCGGCTTCCTCGACCAAGAAGATCGCGGCTTGCCCACGCCTCCCTGCTTGGTCCATGGCTGTCCGCAGAGGCTCAGGAACGACGACTGACCGCGCCTTGAGCAACGCCGGGCCACCCATCAAGAGCGTCCGGCCGTCTACCCGCCCGCTCACCCCGACTCCGGGAATGGCCCGGAAGTCGGTGGCGGACGGCGGTACGATGCCGCGCTCCTTGGCCGACCGGACGATGCCTTGCGCGATCGTGTGCTCCGAGTCGTGCTCGACGGCGGCCGCGAGCCGGAGCGCGTCTTCATCGCTGATCCCACTAGTGGTCGTGATGCCTACCACGCCGAACTCGCCGCGTGTCAGGGTCCCGGTCTTGTCGAAAACGACGGCCGTCAGGTTTCTCGCTTCCTCCAGCCCGCGCCGGTCCCGCACCAGGAGCCCGCCCCTCGCCGCAAGCGTCGTCGAGATCGCGATGACCAGCGGCACGGCCAGGCCGAGAGCGTGTGGACACGAAATCACCAGCACGGTGACCAGCCGCTCGACGGCGAACGCTGGGTCCCCTCTGAGAGCCATCCACGCCACGAATGTTCCCACCCCCGCAATGATGGCCGTGATAGTGAGCCAGAATGCCGCCCGGTCCGCTAGCACCTGCGCGCGAGACCGGGCCGCTTGCGCTTGCTCGACCATGCGCATGATCCCGGCCAGGGCCGTCTGTTCGCCGGTCCCGGTGACCTGCACTCGAAGCGATCCGTTTCCGTTCACTGTTCCGGCGATCACGCGCTCGCCCTTCGTCTTCTTCACCGGCCGCGACTCGCCTGTGATCATGGACTCGTTGACCTCGCTCGCGCCCTCCGCGACCGCGCCGTCCGCCGGAACGCTCGCGCCCGGGCGCACAAGCACGATGTCTCCAGCCTTGAGCGCGTCGATGGGCACTTCCTCGACCTCGCCGTTGTTGAGGCGCAGCGCCGTGTTGGGAAGCAGTTTTGCGAGCTCCCGCAGCGCGCCTTGGGCCTGGGAGATGGAGCGCATCTCGATCCAGTGCCCGAGCAGCATGATCGTGACCAGCGTGGACAACTCTTCCCAGAGCGGGGTGCCAGGGTAGCCGAGCGTCACGGCGGCGCTAAAAACGAACGCCACCGAGATGGCCAGGCCGATCAGCGTCATCATCCCCGGCAACCGCGCGCGCAGTTCGCGCCATGCCCCTTGGAGGAACACCAGCCCTCCGTACAAGAACACGGCTGTCCCGAAAGCCGGAGCGATCCACCGAGCGCCGGGTACCTGGGGCGGGGTGTAGCCCAGCACCCGGGGGAGCATGTGACCCCACACCAGAGTGGGGACCGTCAGCCCGAGTGAGATCCAGAACTTGTCGCGGAACATCGCAACGCTGTGGCCCGCGTGTTTGTCGTGGGCCCCGTGCCCGGCGTGCTGGTCGACACCGGTATGTCTACGCTGATCACCGTGGCCGCTCATTTCGTGGTGCTCAGGCTCGGCGGGATGTCCCTGATTCGGGTGGTGGTGGTCATGCATGGTGATAGCTCCATCCGCGGCTTAGTGGTGGTGCTGGGGCATGGCCCCTTGCAGCGTGCTCGGGCGCACTCTGGCGTACACCACAATCCCCGCTGGGGTGCGCGTGCCATAGGTCGCTTTCAGATCCTCGGGCACGAAATCGAGCGAGCCTCGAAGGCCCAGCCCAAGACTGGCACCGCCGTACTCCGCGATCTCACGGACATAGCCCAACACGAGCCCGGACACGTCGTAGCGCGTCTCAGGAATGGCGTTCGGGATCGCCAGCTCCTCGGCACTCTTCTCCACCCATTCCACCCGCCCATACACGCTGTTGTGGTGGTCCAGCTGGAGATTGCTCTCCAGCAGGACGCTGTGGGCGAATCCGTTGCTCGGCTCACCGGGCACGCTGTGCTGGTTGGCGCCGTAGACCAACGCGCTGGCCCACTCGCCGGCCTGGCCGATGGGCCGGGTGTACAGCGCGGACGCGCCGAGCCGGTGCTGGTTCTCCTCAGGATGCAGCGCCTCGGGGCTCTTCAGGTAGCCGTAGCTCGCGGCCAGGCTCCAGTGCGGGTTGGGGTTCACCGTCAGCCGTCCGCCGTAGGAGTCGAGCGACCCGAAGTCGAAATCATACCGATCGTCGTCCGGCTCTCGGCCCTGGAACAGAGTGCCCTCGAGCTGCACCGTTCGGGTGAAAACCCCGACCGTGATGACGCCGAAGGTGATGTGAGTCGCGTCCTGCCAGTGGTGGCCCAGTGGCGCGAACGGATCGTTCTGCGCCGAAGGCCGATGCATGTAGGCCACCGGCCCGATGGCGGGCTCGCCCACCGGGGCGGCGAAGAGCGACATGCCTACGGTTCGACTGACCGGCGCCTCGTAACGGGCCGACAGTTCCATGAAAAGGTCGTGCGGGTGCTGCCGGTCCACGAGCGGCGCCCCCTGGTACGATTCGCCGGTCTGCAGGAGCAGCGGGTAGCCCCGAGCCCCCACGGTGAACGGCTCCGCGCTGAGCATTCCGTGCAGGTGGAGCATCCCGGCACCGAGCGGGTGCATGGCCATAAGCATCGCCCAGTTGGTGCTTCCGAACTGGTCGTCGCCGCGGGTGGTGCCCTGATGGTCGTAGTACAAATCCACGTCTCCGTGGAGCATGACCGTCCAGCCATTCGGCATGAAGTGGTAGGCGCGCATGGGCGACGCGTCTGGCAGCCACGACGTACCCGAGCCCATCCGGCTCATGGGGATTCCGAACGGGCGACGTGCCATTTCCATGTTGCTCATGGCCTGCATCGCCGATGTGTCGGCATTGGCGGGCTGGTGCTGATGCTCGGGCTCCTGGGCTCGGGCGACTTCCTGAGTCCAGAGCGCCAGCGCTGTCACGGCGCACACATGGCAAAGCCTGACCGCTTTACGAGCGGTCCTGAAGGCCAGCATGGAGATGCTCAAAATTGCAGAGCTCGCGTGTCTCCGAGGAACTGACCAGGGTGGTCGACTGCGAAGGCAAAATGTCCGCGGACCAGGAAGAGGATGGCGTTTCAACCGAGTGCGGTGTGAACGATTCTTCATACCTGCTTCACGTCGGGGTAACCTTGCCACCTGTACTGTGGAACGGAAAGGTAATCACGACATGTTGCGCACTCGCGATCTTTTCTCGCTCCTGCTCTTCGGCGCCTTGCTGCTTCCGCAGGCCCCGCGCGCTGGTGCGTCCGAGTGTGCGGGCGTGGGTCCCGCGGGCGGCATGGCCTTCATGTCGGCGGCGGCCCATCCCACGTCGGGCGTGCACGCGGATTGCCGATCGCATCATCCCGGCACCAATCCGCGCCCGATCGGCATGCAACACTGTGCGGTGTCGCTGGACTGCGTATCGAGTCCAGCACTCCCCGTCGCCGGCCCCGATAGCCACGAGGTCCCAGCTGTCGTGACCGTGCGTGTGCGGATCCAGCACCTGCCCGCCTCGAACTCACCCGAGCCTCAGACCCCCCCTCCTCGCGCGTAAGTCGCGCACCCACGCTTGACCGGCACCGCTGTGTCCGGTCAAGGCGTCGCTTCGCGCGACCACTCCGACGTCAGTGCCCGCCGCGTCCGCGCAGGTGGGCGAGCAGCAAACGCCTGATCCCACAGGGAGGTCCTATGTTCCGCGCATCCTTACTGACTGCCGCGTTGATCGGGGCGGTCGCAACCACGCCAGCCCGCGGCCAAGAGAGTGTTCCGGCCACGCTGGAGAACCTGAAGCCGCACGAGATTGTGGAGGCCGTGACCTCCGAGTCAAAGACCCTCGGGCTAACCTCCGTGCAGCTCGGCAGGTTCGATTCGCTGCACATCGCCGTACGGGATGAGCGGCACAATTGGGCGTCCGTCCCGAGCAACAAGCACCAAACGAAGAAGATGAAGCCGATGATCTCGGCCGAGCAGGCCTATGCGGGTGCCATAGCCATCCTGACGCCGGACCAGCAGAAGGCGCTGACCCGCCGCTTCGACGATCCAGGCTACACGCCCGTGGTCCCTTCCCTCCGTGACGACGTACCGCCGGCACTGGATGGCTTCAAGCCGCACGAAATCGTGCAGGTCTTCGCGGCTGAGCGGCAGAAGCTTCACTTGACCGCCGAGCAGGTCGCGCAGCTCGACAGCCTTCATATCGCAGTCCGGGACGAGCCTCATCAATACGTGAAGGCCCAGCATGGTCCGAAGGGGCCGCCGCACATGATGATGGAGCCGATGATCTCCCAGCGGCGTGCCTACAACGACGCGCTCTCCTATCTCACCAAGGACCAGCAGCTCGCGGCCGACCGGCTCTTCCGCAGCCCGGGATACAAGGCGCCTACGCAGCTGTCGAGCGAGTAGTCCGTGAACTGGCGGCATGTGCTGATGTTGCGGCCGTGCCGCCGCCGCCCCGCTCGGATGGGTGGCCAACCGGGAACGGAACGATGATCTGGAATCGCCGCAGGACTCGCCTCGGAACAATCATGCGCCTGGCGCTGCTGTTGAGTGCCGGCGCCAGTCCTCACCCGTCGCAGGCTCAGGACCGTATGGCCGGCGACTCGCTCACGCTCGCGGCGATCTATGGCCGCATCGACTACGGCACTCCGCGCCTCACGGCGGCGCTGGCGACCGCACGTGCCGCCCAGGCGCGGATAGATCCAGCGCGCCGACCGGCTGATCCGGAGCTCCAAATCGGCCTGATGAATCGTCAGCTCCCCGGCTTGGCGCTCGATGAAGTGCTCGGCATGAACCAGATCCAGCTCACCCAGATGATCCCCGTGGCCGGCCAGCTCGGCCTGGCGGCCGAGGTCGAGCGCGCGAAAACAGCGGCGGCGGACGCGCGCGCCCGCGAGGTGCG